>Ga0308163_10001695_pt1 | contig 22622 bp, 12 predicted proteins | sample PhyTR1_FD_201037 | JGI IMG/M metagenome (GOLD analysis project Ga0308163, IMG submission 201037) | Phyllosphere microbial communities from UC Gill Tract Community Farm, Albany, California, United States - DLSLT.R1 | ecosystem: Host-associated > Plants > Phyllosphere > Unclassified | place: USA... | reverse complement strand
TACCAGGTTAATCAGCGCCTGTTCTACCAGTTTCAGGTCTACATTCACAGAGATCTTTGAGGATGTTTGTCCCACTTTCAAACTGATGTTTTTTGCTGCAGCAAAGGGCTGCATGAGCACATTTATATGCTGTAAGATCCCGCCGATGCTGTGGAATTCAAGCTGGGGTGTGGGCAGTTCTGCAATCAGCCTGTAATCCTTTACAAAACCCAATAGTCCTTCAGAGCGTCTTTTGATCGTTTGTATCGCCGGTTTAAGGTCTTCAAGATCTTCTTTGCTCAGATAGTCTTTATTGATTACCATGGTGTTTACTGTATCAGACAGAGAACTGATCGGCGTTATAGAATTCAGGATTTCATGTGAAATGACCCCGATAAGCCTGTTCCATGCTTCGATCTCTTTCTGTTCAATCTCGTCTTTAATGTTCTGAAAAGATACAATCATATAGTCTGCACCGTAAAGATTCAGGGGGATCACTTCGGTAGACAGTTGAATGAGCTTATCCTGGATCTTCAGTTCCAGAAATCTTTTACCTCCCTTACGGATGTTTTCTATTTCTGCTGTAAATACGGGCAGGTGCTGTTTCAGGCGATGCCAGTATTTATAGGCAGGAACATTCAGCAATGCTGCTGCGGCTTCATTAAAGAAAGCGATCTCTGTATTCCCTGCGCTGTTTTTCTTTTCCTTTACTACAATCACTCCTACAGGAACCTGCTGCAGGATAGTTTTGATGAGCAGAAACATTGCATCCTGCTCCAGCTGAATATCTTTATGGGTTTTGATGATGTCATCAAAAGAGCTGTAAAGATCCGGGAAACTCCCTTTAGTGCTCTTATTCTTGAAATTAAGGGTATGGTCGCGCGTTTTTATCGCCAGGATAAAGCGTTTGATATCCGATCTGATCTGGTTGATATAACTGTATAGTGAAAAAACCGCCATCAGCAGTATAAAAGAGACACCTGCAATGGTAAACCAAAGTCTTGTTTTCAGTATCAGGTAAATCAGTACGATCCCCAGTATATTGATAAACAATAATTTGAAGATCAGCCTGAAAGTAAAACGCTCATAAAACATAGGCTTATAATCCGAATTTTTCTATCCTGCGGTAAAGGGCGGCACGGGTAAGTCCCAGTTCTGCAGCTGCGCGGGAAATATTGCCCTTGTGGGTATCTATTGCTTTTTGTACCATCATCCTTTCCATTTCCTCCAGATCCATATTTGCAGTTACCGGAGCAGCACTTCCAAATCTTTGCGGACTTAGCTGCAGATCAGTTTCTGTGATCTCATGTCCATCGGCCATAATGATAGCCCTTTCCATCACATGCTGTAATTCCCTTACATTTCCAGGCCAGTGATAATTCATCAGGGTTTTTCCTGCCTTGTCATTAATCCGGCTGATATTTTTGTGGTACTTCGTACTGAAGGTCTGAAGAAAATGATTAGCCAGTAATAAGATATCTTCAGCACGCTCATGCAGTGGTGGCAGCATCAGTTCTACCGTATTGATCCTGAAAAGCAGATCCTGTCTGAAGGTACCTTTTCCCACCATCTCGTTCAGTGGCATGTTGGTCGCGGTGATCAGCCGGACATTCACCTTGCGTTCCTTACTTTCCCCAAGCCGGGTAACAGTACGGTTTTGCAGGACAGTCAGTAATTTTGATTGCAGTGGCAGGGATAAATTGCCAATCTCATCGAGAAAAATCGTCCCATTGTCGGCCAGCTCAAACCTTCCGGGCCTGTCGTCCCTTGCATCGGTAAAAGCACCTTTGGCATAACCAAAAAGCTCGCTTTCAAAAAGGCTTTCGCTCAGCGAGCCCAGATCCACATGCATGAAGATATGGTTCTTTCTTAAAGAATGTTTGTGCAGCTCATAGGCAAATACCTGTTTACCGGTGCCGTTTTCTCCGAGGATCAAAACATTGGCATCTGTAGGTGCCACCTTAACCAGCGTATTCTGCAAGTGTTTAATAGGTCCTGAAGTACCAATAATATTTTCGAATTTCCTGGCGATATCATTCTGCAATGAAGAATGGATCTTCTCCAGTTTTTTAACTTTTTTAGTGGATTGTCTCAGTTTGGAGGCCGCAGAAAGGGTAGCGTATAACTTATCATTTTCCCAGGGTTTAAGAATAAAATCAATCGCTCCTTTTTTGATGGCCTGAACTGCCAGTTCCACATTTCCGTAAGCGGTCATCAGGATTACCACATAATCTTTATCAATAGATAAGATATGTTCCAGCCAGTACAGACCTTCCCGGCCGTCACTCGCACCCTTCTGATAGTTCATATCCAGCAGGATAATATCAATATCATTGTGGCTGAGCAGCACATTGATTTCTTTTGGGGATTTGCAGGTGACCACCTGGTTAAAGTGCTGTTTTAAAAACAGTTTGGCACTCAGCAGGATATCATCATCATCATCAATCACTAAAACGTTTGCTTCTGTCATTTTATAAGATTTACCCAAAATTAATTGAATTGTCCGATGTTGTACATTAAGTGTCCGATAACGAACGTTGTTTTTTAAATAAAATTAGTAAATGGCTGACATATAGCAATTTAAATGCTTATTTTTTCTTTGGCATATCCTTGGCACAAGGCATAGCAGAACTACAGGTACAACAATGGACAAGATTATAGAGAAAAAGAGATTCAGTAAGAAAATGATACTTATGACTATAGGAGGCATACTGCTGGTCACGCTGGTAGCCTATGGTTATAAACTCTCATTGAGCAAGGTATACAAGGCCGATGCCGACAAACTTACGATCAGCAAAGTTCAGTATGGTGATTTTGAGGACGTGGTCTTGTTAAATGCCAGTGTAGTACCTCTTACCTCTGTTATCGTGAGTTCTTCTGAAGGGGGTACAGTGGCAGAGATCTTTGTTGAAAACGGTGCCAGCGTAACCAAAGGAACCCCGTTGCTCAGGATTGCCAATCCACATGCACTGTCAGGTTATACAACCAGCGAAACCGGAATTATTGAACAGCAGAACCAGTTGCGTAAGGTACGTCTGGATCTGGAACAGAACCAAAGGGTAATGACCCAGGATATGATGGTAATAGAGGATGCACTGAGGACAGCCAGGCGCAAGTACAAAATAGACAGTGCCCTGTTTGCAAAAAAGGTAATTACAAGAGAAGAATTCAATACCTCGAGTCAGGACTATGAATACAACAAAGGCCGGAAAGAGATCATGAAGCAGGCCGTAAAACAGGAAAATCAAAGCCGGGTAATGCAGCTGAAACAGATTGATTTTTCCGTTGGCCGGATGAATGAAAGCCTGGAATCTATCAGGGAGAATATTGAAAACATGACTATTAAAGCCCCTGTTTCGGGCAGGTTATCCTCTTATGATCCGGTTGTGGGTAAATCCTATACGGCAAATGAAATGCTGGGCAAGATCGATGTTTTACAGGGCTATAAATTACAGGCTGGTGTGGATGAATATTATGTAAACAGGGTGAAAGAAGGACAAACCGCCAATTGCGAATTCAACGGCAAAACTTATGAGCTGAGGGTGAGCAAAGTGATTCCTGAGGTTACCGCCGGGCAGTTTCAGGTAGAGCTGGTTTTTCTGGGCAAATCCCCTGATGAACTCCGCAGAGGTTTATCTTTACAGGTGAAGCTTACTTTATCGGACAACAGCAAATCACTTTTACTCGCACAGGGACAGTTTTTCCAAAGTACGGGAGGTTCATGGGTATTTGTCCTGAAAGACGGGAAGGCCCAAAAGAGAAACGTAAAAATCGGGCGCAAGAACTACCAGTACTATGAGATCATGGAGGGATTACAAAAGAATGAGGAAGTGATTACTTCATCGTACGACCAGTTCAACCAGTACGATGTAATTGAGGTCAGCAATTAATGCTGGCCAATATTAAAGAAAATATAAAAAGACATAAATCATAAATAAGATCATCATGATAAAAATTGAGAACCTGGAGAAAGTATACAAGACGGAGGAAATAGAAACTACTGCATTGAACGGGATCAACATGCATGTGAAAACCGGTGAATTTGTCTCCATCATGGGGCCTTCAGGTTGTGGTAAATCCACTTTGCTCAACGTAATGGGTTTACTGGATAAACCTGAAAGCGGCAGCTATAAATTTTTGGAGACTGAACTGCTGAGCATGAATGACAAAGAGCGCTCAAACTTCCGAAAACAGAATATGGGCTTTGTGTTCCAGAACTTTAACCTGATTGATGAACTTACAGTGTTCGAAAATATAGAACTACCTCTCATTTATAACAAGGTCCCGGCTACAGAACGTAAACGTCTGGTGAATGAGATCATCGAAAGGATGAACATTGTGAACCGGAGTGGTCATTTTCCACAGCAGCTATCTGGTGGTCAGCAGCAGCGGGTTGCGGTAGCCCGTGCACTGGTGACTAAACCAAAACTGGTGCTGGCGGATGAGCCTACGGGTAACCTGGACAGCTCCCACGGTAACGAAGTAATGGAGTTGCTGTGTGAGTTAAATGAGCAGGGGACCACGATTGTCATGGTAACCCACTCTTCGCACGATGCCAGTTTTTCCAATAGGATTATCAACCTGAAAGATGGACACGTGATCTCAGAAAAGATAAATAAAAGCCGCACGGAAGAATTGATTTAATGAAATACCATTGAGGTGATGGAATACCAATCGGGGTAGCTGGTGCATTTGAAGATTTCGTCTGGGGGTCTTTGAAGCACTGGCGGTCCCGCTGGTAAACTGAGAAACTCAAATAAATTTGCTTGCTATGTTCAAACTCAACTTTAAAATAGCTTTAAGAAACATCTGGAAGAACAAAACTTCTTCACTGATTAATATTAGTGGATTGGCTATAGGATTAGCAGCCTGTCTGATGTTGCTGCTGTATGTGTCGTACGAGTGGAACTTTGATAAACAAAGTAAAGACAATGCGAATACCTACCAGGTTATGATGAACCATAGGGGCGTAGACGGACAAATTACGGAGACGGGGCAGAGTACCTCGAATGTAATGGCGCCATTGTTTAAGCAGAAATACAGTTGGGTAAAGACATCAGCCAGGTTAAGCTGGGCTGCGCCATATCTGGTGTCTGCAAATCATACCGGTTTTAAAAAGACAGGGGCGTTTGCTGATCCGGGTATTCTGGATATATTTGATTACACATTCATTTATGGAGATCAGCGTACTGCACTGAATGCGCCAAACAGTGTAATCATTACAGAATCAACAGCCAAATTATTTTTCGGCACAACAGACGTACTAAATAAATCTATCCGTTTTCAGGATAAGCTGGACCTTAAAATTACAGGTGTAATCAGGGATCTGCCGGCCAATATGTCCAGATCTTTTGATTACCTGATGCCATGGTCTTTTTATGAGTCGCAGTTTGAATGGGCAAAAAAACCAAACTGGCAAAATTATAGCTTTACCACCTTATTAAAGGTAGACCCTAAAGCCAATATCGATCAGCTCAATTCCACTATTAAAGATCTTTATCTGGAGAACGGACTGAACTTAAAAGTTGAACCTTATCTTTTCCAATACAGCAAACTGCATTTGTACGGCAATTTCGTGAACGGCGTAAGTACCGGAGGCAGCATAGCACAGTTGCGTTTGTTCATGGGTCTGGCCGTAGGGATTTTGCTTATTGCATGTATCAACTTCATGAATATGGCTACAGCCAAATCTGAAAAGCGTGCCAAAGAGGTGGGCATCAAAAAAACTATCGGTGCTACAAGAAGCAGCTTAGTCAGTCAGTTCCTGATGGAATCTCTTGTGTTAACACTTCTTGCTGCAGTCTTAGCTGTTGTCTTGATTGAGGTGTGCCTTCCCTTTTTTAATCACCTTTTAGGGATTGAACTGGGAATCAACTACTCTGGTGCATCCATATGGCTGGGTTTGCTCGTGGTGGTGCTGGTTACCGGTCTCATCGCCGGAAGTTATCCGGCATTTTACCTCTCTTCATTCAACCCTGTTCAGATTTTCAGGATGCGGAGCCAGAGCAGGGGAATTCTTTCTGTCAGCCTCAGGCAAATCCTGGTAGTAGGGCAGTTCTCTTTTGCTGTGATTCTGATCATCGCCACCACAGTAATCTACCAGCAGATCCAGTTTATTAAAAACAGGCCGGTAGGCTATCAGATCAATAATCTGGTAGAAATGGAACAGGATGGGGAGTTGTATGCCAAATTTGAACTATTGAGGTCTAAACTGCTGGAATCGGGTGCAGTATCCTCAGTTCTGCAGTCATCTACAACGATCACCAGAGAACTTTCGAGTATTGCCAGATGTGCATGGCCGGGTTCTTCTGAGGATGACAAGCTTCTTAATTTTAACACTATCGCCACTACCTACGGATTTGTAAAAACTACTGGAATCAAATTGTTATATGGCAGAGATTTTTCCCCGAAATTTGCATCAGATACCAGTGGAATTCTGATTAGTCACTCTGCGATGAAAGTGATGAATATGAAAAACCCGATCGGTCAGGTTGTATTTCACGATGGTGATAAAGCTGTGATTGTGGGCGTTTTTGAAGATTTTATCCTTGGTTCTCCCTTTAGCACGGAAAAACCATTGATCATCCATTTCAATAAAGACTGGAGCGGGATCGTAACGATGAGGCTTAATCCTGTGCATCCTGCCGCAGAAAATATTGCTGCGATAGAAAAGATTGTAAAGCAGATCAATCCGGCCTATCCCGTGAATGTCGCATTTGTAGATCAGCTGTATGCCAGGAAATTAACGGAACAACGCATACTTGGAGTATTATCCAACCTCTTTGGTGGCCTCGCCATCTTCATTTCCTGCCTGGGGTTATTCGGCCTGGCATCCTACAGCGCGGAGCAGCGAACCAAAGAGATAGGTGTCAGGAAAGTGCTGGGAGCCTCAGTGAGCAGCCTGATGGGGCTCTTGTCCTTTAGCTTCTTAAAAATGGTGGGTATTGCAATATTCATTTCAATACCTGTAGCAAATTATATCATGTCCAATTGGTTAAAGAGTTTTGAGTTTCATACTTCGGTGAATTGGGTGGTCATCGTGCTGGCGGCGGCCGGCACGATAGGGATCGCCTTATTCACCGTTAGTTTTCAGGCTTACAAAGCTGCAAAGGCCAATCCGGTAGAGGCCTTAAAATACGAGTAATATAAGATCATCCAGGCAATTAATCACCAAAAACCTTGTCACCATGTTTAAACTCAACTTTAAAATCGCTTTAAGAAACATCTGGAAGAATAAGACTTCCTCACTGATCAACATCAGCGGACTGGCTATTGGTTTGGCAGCTTGCCTGTTGTTGTTGCTGTATGTAGCGTATGAATGGAACTTTGACGGCCAGACTTTTGATCCTTCTAATACGTACAAGGTTTTGATAAACAATGTTGATGCAAATAAGAAGGTCACGAGCACCTGGCAGGCATCTACCAATGCCATTGCCCCACTTTTTAAAAGCGAATACCCAGAAGTAGAGGAAGCAGCGCGAATTGACGGGGCGGGTTTGAAACTTGTCGCCAATGGCAGGAAAAGCCTGAAAAGAACTGCCTGTTTTGCTGATGCCGATATACTCCGGATCTATAAATATACTTTCACCGCAGGGGACGCGAAAAGCGCGATGGAAGCACCAAATAGTATCATAGTTACGGAATCAACAGCGAAGGATTTGTTTGGGACTACGGATGTGCTCAACAAATCCGTTCATTTTGACGACAAGGTAGATTTGAAAATAACTGGTGTCATTAAAGATCTCCCTAAAAATACTTCAGTTTTCTTTGATTTTCTCATGCCCTGGACGTTGAACGAGGCTTTGAACAACTGGATAAAAGAACCATCATGGGGCAATTTCAACTATAATACAATTGTAAGAATGGCGCCGGGTACTGATATTAATAAGTTCAATCTCAGTATCAAAGGTTTTATGCACCGTCACAATCAGTATGCAGATGGTCAGTTGCTGGTATTTCCACTCAGCAAACTTCACCTGTATAGTACGTTTGTTAACGGTGTAAGCATAGGTGGCAATATTGAACAGTTACGGTTGTTTATGGGACTGGCTATTGGAATTTTGCTCATCGCCTGTGTCAATTTTATGAACATGGCGACCGCTAAGTCTGAGAAAAGGGCAAAAGAAGTTGGCATAAAAAAGACGATCGGTGCCACAAGACGCAGTCTGATCAGTCAGTTTTTGATGGAATCCCTGGTGCTAACAATACTGAGTTCCGTATTGGCAATTGTATTGATCGAATTATGTATCCCGGTCTTCAATAACCTGTTTGATACCAGCCTCAGGATCAACTACTCCAATAGTTTTATATGGCTCGGTCTCTTTGCTGTAATTTTGCTGACAGGACTGATTTCCGGAAGTTATCCTGCTTTTTATCTCTCATCCTTTAATCCGGTGCAAATACTCAGAAAGCGTAATTTCAAGACAGGATTGTTTTCCGTCAATCTCCGGCAGGTGCTGGTGGTTGGGCAATTCAGCTTCGCCATTATTCTGATCATTGCCACCATAGTAATCTATAAACAAATCCAGTACATCAAAAACAGGCCTATTGGATATGATATCAACACTTTGGTGCAAATGCCCCAGGAGGGCGAGCTTTATGGAAAATATAATCTGCTGAAAGATCGTTTAATCAGATCAGGAGCGGTTACCTCACTTTATCAATCATCCGGAACCATTGCCAATCATACTTCCAGTTTCTCCGGAATGGAATGGAAAGGATCTACTGAAGCAGATAAAGGCATTAACTTTTCACAGATCGCTACAACGTATGACTTCGTAAAAACAACAGGGCTGAAACTGATTGCAGGCAGGGATTTCTCAGAAAAATTTGCTTCAGACTCTGCCGCTTTATTGATTAACACCACGGCTTTGAAACTAATGAACCTGGCGGATCCGATTGGCCAGCCCGTGAATTATCACGGAAACAAATTTACAATAGTAGGGGTGTTCCGGGACTTTATACAGGATGCTCCGGGATCTAAAGAAACACCCCTGGTAGTAGCATTCACCAAAGGCTGGGGCGGAGTGCTGACGATGCGTTTAAATCCTGCAAATCCTGTTGCTGATAACCTGGCGACGATAGAGAAAGTAGTGAAAGATATCAATCCCGCCTATCCCGTTGAGCTCACTTTTGTTGACCAGTTGTATGCAGCCAAATTAAAGGCACAACAGCAATTGGGTGTATTGTCCAACATGTTCGGTGGACTTGCCATCTTTATCTCCTGCCTCGGTTTATTCGGCCTGGCCGCATACAGTGCGGAACAGCGCACTAAAGAAATAGGCGTAAGAAAAATACTCGGTGCTTCCGTTTCCAGTTTGATGCAGCTTTTATCACTCAGCTTCCTGAAAATGGTGGGCTTTGCAATTATCATCTCAGTACCCGTGGCAACATACCTGATGAATAACTGGCTGAATGGGTTCGACTTCCATACCAACGTAAGCTGGATGGTCGTGCTTCTCACTGCAGTTGGAACACTGGCAATTGCACTGCTTACTGTGAGTTACCAGGCATATAAAGCGGCAAATGCGAATCCTGTCGATGCATTAAAATATGAATAGCCTCAGAAAAGACCTAAGTAATAAATAAAAAGACTCCGATATGTTTAAACTGAACCTCACCATCGCATTGCGGAACCTGTGGAAGAATAAAACTTCTGCACTCATCAATATTACCGGACTGGCTATTGGACTTGCATCCTGCCTCTTGCTTTTACTGTACGTATCGTATGAATGGAATTATAACAAGCAGACAAAAGACGATAAAAATGTTTACCAGGTGCTGGTCAATTTTGACGGGCCCGCCGGTAGTATAGGCGGTACGGGATGGTCTACACCCAATACAGTTGGCCCTGCACTCAAAGAGGGCTATCCGAGCGTTTTGGCGATGACCCGTACAGATGGCGCTGATTCCCGCCTTATTGCCAATGGTAGAAACAGTTTTAAAAAAAGAGGACGTTTTGCTGATCCTGATATCCTAAAGATTTTCGATTATACATTTGTCGCGGGAGAGCAGAAGACGGCGCTTAGTGCACCCAACAGTGTGGTGCTTACGGAAACTATAGCAAAAGTGCTGTTTGGCAGCACAGACGTACTCAATAAATCTGTCCGGTTTGAAGATCGTGTGGATCTCAAGATCACCGGCATAATCAAAGACCTTCCCGACAATACCTTTATCAAACTGGATTTCCTGATGCCCTGGACACTGTTTGAAAACATGTACGAATGGACAAAGCGGCCGGCATGGACAAATAATAACTGGACTACACTCGTAAGGCTGAGACCGGGAAGCGATGTTGAAGTGCTGAACAGTTCTGTAAAAGGGATGATCAAAAAGAATGTATCTGATGCAACTTCATCTCCAATGCTTTTCCCTTTCAGCAAAACACATTTGTATGGCACATTTACAAATGGCAAAAGTACTGGTGGCGAAATTGAACAGTTGCGTTTATTTATGGGCCTCGCTATTGGTATCCTGCTGATTGCCTGTATCAACTTTATGAACATGGCTACTGCCAAATCAGAGAAGCGGGCCAAGGAAGTGGGGATTAAAAAGACAATTGGTGCCACCCGGGCGAGCCTGATCAGCCAGTTCCTGATGGAGTCTCTGGTGCTGACTTTATGCAGTGCAGTTATGGCTATCGTACTTGTAGAAGTATTCCTGCCTATGTTCAATAATCTGCTGGACATAAAGATGGATATCGTTTATACCAATCCCTACCTTTGGATCAGTCTGATAGGTATTGTGCTTTTTACAGGAGTTGTTGCTGGCAGTTATCCGGCATTTTACCTTTCTTCGTTTAACCCTCTGCAGGTGTTAAAGAAAAGAACTTCAGGCCGCGGGATACGGTCTGTGAACCTGAGGCAGGTGCTGGTGGTTATCCAGTTTAGTTTCGCAGTTATTCTGATCATAGCGACAACTGTAATCTACAAACAGATCCAGTATATTAAAAATATACCGCTTGGCTATCAGGTAAACAACCTGGTAGAGTTGCCTCAGGATGGTCAGCTGGAGAAACGGTTCGAACTGCTGAAAGCACGTTTACTAAAGTCAGGCGCCATCTCCGGAATATGTCAGCTGTCAGGCAGCATAGCCAGTTATAACTCAAATTTTTGGGGAATGGAGTGGCCGGGTTCTTCTGAAGAGGACAGGCACATGGTTTTCAGCCAGCTGGCTACTACATATGATTTTGTACAGACTACCGGATTAAAGGTGATTGAAGGCCGGGATTTCTCCCGCCAGTTTCCTTCAGATACAGCAGCTGTGATGCTCAGTGTTTCTGCAGTTAAGGCTATGAATCTGGTTCATCCGGTGGGTAAGATCGTGAAATATCAGGGAGACAATTGTACGGTAGTGGGCGTGTTTCAGGATTTTATCTGGGGTGCTCCCCATAAAAAACAGGATCCAATGGTGGTGGCCTTTAGAAAAGGGGGCACCGGTTATGTTACGATGCGCCTCAATGCTTCAAATACACCATCTGCAAACCTGGCCCTGATAGAGCGTATTGTAAAAGAGATCAATCCTGCTTATCCGGTAGAATTTAATTTTGTTGACGAACTCTACGGGCAGAAACTGAAATCCCAGAAAATACTAGGGCTGCTGTCCAACGTTTTTGGCGGGCTTGCAATTTTCATCTCCTGCCTGGGTTTATTTGGACTTGCCGCATATAGCGCGGAGCAAAGAACAAAAGAGATTGGTGTACGTAAAGTCCTTGGTGCCTCAGTAGCAAGTCTGATGCAGTTGTTATCCCTGGGCTTCCTCAAAATGGTTGTTCTGGCTATCATCATTGCAATTCCTGTGGCCAATTATATGATGGATAGCTGGCTGAAGAAATTTGAATTCCACACCAGCATCAGTTGGGTGGTTATCCTGATGGCAGCGGTGGGAACTATCGCCATTGCGCTGCTCACAGTTAGTTACCAGGCGTATAAAGCCGCGAGAGCGAATCCCATTGATGCCTTGAAATACGAATAATATCCCCTTATAAAAATAGAGATCATGTTTAGATTAAACTTCAAAATAGCACTCAGAAACCTTTGGAATAACAAAGGGTACACGTTGATCAACGTCGGGGGACTGGCAATCGGCCTGGCCAGCTGCATGGTTTTGCTTTTGTATGTAGCCTACGAATGGGGGTATGACAGGCAGTCAAAGAATTCGATGAATACCTATGTGGTATACCAGCACCAGAAAGCCAGCAGTGGGATCATGAGCTGGGCCTGGACTCCGGGAGCGCTGGCTCCGGAGGTAGCAGGTAAAGTTCCGGGAGCAGTAGCCTCACATTCCAGTTACCCGGCAGCAGAACTACTCAGCTATAATCAGAATTACTTCAAAAAAGATGGCGTCTATAGCGATCCCCAGCTTTTGAAGATTATGGACTATAAATTCCTGAAAGGTAATCCCTCCAAAGCACTGCAGGAGGTAAATTCTGTGATCCTCACTGAAACGATGGCCAGAAATCTATTTGGAAGTGAAGATCCTGTCAACAAGGTAATAAAGCTTAATAATGCTGTCCAATTAAAAGTGGATGCCGTCATCGCAGATATTCCCAAAAACAGTACCATACGGTTTGATTACTTGATGACCTGGAGACTTTGGGAAAAACAACAGCCCTGGATAAAAACTTCAGGATGGGGAAATAATTTCTGTCTGACTATGGTTCAACTGCAAACTGAGCAGGATATCAATAAGGTTAGTGCCTTGATTAGGCCGATGCTGGCGAACCACCAGCAGGGCGCAACCGGTTATTACACACTTCATCCGCTCTCACAATGGCATTTGTATGGTGAGTTCCAGAATGGCAAATCTGTGGGTGGTAAAATCGGGCAGGTCAGGATATTCTTTATGCTGGCTTTCTGCATCCTGCTGATTGCTTGTGTCAACTTCATGAACCTTTCCACTGCACGTTCAGAAAAAAGGGCGAAGGAGGTAGGCGTGCGTAAAGCAATTGGCTCTTCCAGAAACTCGCTGATCGGGCAGTTTATGCTGGAATCCCTGCTGCTTTCTGTAATGGGAATGATTGTCGCTTTTGTACTGATCGAAATCAGTCTGCCTTATTTCAATGGGGTGCTGCATACAGCACTTTTAATCGATTATCCGGACTGGAAGTTCTGGTCGGTTTTTCTGGGGCTGACTATCGTTACAGGAATTTTGGCAGGAAGTTATCCGGCATTTTATCTGTCTTCGTTCGAGCCACTGCAGGTGTTAAAAGGAATGAACCTAAGGGGCAGTACATCTTTGTCTGTCAGACAGATCCTGGTCGTATTTCAGTTTGTATTCGCTGCCTGCCTTATCATATGCACAGCAGTAATTTATCAGCAGCTCAATTATATCAAAAATAAATCCATAGGGTATAACAAAAATAACCTGGTAGAATTACCTGTTCAGGGCTCACTGACTGGCGAGGGAAAGCTCAAACTGCTGAAAGAACAGTTGTTGAAATCAGGTGCGGTCATTGATGTTACTTATTTTGGGCGGAGCCTGAGCGAAGGCGGTAACAATACCTTCGGGGTCAGCTGGCCAGGCAAAAATGATAAAGAAGATATCTTCTTTAACTATAGAAGCGCAGGATACGATTTGTCAAAAACTTTAGGGACCAGTATGGTTAGCGGAAGGGAGTTTTCTGAAGCCTATACTGACACATCCAATGTGATCATGAATGAAGCTGCCATAAAAACTATGGGATTAAAAAATCCTGTCGGAACAGTTATCCAGTTCTGGAACAGGCCTGTGACAATTATCGGGGTAATGAAAGATTTTGTGATGGAGGATCCTTACAGCCAGACAGCACCGCTAGTGATCTATCACGATATGAAACAGGTGGAAGTGGTGGTTGCCCGGTTAAATCCTGCACAAAACATCAGTTTTTCCATGGACAAAATTAAGGAAGTAACAGAAAAACTTAACCCGGGTTTCCCTGTGGAGACAAAATTTGTGGATGATAATTTTGAGCAGAAGTTCCAGAATGAAAAGCTGCTCGGCATTATTGCCAACTGGTTTGGTGGCTTTGCAATTTTTATTTCCTGCCTTGGCCTCCTTGGACTGGCTTTATTTATGGCCGAGCAGCGTAAAAAGGAAATCAGCATCCGCAAGGTATTGGGTGCAAGTAATATGAACATTCTGACACTGCTCAATAAAGATTTTATCAAACTGGTGATTATAGCTGATCTGATTGCTTTTCCGATTGCCTATGTGATCGTTAACAGGTGGCTTTCCGCCTATAGTTTCAGGGTCTCTATCTCGGTATCGCCTTTTGCTATAGCGCTTTGCCTTTCGCTGATCATCGCCATTTTAACAGTAAGCGTGCAGTCCGTCAAGGTCGCGAAAGCAAACCCTGTTGATGCCTTAAAATATGAATAAGTTATTATACAAATAACTGCTTGATTGTAAACCTTCAACCTGACCTGAAATGTTTAAGCTCAATTTAACAATCGCCCTGCGCAACCTTTGGAAAAATAAGGTGTCATCTTTCATTAACGTAATTGGCCTGGCAATTGGCCTTGCGGCATGTTTGATGTTGATGGTATATGTATTCTATGAATGGAATTTTGATAAGCAGTCGAAAAATGCTGAAAATGTATATTTGACACTGACAAACGTGAGGGATAACAGCGGAAAGATTATGGTCACATTTGAAGGTACAACAACAGCCTTTGCGCCGGCTTTAAAAGAAGAAATACCTGAGCTGAAATACATATCCCGCCTCAATTATGGTAACGATAGAAATCTGATAGCAAATGGCAATAACAGGTTCAAAAAACTGGCGAAGTTTGCTGATCCGGACATGCTGAAGATGTACGATTACAAATTTATTTATGGTGACCCCTCTACTGCATTGAATGATCCGAATTCGATAATACTTACCGAAAGTACAGCACTCACTTTATTTGGATCAACTGATGTGGTCAACAAATCCGTACGTTTCAGGGACCATTCAGACTTAAAGGTAACAGCAGTAATAAAAGATCTTCCTGCCAATAGTTCTAACCAGTTTGATTACATGATTCCATGGTCTTTTTATCAGACTATTGACGAGGATGCGAGGGATATCAACTGGAACAACTGCTGTCTGAATACGCTGGTAGTACTCAATTCCGGTTCAAATGTGGAGGTTGTCAATCAAAAAATAGCAGCATTGCTGAAAAAACATAATAACCAGCAATATCCTGCACACTTTCTCTATCCACTCAGTAAAATGCATCTCTATGGTAAGTTTGAGGATGGAAAGAGCGTGGGTGGTGCAATAGAAAAGATCTGGCTGTTTATGGGACTTGCTATCGGCATATTGCTGATCGCCTGTATCAACTTCATGAATATGGCAACCGCAAAGTCTGAAAAAAGGGCCAAGGAGGTAGGTGTAAAAAAGACTATTGGTGCAACCCGGACTTCCCTGATTCTACAGTTCTTAACAGAATCGCTGGTTTTATCGCTAATCAGTGTCGTGCTGGCAATTACTCTGGTAGAGATCTGTCTTCCTTCTCTTAATCATTTGTTGGGAATTGAGATGAGTATCCCTTATTTACAAGGATATGTGTTCCTGTGGATAGTAGGTATTGTGTTAGTTACGGGCCTTGTTGCAGGCAGCTACCCGGCATTTTACCTGTCATCGTTTAACCCTGTTGAAACACTGCGGAGAAAAACAGGCAAAGGGAAATATCTTCAGATTGGGTTCAGGCAGATACTGATCGCGGTGCAGTTTTGCTTTACCATTATGCTCATTATTGCCACACTGGTAATCTATAGGCAGATCCAGTATGTGAAAAACAGGCCACTGGGAATTGATGCCAATGCCCTTGTGGAAATGCCGCAGGACGGAGCACTCAAAACAAGATTTGATGAACTCAAAAAACAGTTGCTTAAAAGTGGGGCTGTTACCAGTATGTATTATTCTTACTCAGGGCTGGCCCATCATGATAATAATTTCAGCGGACTGCGCTGGCCAGGGATGAAAGAAGAAAATACAGTACTTTTCAATAAGGTCTTCACCACAGCTGATTTCATCAAAACTACGGGATTGAAACTGATTGAAGGAAGAAACTTTTCAGAGAAACTAGCTTCAGATACAGCGGCAGTGCTGATTAGCAAATCTGCGGTAAAAACGATGCGCTTGGATGATCCCGTAGGAAAAGTATTGCAGATCTTTTCTGATAAGGTTACTGTAATAGGTGTTTTCGAAGATTATGTGTGGGATTCTCCCTACAAAGCAAATAATCCGATGATTGTTAACCTGAATAAAAAATTCCCGAATGTCATTACGATGAGATTGAACATGAAAAGGGGCCTTCAGGAAAATGTAGAAACCATTAAAAGGATAACAAATAAAATAAACCCGGCTTATCCTGCAGAAGTCAGTTTTATCAGTTCCATTTACGGAGACATGTTTAAGCAGGAAAAAATCCTCGCTGTTCTTTCCAACATTTTTGGAGGCCTTGCCATATTCATCTCATGTTTAGGTTTGTTCGGACTTGTAGCCTATAGTGCAGAGCAGCGTACCAAAGAATTTGGTATAAGGAAAGTTCTTGGAGCATCGGTATACAGTTTAATGCAGCTGTTATCTGTGTCTTTCCTGAAAATGATTCTTGTTGCCATTGTAATTGCTGTTCCTGCTGCTTACTATTTGATGGACAAATGGTTGCAGAATTTTGAATTTCATACCAGCATCTCCTTGTGGATCATACTGATTGCAGCATCAGGCACATTATTTATTGCGCTTCTGACTGTCGGCTATCAGGCTTATAAAACAGCAACATCTAAGCCTGTTGATGCATTAAAATATGAATAAAAAGAGATACATCCGGTCAGAGTTATGGCAGTTTTTTAGGGAACCTGTCTGCTCAGCGGATGTACGATTGATAGTTATAGGGATGTTTCTATCGATTAAAGCGTACGTTGACTTCTTTGACCATAAAGATATGCTGATATGGTTAAAAGAAGTCGGTGTACGTAACGATTAAAAAGCCTGCTTACGCAGACAAATGTAAATGAAATATAAACTGTACGGATATGTTTAAACTCAATCTCAAAATAGCGCTAAGAAACCTCTGGAAGAATAAAGGTTATACGTTGATCAATATAGCTGGTCTTTCCATTGGCATGGCCAGCTGTATCCTGATATTTATTTTCATCAGGTACCAGCTGAGCTATGACCAGCAGTTTGTCAAAAAAGACAGGATTTACCGTGTCGTTTCCTACTGGAGATATGCCGAAGGAGAAGAATTCTCAAAGGGAGTTCCAATGCCTCTGGCGCCGGCAATGCGAAACGATTTTGCCATGCTGGAAGATGTAGCCGTTTTACAGCGTGGCGGTGGAGTGATCAAGGTAAATGACCGCAACGGGAAGGAGAGACTCAAAATTGACCAGAAGACGTTTTATGTGAACCCGGAGTTTTTTAAACTGTTTGATTATCCCTGGCTGCAGGGAGATCCTCAGAAAGATCTGAGGGAACCCCATACAGTAGCTTTGAGTGAAGAAATGGCTGTGAAATTATTTGGCGATTGGCACCGGGCTGTGGGGCAAACAATTAATTACAACAATAAAACTGATTTAAAGGTAACCGGTGTTTTTGCTGATATCCCTCAGAACAATAGTAATGTAATTCAAGTAGCTATTTCCTATGCGGGCTTTGAAAGCAGGAACTTAAAGGAATGGAACAATGTCAATGATGCTTCGGAGTGTTACGTCCTGTTGAAAGAAGGACAAAATGTAGCTGATCTGCAGGGACCGAAAGCTGCATTTATCAAAAAATATTATGTGGCGCCCGGTACTGGAAAACCAGATATCTTTTTCCAGCCGCTGGCAGATGTTCATAAAGATGAGAACTATGGGAATTTCTCGCAGAAAACTACAGGGATGAAAGAGATTTGGGGATTGGTAGTAATTGGGGTTTTTCTTATGCTTACAGCCTGCATTAATTTTGTCAACCTCGCTACCGCACAAGCAGTAAGCCGCTCCAAAGAAGTTGGTGTAAGAAAAGTTATGGGTAGCAGGCGCAGCGATCTTATGCTGCAGTTTCTCACAGAAACGCTTACACTTACATTTTTTGCTTTGCTTCTGGCTTGTGTAATTACCGAGGCTGCTCTGCCAGGTCTGGCCGCCCTCTTTAAAGAAAAACTGTCTTTCAGTCTGTTGCAGCAACCCGTTATTTTACTATTTATGCTGGGGCTGGTAGTTTTTGTAGGTTTCCTTGCCGGGTTTTACCCCGCTATGGTCTTATCCGGGCTCCGTCCTGCACTGGCTATTAAAAATAAAGTAAGTATTGGCAATATGGGAGGTGGCGCTTTACGTCAGGTACTTGTGGTGGTCCAGTTTGCGTTAACGGTTGTCCTCATCACTGGCACGCTTGTAGTACTTAAACAAATGCAGTTCATGCGCGAAAAGCCGCTCGGGTTCAACGCCTCGGCAATAGCGCTGCCAAATGTTCCGGCTGACAGTTTAAGTCTGCTTAAGCATGATATCCTGAAGACAAGGATCCTGAATATTCCAGGCGTTTTATCGGCTAGCTTTTGCAGTGCCGCGCCATCATCAGGAGACAACAATTTAACGAATTTTGCTTATAGGGGAACCAGGGATGCAGATTTTCAGGTCAACACTAAATCAGCTGATCAGGATTACATTAAAGCCTTTGGCTTGCAGGTTCTCGCTGGAAGGGCGTTGTCAAAAAGCGATACCCTGAAAGAATTCGTTGTCAATGAAACGCTGCTGAAGAAACTCAATGTTAGAAATCCACAGGAAGCAATTGGTAAAATCATTACACTTGGTGGCCGCTATAAAGCACCAATTGTGGGCGTGGTTAAGGACTTTAATAATATGAACCTCAGGGAAGCAATATCACCTGTAATCCTTTTTTCCAGTAAAAAGAGTTCAAGTATGCTTGCCGTAAAAATGGATAGCCATCAGATCCCCTCCGTCATGAAAAATATAGAGCAGACCTGGAATTCCTGTTTTCCGAATAACGTGTACAAGTCTACTTTTATGGAAGAAGATATCAACAGTTATTATGAAAGTGAACAGGTGATGGGCGCCTTATTTAAAGTTTTTGCTTCGGTAATCATCTTTATTGCATTTATTGGTTTGTTTGGACTGATCTCCTTCGTGGCCACCCAGCGGACAAAAGAAATGGCTATACGAAAAGTGCTTGGGGCAACAACTTTAGAACTGGTAAAAATGCTGAATACTTCCTTTATCATTATGGTATTTATAGCCAACCTCGTAGCCTGGCCGGTAGCTTATATTTTTATATCCAGATGGCTTTCGCGTTATACCTATAGAATTGAACTGAACATCTGGCCTTTCGCCGTTGCCATGCTGATTTCTATGCTGGTCACCTTGCTGACAGTAAGCCTGAGATCATACAGGGCGGCTAAGACAAATCCAATCGATGCATTGAAATACGAATAATATACTTAAAGCATTATATATTCCTTAGATTTAAATATAAATATTAAGATGATAAAATTACAAAATATAGAAAAATACTATGCTGCAAAAGGTTTGAAAAGTTATATCCTCAGACATGTCAGTACTACTATAAATCAGGGTGAGTTTGTATCAATCATGGGCCCTTCGGGAGCCGGTAAATCAACATTACTGAATATCCTGGGGATGCTGGAAGAGCCTACTTATGGCAGCTATGAGTTTATGGGGGAAGACGTAACTTCACTGAACGAAAGAAGAAGGATAGAGCTTTACCGTAACCATATCGGCTTTGTTTTCCAGGCTTATCATTTGATAGATGAGATGACTGTCGCCGAAAATATAGAAGCGCCTTTGTTATATAAAAAAATAGGCAGCGCGGAACGTAAGAGCCGGGTAGCAGATATGCTGGACCGCTTCAATATCGTGGGTAAAAAAGACCTGTTTCCCAATCAGCTGTCTGGTGGCCAGCAGCAGCTGGTAGGTATTGCCCGCGCATTGGCGGCACAGCCTTCCATTATTCTGGCAGATGAGCCAACAGGAAATTTACAGTCAGCACAGGCGCTGCAGATTATGGACCTGTTCAAGAAACTGAATGAAGAGGAGAACATCACTGTTATACAGGTAACACATTCAGAAGTGAATGCCGGCTACGGATCGCGTATTCTGCATTTGCTGGACGGAGTGATTAAGGAAGATCTTCAGGTAAGCGAATCTGTCAGGTAGACCGTTTTAAGACCTGACAAATTTGATCATAACAGATTAACCTAAAGAAGAAGGCGAACGCTGAAAATTGATGAGGTGGATACTTATCTTTGTGCCATGCACAAAACGTTTACTGATCAGCTCAATAAGGAAGTGACCATTAACTATCCGCCAAAACGGATCATCTCGCTGGTACCTTCACAAACAGAGTTACTGTTTGAACTTGGGCTGAAGGATGAAGTAGTAGGGATCACTAAGTTCTGTGTACATCCCGTTGCACAGCTTAAGTCTAAAACAAAGGTCGGAGGAACGAAAAAACTCGATATTGAATTGATCAGGAATCTTCAGCCTGATTTGATCATAGGTAACAAAGAAGAGAATACAGAAGAACAAATTGAGTTGTTGAGCCGCGAGTTTCCTGTATGGATGAGTGACGTTGCTAATCTGGAAGAGGCCATAACAATGATCAGCCAGATTGCTGAAATGGTAGACAGGCAGCCTGAAGCAGCTTATCTTAACCATTTAATCAATGCTGGTTTTACAGATCTTCAGACCTTAGCCCTTCAGCTTGGGATTGATAAGAAAGTTGCTTACCTGATCTGGAAAGATCCTTATATGCTGGCCGGCCGGGATACTTTTATCAATGATATCCTGACGAAAATTGGTCTTACCAATATCATCAGGGAAAGCAGATATCCTGAAATTGATCTGGAGAAACTGTTGATTATGCAGCCTGACCTGATCTTTCTGTCTTCAGAACCTTATCCTTTCAAAGAAAAACATATGGACGAATTAAAACAGGCTGTTCCGGGTATAAAAATTATGCTGGTTGACGGCGAAATGTTCGCCTGGTATGGCAGCAGATTGGTAAAAGCGGTTCAATATCTTTTCCAGTTGCAGCCTCAATTAAAATAATAAGCCTTAAAATGAATGCTTTAGGCTTGCTGACGCAAAATAAACACGAAAGGTTTTTGAGAATTGATAACTATCTCTATCTTTGCAGTCCTAAACAACTCCTAGATGCGGATGTGGCGTAATTGGTAGCCGCACCAGACTTAGGATCTGGCGCTTCACGGCGTGGGGGTTCGAGTCCCTTCATCCGCACAACCAATACAGAAAAGCAGTCTTAACCGACTGCTTTTTCTGTTTAAAGATAATTGGTCTACTTCACAATAGTTGTAGTTATAATTATAACTTTCTGCATATTTAACAAAGTTATAATCATACTTATAATATTCGTCGTATGCAGATTCCTTCAAAGCTCATTGAAAGGACATCCTATTGAAATAGGATCAGACCATTTAACGGAAAAATTTAATAAAGGTTTTATCCGGGCAGCGAAGGGTAGGTAAAAGCTAATTATTTTTTCAGATTATAAATGAGATCAAAAATCACGACGAGAAAGCTAATATTATCTATATCAATAAGGAAGATCTTCAATTCGATGATATAAAGACTGCTCAGGACCTTATCAGGGTATCAGCCATATTTATACCCGTGATTTTTTGATGTGGGAGGGGGATGTAACCGCCTTACCATAATGGCAAGGCGGTAAGAAAGCTTAAAATATCACCAGCCTGGATTTTGCATAGCCGTTTTCTGATCTCCCGTAAGTGGTGCTCCGCCACTTTGAATACCATCCAGAAACTTCTGAGGAATGGGACGCAGGTAATGTTTATCAACTGGTCTGGCCTCGTTGTTAAATACCGTAGCGCGTTTGATCAGTGTTTTTGTGCGGGAAAGATCTTCCCAGCGCATCAGCTCACCCATCAGTTCTCTTGAGCGTTCATTCAGGATGAAAGCAATGAATTTGTCTGATTGTGAACCAGCGCCTAACTGGGTATAAAAGTCATGTGTTGAATTAAGAATGTCATCAACACTGTTCAGGTGTAAGGCGCTTTGCGTGCTTGCAGTAGTCACTGCGATATTATTGTTCGACTCATAATAAGTATTTGTTGGTGCAAACGATACGTACTGCGCAGTATTGGCCACAGGATTGGTGAGGTAAGAGATCCCGCCATCAGTATATGCGCTGCGGTCTTCACCGTTGGCATAAGCTGCACGGTCGCGAACCTTATTCAAATAGGGCAAAGCAAGAGCATAATTACCCAGGCGGCCCTGAGCCTCGGCGGCAATTAAATAAGTTTCACCCAACCTGGCCAGGATACCGTCTCTCTGACCAAAGGCAGAAGCTACTGCATTACGGGAGCCATCAATGAATTTGGAAAGGCTTGGCCATTGGTTGCTGTTGTATCCACCATGTGTACCAATCAGATTTTGCGTTTCGCCAGCATAATAACGCACAAACATGGTTGGTGCCCTGAACAAAATATTGGCAGCTGTATAGCGTGCGTCTAAAGCATCATTAACAATGTAAAGGATAGACTGCTGTCCGCCTGTAAATTTAACTTTTCCGGATTGTGCCGGAGTAGGGGCATGTGCGGCATCCCAAACAGGTGCGCCGGTTGGTTTATTGCACAGATATACTGTTTTAAAGGATTTCCAGAAACGTGAGTCGTTAAGTCTGT
>Ga0308163_10001692_pt1 | contig 22640 bp, 23 predicted proteins | sample PhyTR1_FD_201037 | JGI IMG/M metagenome (GOLD analysis project Ga0308163, IMG submission 201037) | Phyllosphere microbial communities from UC Gill Tract Community Farm, Albany, California, United States - DLSLT.R1 | ecosystem: Host-associated > Plants > Phyllosphere > Unclassified | place: USA... | reverse complement strand
CTCCGCTGGAGGCCAAGCTGTGCGCCAGCGAGGAAATCATACTCGTCGGCGGCGGCAATTCGGCCGGCCAGGCGGCGGTGTTCCTGTCCGGCTTCGCGTCGCGGGTGCATATGTTGATCCGCAGGGACAGCCTGGCGGCCACGATGTCGAGCTATCTGATCGAACGCATCGAGGCGACGCCGAACATCGTGCTGCACACGCACTCGGAGATCGTCGCGCTGGAAGGCGGCGGCGAGGATGGATTGCGGCAGGTGCGGGTGCGCGACAACCGCGACGAAGTCGAAACCGACTACGACGTGCGCCGCCTGTTCCTGTTCATCGGCGCCGATCCCAACACCGGCTGGCTGGGCGACTGCGGCGTGGAGGTGGACGCCAAGGGCTTCATCCTGACCGGCTACGACGCCCCTGGCTGCGCGCTCGTCAGCCGCCAGGCCAGCCTGGAGACCAGCGTGCCCGGGGTGTTCGCCATCGGCGACGTGCGCGCCAACTCGACCAAGCGGGTGGCCGCCGCCGTCGGCGAAGGCGCCGCCGTGGTAGCGCAGATACACGCGTATCTGGCCCGGCGGGAGTTGGAAGAACCGGTTAAATAAGCGCCAGGGTGTGGCGGGCGATCATCAATTCCTCGTTGGCCGGCACCACCCACACCGCGACCTTGCTGCCGGCGGCGCTGATGCGGGCCACGCCGCGCGGATTGGCATCGTTGGCCGCGGCGTCCAGTGCAACGCCCAGCCAGGCCGCGTCGCGGCAGACGGCGGCGCGCAGCGCCACGCTGTTCTCGCCTATGCCGCCGGAGAACACCAGCGCATCGAGCCCTCCCAGCGCGGCGGCCAGTGAACCGAGTTCGCGGCCGATGCGGTAGACCATCAGTGCGATGGCGGCCCTGGCGCGGGGATCGTCGCTGGCCTCCAGGGTGCGCATATCCGCCGAGACGCCGGATACGCCCAGCAGGCCGGATTCCTGATACAGCAGCTTCTGGACGGCCGCAACGTCCATGCCCAGTTCCTCGATCAGGTACAGCACCACGCCAGGATCGAGGTCGCCGCAACGGGTCCCCATCGGCAGCCCGTCAACGGCGGTAAAGCCCATGGTGGTGGCGACGCTGCGGCCGGCCGACATCGCGCACATGCTGGCGCCATTGCCCAGGTGCGCGGCCACCACCTTGGCGCCGGACAGGCCGGGGTCCGCCTGTGGCAGGCGGCTGGCGATATATTCGTACGACAGGCCGTGGAAACCGTAACGGCGTATGCCCAGATCGGTGATCCTGGCCGGCAGCGCGAATGCCTGCGCCAGCGCCGGCTGGGCGGCGTGAAAGGCGGTATCGAAGCAGCCCACCTGCGGCACATCGGGCGCCAGCGCCATCATCGAGCGTACCGGCGCCAGGTTGTGCGGCAGGTGCAGCGGCGCCAGTGGAATTAGCTTGTCCAACTCGTCGACCACGCGTCGATCCAGCATTTGCGGCCCGCTGTAGGCGACGCCGCCATGCACGATGCGATGGCCGACTGCGGCCACCCGCCTGCCACCGAGATGCGTTTGCGCGAAATCGATCAGGAAGCGCATGCCGGCCTCGTGATCGAGGGGCGCGTCCGGCCAGCTTCGCTCGCCGACCGTCGCGCCTTGCGCATCCTGGGCGCTGAAGCGCGTTACGCCGGCATACAGGTTTTCGATCTTGCCGCGCAGCGCAGGTTCAAGCGCAGGGCCGTCGAACAGCGAAAATTTAATGCTGGAGGAACCAGCGTTGATAACGACGATGCAGTCGTTGGGCGCCATCACATCAGGCTCCGGTGGCGCTGGCCAGCGACAGCTTGCTGTGCACCAGCAGCACCGCCACCGCGCACGAGGCCAGGCGCGCCTCCACCGAATCCGCGCGGCTGGTCAGGATGATCGGCACGCGCGCGCCCAGCACAATGCCGGCCGCACCGGCGCCGGCCATGAAGGTCAGGCTCTTGGCCAGCATGTTGCCCGCCTCCAGATCCGGCGCGATCAGCACATTGGCCTGCCCCGCCACCGGCGACACCAGGTTCTTGATCGCCGCCGCCTCCGGGTCGATGGCGTTGTCCATCGCCAGCGGACCGTCGAGAATGGCGCCCGTGATCTGGCCACGGTCGGCCATCTTGCATAGCGCCGCCGCGTCGATGGTCGAGGGCATCTTGGCGCTGACCGTTTCGACGGCCGCCAGGATCGCGACCTTGACCGGATCGAATTTAAGCACGCGCGCCAGATCGATCGCGTTTTGCACGATGTCTGCCTTTTCGCTCAGCCCCGGATTGATATTGACGGCGGCGTCGGTGATGATCAGCGGTTCGCTGCGCCCCGGCACGTCCATGATGAAGCAGTGGCTCAGGCGCCGCGCCGTGCGCAGTCCCGTGTCGGTGGCCACCACGGCCCCCATCAGTTCATCGGTGTGCAGGCTACCCTTCATCAGCGCCTGCGCCTTGCCCTCTCGAACCAGCTCCACCGCGCGCGCGGCCGACGCGTGACTATGCGGCGTATCGATCAGCGTGAGCGCCGAGATGTCGAATTGCGCCTCGTCGGCCGCCTGGCGGATGCGTGCCTGCGGCCCCACCAGGATAGGCTTGATCAGACCCATTTCGGCCGCGTCCAGCGCCGCCTCCAGTGCGTTGCGGTCGCAGGGATGGGCCACCGCCACCGTCACCGGCCCGGCACTGCGGGCGGCGGCGATCAAGCGGTCGTAATTTGGATGCGTGGATTGCTGCTTGGTCGGTGCATTCATTGGGGCTCCTGGGGGATCATCCGGCAAATGATAGCACCATGCAAAAAGCGCAACCGTGGATTTTCCCGGCGCCACAAGCGCCGGCGGATTTCGCCGCGATGACCGTCGGCCATCCTTCAGATCAATTAGCAGTTATATAGGTTGAACTTAACTGATGAGCCCTGTCTAACCCTGACTAAAACTTACAATCAAAGGAGTCAGCGATGACATCGCCCTATTCATTCTGGACCTGGTCGCCACAATTTTACTTCCCGTGGAGCGGCGGAGTAATGCAGCAGATCGACCCCGATCTGACGTGGTTCTCACACTGGATTACCCCCGGTGCAGGCAACGCGGCAATTGAAGAAAAGGCCTTCAGCGACGTCGCGTCGTACGGCAAGCAGCTCGGGTTGATCACAGACGTGCTGCTGGCTATCGTGGAGGAATCGGCGCTGACCGCCGAGCCGAAGGCGGTGGACGACCTGCGGCGCATCCGCAGCCGTATCGAGATGCTGAAGAACGTCGAGTACACGCTGGCGAACGACCAGATCGTCGATCAGGTCAGCAAAATCCGGGAGCGCGGCGGTGCGGAGTTGACCGAACTGACCACCCAATTGCTTCCGCTGCTGATGGATAAGCGCCAGGGCGTGCGCAATCTGCCCGGTTGAACCGTGCTTAGCGGCGTAACCCGTACCACGCACAGGCGATGGTTGGCACGCCCAACGCGACGGCGGAGACGTAATCCCACACGCCGTCGCCCAGTAACGCGGAAATCAGGCCGATCGCGGTCAATACCGCCAGCAGGATTGGCGCTCCCCACATACGCGAGAAAGCGTTACCGTGGCGCCGGCGTTGGCGATTTGCCGCGCCGCTCATCGCGCCTCCCCTTCGGTCGCGTAGGCAGGCGCCTGCCGTTCCGTGGTGACATCGTCGCCGACTTCCTCGTCTTCCTTGCGCGTCGGCGACCGGCCCTGGACGCCGCGCTTGAGCCAAAGATATAAACCGCTGCCCAGCACAAAGATGGTGGCGATATCGAGCATCGCCCACAGGAACTGCATCCACGCGCCGCCGTAATCGCCGAAGTGCAGCGGCTGCGACACCAGCAGCGCCGTCAAATACCACGGCAACTTGCGGCGATCGGTGATCTCGCTGGTTTGCGCATCGATCAGCACTGGTTTGTACAACCGCGACGTCAGCGCCTCATTACCATGCATGAAGATCCCGTAGTGATGCGGGCTCGAGAACGCGGTGCCGGGGAAGGCCACGAATGCCACCTGCATGCCCGGCTCGGCGGCGACAGCGTTGGCCATCGCCTTCTGCATCGAACCCAGCTTGCTCGGCAACGCCAGATTCTTATAGGGCGCCGTCATCTCGGCCATTTCTGTGGTTTGCCAGTACTTCACCAGCAGATCGGCCCAGGTGTTGATCATGCCGGTGGCGCCCACCACCAGCGCCCACGTCAGCGTGACGATGCCCAGCATATTGTGCAGGTCCAGCCATTTGACGCGTGCCCCGCGCTCGCGCCGCACCTGACCGAATTCCAGCTTGCGCATGAACGGCGCGTACAGCACGACGCCGGAAATGATGGCCACCACCAGCAACAGCCCCATAAAGCCGAGGAACAATTTGCCCCATAGGCCGGCGTACAAGTCGACGTGCAGGTGGAACATCACACCAAGGAAGGTGCCCTCGAAACTCGGCTCGGCCAGCACCTTGGCGGTGCGCGCATCGACCGCGACCGACTTGAAGCCTTCATCGGTTGGATGGTCGCCCATCGTCAGATACCAGATCTCGCGCTCGTCCGCCTCCTGCGACATGTACATCACCAGCTTGTTCGGGTAGCGTGCCTTGCCGGCGGCGATGACAGCGTCGAGATCGGCCTTGGGCGTGTCGGGCGCCATCTTCGGCGCCTCGATGGCGTTGCCCAGCAGGTGATCGATTTCGTGGTGATAGATCAGCGGCAAGCCGGTCAGGCACAGCAGCAGCATGAACACGGTGCAGACCAGGCTGCTCCATTTATGAATCCAGGCCCAGCGGCGGACAGTTACAGGTGTCATTTTGAAAGGGAGTCGGCGATCCGGAAATTACAATGATAATGCAAATCACTCTCATTTAGTAGCAGATTAACAGCCTCCGGCGCTATAATTGAGAATCGCTCTCATTTACTTAACAAAAACAAAACATGCACACCCCACATCTGAAACTCTCCCCGCTCGCCCTTGCCGCCATGCTCATGATCAGCGCCGGCGCCGCCCACGCGCAAACCCAAACGGCTGCCGCTGACAGCGCGGACGGCAAAATGCCAACCGTGATCGTCAGCGCGTCGGCGGACGCGTCAGCTGATGGCCTGACCAAGGACTATGCCGGCGGCCAGGTCGCTCGCGGCGGCCGTCTGGGACTGCTGGGAAATGTGGACATGATGGATACGCCATTCAATACGCTGAATTTCACGCAGGCGGTGATCCAGGATCAGCAGGCGCGCAGTGTCGCCGACGTGCTGCAGAACGATCCGTCGGTACGAGTGGCGCGCGGCTTCGGCAACTACCAGGAGCTGTATGTGATCCGGGGCTTCCCGGTCAACTCGGACGATCTGGCCTACAACGGCTTGTTTGGCCTGCTGCCTCGCCAGTTCGTCGCATCCGAACTGCTCGAGCGGGTGGAGGTGCTGCGCGGCGCGAACTCGTTCATCAATGGCGCGGCCCCAGGCGGTGGCGGCGTGGGCGGTTCGATCAACCTGCTGCCCAAACGCGCCAGCAATAATGCGCTGACGCAGTTGACGGTCGGCGTGGACAGCGGCGGCCAGGGTTACGGCGCGGTCGATATCGGCCGGCGCTTCGGTGAGAACGGCAACACCGGCATCCGCGTCAACGCGGTGCGCCGTGACGGCGACACCCCTATCGACGGCGAGAAGCGCGAATTGTCGGTGGCCTCGGTCGGTGTCGACTTCCAGGGACGCGGGTTCCGCCTGTCGGCCGACGCCGGCTACCAGAACCACAATCTGGAAGGCGCGCGTCCGAGCGTGACCGTCAACCAGGGTATCGCCCTGCCCTCCGCGCCGGATTCCGACAGCAACTGGGCCCAGCAATGGACCCACTCGAAAGAGCGCGACACCTTCGGCACGCTGCGCGGCGAAGTCGATCTGGCCAAGGACACGGTGGCATGGGCCGCGATGGGCGCACGCAGCGGCGACGAATCCAACATCATCGCCGAACCCACCGTCAGCAGCACCGGCGGCGCCGCCAGCGCCTACCGCTTTGACAACGTGCGCCACGACAGCGTGCGCACCGGCGAGATCGGCGTGCGCACCAAACTGCGCACCGGCGCCATCGGCCATAGCCTGAGCGCGACTGCGTCGGGCTTCTGGCAGGAATCGCGCAACGCCTACGCGTTCAGTAACTTCGCGGGCTTCGCGAGCAATATCTTCAACCCGGTCGATGTCGCGGCACCGCTCCCCGACTACTTCGTGGGCGGCGACATGAGCAACCCCGGACTGACCTCGAAGTCCATCCTGTCGAGCTATGCGCTGGCGGATACGCTATCCATGCTGGACGATAAGGTGCTACTGACGGTCGGCGTGCGCCGCCAGAGCATCAAGTCGGACAGCTACGACTACAACTCCGGGGTATCGCTGTCGCACTACGACCAGAGCAAAAACACGCCGATGGCCGGCATCGTCTATCGTCCTGTGAAGGCGGTGTCGCTGTACGCGAACTACACCGAGGGCCTGCAGCAAGGCGCGGTGGCTTCCGGTGAAGTCGACAATATCGGCCAGGCGTTCGCCCCGTATGTCTCGAAGCAGAAGGAAATCGGCGTGAAGTACGACGTCGGCACGGTGGGCGCCAGCGCGGCGGTGTTCAGCACCAAGCAACCATCTGCGTACGTGCAAAACAGGATTTTCGGGGTCTTTGGCGAACAGCGTAACCGTGGCCTGGAAATGACGGTGTTCGGTGTGCCGGTGCGCGGCTTGCGCGTGCTGGGCGGTTTGACCTTGCTCGACGCCGAGCAGCGCATCACCGCAGGCGGTGTCAACCAAGGCAACGACGTGATCGGCGTGCCGAAGACGCAGCTGAACATCGGCGCCGAGTGGGATGTGCCGGGCGTGTCCGGTTTGAACCTGACTGCGCGCGCGTTACACACGTCGTCGCAATATGCGGATGGCGCAAACCAGCAGGAGCTGCCGTCGTGGAGCCGCCTGGACATCGGCGCGAGTTATGTCGCCACCATCGCGGACCGTAAAGTCACCTTCCGCGCACGCATCGATAACGTCGCGGACAAGAACTACTGGGCGTCGGCAGGCGGCTATCCGGGCTCGGGGTATCTGGTGCTTGGTTCGCCACGCACGGTGGTGCTGTCGGCGACGGTCGATTTTTAAGCGGAATGCGCAGGGGTAAAGAGGCGATCTGGTGAGGTGTGCGGATTCAGGCGGTGGAACTGGCCATTACACTCGCTGGCTCCGCACTTAGATGTAATCCTTGCTTAAAAGACTTGCGCCTTGCCGCATCTAGTTTTCGATAGTCCCAGCCGAGTGATCAGATTTATCTAAATTGGCAGAACCTCGACTGCTGATGCTGAGCTGTTGAAAGCTCTAAAAGCCTCGTTGAGGCCTGGATCGTTAGATCCATCAGTGGAGGAAATCTCAAAAGAAATGCTTGCAAAAATATCCGTCAATAGATCAGCAGGCATGTCGACCTCCCCGTCACCCAACTTTGTATACATCAGCATTAACCTCCCACCGAACATTTCCTCAAGCATCGAGAAAAGGATTGTCATCCTACGCCCGCCGGAATCGCAAGGTAAATTGTCAGCCATCAAACACCAATGTATAGGATTTCCAAATACTTTTGTAAGTTGCTCATCAACAACTCTAATTATTGATGTCCAGAAGAAGACTCCGCCAAACTGTTCATGGGTCATAACCTCAGTCCACCCATCGTCTCCAAAATGAACGTGTCGCTCAGTGATCTTACTAATAAATATTTTCTTTCGCATATCTGAATTTTTGCGATATATATCTATGACTTCGCTTGGATCGAGAGCGTTTTCGGACCCCAGAACGTATAAAGTGGTGAGAGGGAATCCTCTCGCCTCAGATTTCATTATCAGAAAAGCATCTAGTATCTTTGTTAGATATTTCAATCTTCTTCTCTTCCTCAGCTGAGCAGGCTTAACCAATGGGGCCCCATATAGAGCAGTTACTCTGTCAAGAACATAGGTATAATCATTTGGGTCATTTGTTATTAGTGACGCTGCAATGTACATTTTCCCAGGCTCGTACTGTTCACTTGGCTTGCCGTCGAGAGTAGCAAATGCTAATGGCATTATTTCTCTAGGGATGTCTCGAAGAACAATCTCACCGTCCCCAACTCTGTATTTTTCTGGGCAGATAATTGTAATTTTATTCATACCAAACTCTTAAGTAAAAATTGACACGCTAGATGATTCAAGTGGCCTTCGTTACGACTGCGCAAATATGACCCGTTCATTTATCGCAGTACCGCCGCTCGCTGTGCAGCTATCGCTCCACGGCGAAGCCTAGTTTGGGAAAATTTCTATTTCGCGGCAGGACCGACATCCATACCATCGTAGGCGGTCAAAGCATGACTGCCTGCGAAGGAAGAAAGCTCCGCGTTGCGCTGAAGTAGGCTTGCAACGGAATGTGTCTCCACGCGCTCAACTTGAAGCCACCACAGATCGCCATCCTGAGGACTTTTTTTATCCGAACGGTAGATCTTCGCTACTCGATATCCCAAACGCGAAAGATCCTCTGACGCTGCTTCCAGCGGCTCACGCGAAGGACTGGTAAAAAAATAGCTCCACAGCATATCCCGCGACATGTCCCACTTTGTCTGCTGAGAAATGCTCGTGAACATCTGCTGCAGCTGTTCGCGAGAACCACCGCCTTGCGCGCTGGCCAGATTTGGTAGCGCAATCGACAATAAAACTGCCACAACTAGTTTCAGAGGCCTAGCGATATTCATGATTTCCTAAAGAGTTTAATACGTCCACTGCGCCATGGGCGGCATTGGGCAGCGTGCCCCTTAGTACCAGTCCGCGGGGAATAACGTGCCGGAGGTGACGTCCAGATGTTTATACAGTGGTACGCCTGTCCAGTCCGTAATATTGAAGACAGTATTCGCGTCAGCCAGTTTTTTTACCTCGACATTGGGGACTGTCAGAGGCGTTTTCGGCCTGCATACACTTGGCGGCACAGACGGACGAACAAAATACACGGCACTTTCCGTTGTCGTCGTAGCGTTGGTGACCCGTTTCGCGGTGACAGGATTCCCGTTGCCATTTCCTTGAACCAGCAATGCTGTCTCGACGCTGATGCCGATGCCGCGCGCGGTTATGTTGCCACTGGACGATGCGGGAAGCACGCCGCCAATGCATCCGAAGGCGCCGCTCGGCGTTGTCGTCGGCGCCACTATCCTTGAGATAAAGGCGATGAAGCGCCCCATGCGATCCCGACTGTCGAAATGCGAATCGAAGATCATATTTGCCAATGCTGGCGGCGCGATAAAGCCGCCTTGCAGACTCAAGGGATTGGGGTCGAAGGTCATATCCTTATTGTAAGGATCGAGCATCGACAACTCCGAAGTGGCAGATTTGTATAGGGCCGAATAGTCGAATTGTCCTAGTACGGCTAAACCCGCGCTGGTACCGCCGACAGGGACGTTTTTATTCATCAATGTCTTCAACGTCTGTTCGAGGGCCGTACCTTTCCAAAAACGGATGTAATGACTCTGATCGCCACCCGCGATGAACACGACGTTGGCCTTTGCCAGGATGGCATTGACAGCCTGACTGTTCGCCGCTTTCACACTCGGAATCACCAGCGTCTCGACCGACGTCAAGCCCAGCGAGGCGCCGCCCACCCATAGGTCAGCGATTGTAGTAGAGGTCGACAACGCCTCATCGCTATAGAATATATAGGGATTGTAAGCCTCGGTTCCGGTTGCCCGGATTACCACAAATCGTCCTCCGGTACCTGGTCTTATTCCGGCCCTTTGGATCAACCATCGAAAGGCGGGATCGACGTCCGGACCGCCACCCATCAGCACGAATGATGGCGTCGGAAGAACCGACGGCGCCGTCACTACGGCATTAACATTACCTGTCGTGAAATAGGAATAGAGTGGAATTGGCTGCGCAACTTCGAATGTTGCGCCGGCGTTCACAGGACCTGCAAGAAAACCCGATGCCAACGCGAGCATGATGCCGCTTTGATTTGAAAAGAGCCGGATCAACAACTTTTGGAAAAAGCGTGTCAACATTTTCGAACTCCGGTAATGATCGTTTAGGAATTGGCCATTCTTTCGGGACAACTAAAGCATGGAAGTTCGAAAATGCCGGGCGCTAACACTGACGCCGCTTGAGAACAGCCGAAATCAACAGCAACCCGCCCAGCGCCATCGCGGAGACAGGCAGTTCAGGCACTGGAGAAATGCCGAAGACGAGCGTACCGCTGTTCCACATCCCCTCAGGCTCGTCAAACGCAAGATCCTTGAACCCATCATGAAATTCCAGGCGCAAAATGCCATCGCCAGCCACTGCGAAAATCTGTCCCAGCTCGCCCAGATTCTGGAAGCCAGCGTAATCTGCCGTACCCTCGAAATCATCGCCATCGCCGGGCGTAAAAGTCACCCCTTTGCCCAATGAATCGCTGAAGGTGATTTTCATTTCGGACAAATAGCTGCCGACATAACTCGTCACGTTAACATCCCACTTGAGACTGGTGATGGAAGCTCCGGACCCAACGTAAAAGTCCCACACCACATTGCTCGTGGCACCTCTCTCGTCGAAATTCGGGACGCCTGACGTGCTTACCTGCAGTTCGTGGATACCGGCTTGCGGGGCATTTGCTTGAACTGTGCTGATTGCCTTTGCTTGCGCCATGCTAAAACTGGTTGCCGCAGCGACCATAACCAGAGCGATGAGGCGCCGCGCATAATTTAACTTTGTCATGATATTTTTCCGTAAACAAATACGACCAAATGCAGGAAACTGTCAAATGTAATAGCGGCCTCTAGCGATCGAACCGGCAGAGCGTTAAGCGAGGCGTAGTAATTGTATAACTAACTTGTGCTGTTAAATCATCGGAGATGAAAAATAGTTGAGCGGTGATCGACTCAGTATATTTCGCGGTGCAGACGCTGCATTTGCATGTCGTGACGCTCGACCCAGCGACGCGCTTCATCGAGCTGCCACTCCAGGCGGCGGATAAAGTCGATCAGCTCGCGCCTTTCCTGCTCGCGGCGGCGGTCCTGCTTTTTGGACTCGTCGTTGACCTGGCGGTCCTTCGAATCCTGGGCTCCGCGTATGTCGCGCTCCAGGCGCCCGAGGCGCCGGTTGGCGTCGTACAAGCGACTTTCCAGATCGCTGACGTCGCTGAGCGCCTGCGCGCGCTTCATCGCCGCCACTTCGAAATCCTGGCCGCTGACGTAGGCGCGTTTTAACTGGTTGCGCAACTCGCCTCGACAGACTTCCACCGCCATGCCACCGTTGACGCGACCGCGTTCGAAGGCATTGTCCGGCACGCAGTATTTGGCGTTCTGTTCCTCCCACGCCTTGGTGTATATGTTGCGCGTCGATGGAATGACAAACACGCCGTCGCGCGAGGCGCTGGCCATGCGTTCCTCCAGCATGAACGGTTTTCCATAGCCGTCCTCGAGGCCGGCCTGGCGCCAATGGCTGTCCAAACGGTTTTCCCAGGCCTTACGGTATTCGGACTCGAACACCTTCAAGCCCTTTTGACGCGCCTCCTTGCCGCGCGTGCCGAATTCCTTGCCGCTGACGGCGTCCTGCGCGCCCAGATTGCGCCAGTAGTTGACGATCTCCGCGTTCCAGGCTGTGCGGTAGACTTCCTCCTGCACTTGCACCCCGGCGTCGCGCGCGGCCGCAGCGCGATCGCGCAAGCGGCTGTCCGGCGTACCGTTGCGGGCGTCGGTGAGACCGGCGTCCTGCCAGAAGGTACGGTTGCCGGCATGCCAGCCGTTGGTATATGCCGCTTCATCGAAGCGCAGTTGCGCGGTGGCTGCGCGCGCGCGGCTGTCTTCCTTCTTCGTCAGCGGCAGCCCTTCGGTGCCTTCGCGCTTGCCGATATCTTCCCAGTACTGGGAGTTTCCCTTCAACCAGCCCTCGTCGTAGGCCGCCTGGTTCAACGGCGTCTTGCGCTTGCGCACTTCCTCGCCGGCGGCCCGCACCGCGTACTGCGACTGCTGCAAACCCTTGGCGCCGTCGATGGCGCCCACGGCGGACCACATTTCGCGGTTGCCCTGCTCCCATCCGGCCGTGTAGCGGCCGCCGGCATCGGCGGTAGCGGGTTTCTTGTCGTCGCCGTGATCGTCGCAGAAGTCCTTGCGGTCGGCAAAAGTAGGCGGCGCACCGTCAAGGCCGTCGGTCCTGCCGATCTGGTTCCAGTCGCCGGTCTTGCAAGCTTCAATGCGCTGCTTCATTGAAGCGCCACAACCTCCCAGCACCAGGGGCAAAACAAGTATCAGCGGCAGCAGGCGGGCGATAAAGATCATGAGGTCCACGAAAGAGTTTTAGCCGCGAGATTATAGGGCTAAAGGTTACATGGATGATAATCTTAAAGGCACGCGCGGAAAAACGCTGCCTGCGCCTCAGGATTCGACGAGGTTTCCAACCGCCGGAATGGAAATCACCGACATGTGCTGGCGCTGCATGCCGCCAGCAACCGATTTGGTGGTCGACACGCAAGCGCCCAGCAGCAGTGCCAGCGCGGCGGTGCAGGTCAGCAGGTTGAAACGGTTCATGATGCTCCCCCTTGTTGAGTTTGGAACAATCATTTTGCTCTGGCGAAATACACCGGTTCTAATCCAGATCAAGGGGAGCGCAATCATTGGCTATAATCCAACGTTCTCAACAACAATGAAGAAAGCTTCGGATGATCAAGCGTTTGCGTAATTCCTTCGCGGCCGGCGCGCTGCTGCCGCTGCTGGCTTGCCTGTCCGGAGCGGCGGTGGCCGACACCTTCGAGACCATCGAGTCGGCGCCGCTGAAGGAGGTTTGGCTCAATGGCGGGTTTTACTCATATCACTTCGACCGCGACAAGGATTTAAACGATAGCAATCCGGGGCTGGGAGCGGAATATCGGTTTTCGACCGTGGCGTCGGCCACTGCCGGGCGATTCTATAACAGCGACCGCGCGTATTCGAACTACATCGGCGTGTATTACCAGCCGTTCAAGGTCGGGCCGGTGCGGCTGGGCGCGGTGGTGGGCGGATTTAATGGCTATCCGAAGATGCGCGACGGCGGCTGGTTCCCGGCGGTGATTCCGACCGCGAGTTTTGAATATAAAAGCGTGGGGGTGAACGTTGCCTTTGTGCCGAAGTATAAAGACCGGTTGTATGGCGCGCTGTCGATCCAGCTGAAATTGAAGGTGTTTGATTAGCCTGGGCCATCCGCCCGTACATGCGCCAACGGGACGCACGCATGGCGGATTACGCTGCGCTAATCCGCCCTACGTGTTTCCGTTGACATTCAAGCCACCTGTTCCGGGCTTGAATGATCCCCCGTCAATGCCGCGACTTCGACGATACGGCGATCTGGTCGAGGATGTGCTTGGGCACCGCCGCGTAATGCTTGAACTCCATCGTGTACGTGGCGCGCCCCTGCGTGAGCGAACGTAACGTCGTCGAGTAGCCGAACATTTCCGCCAGCGGCACCAGCGCGCGGATGATCTTGCCGCCGCCGCCGGGGATTTCATCCATCCCCTGCACCATGCCGCGCCGCGCCGTCAGGTCGCCCATGGCGTTGCCCATGAACTCCTCCGGCGTTTCCACCTCGACCTGCATCATCGGCTCCAGCAGCACCGGGTCCGCCCGCTTCATGCCATCCTTGAAGGCCATCGAGCCGGCCATGCGGAAGGCGTTTTCGTTCGAGTCGACATCGTGGTACGAGCCGAAGGTCAACGTCACCTTGACGTCCACTACCGGATAGCCGGCCAGCACGCCGCTGCGCAAGGTTTCCTGCACGCCTTTGTCGACGGCTGGAATGTACTCGCGCGGCACCACGCCGCCCTTGATGGCGTCGACGAACTGGTAACCCTTGCCCGGTTCCATCGGCTCAAGGGTCAGCACCACGTGGCCGTACTGCCCGCGTCCGCCGGACTGCTTGACGAACTTGCCTTCGACATCGCTGGCGGCCTTCTGGATAGTTTCGCGATAAGCCACCTGCGGCTTGCCCACGGTCGCCTCGACGCTGAACTCGCGCCGCATGCGATCGACCAGAATTTCCAGATGCAGCTCGCCCATGCCGGACATGATGGTCTGGCCCGATTCTTCGTCGGTGTGCACACGGAAGGACGGGTCCTCTTGCGCCAGCCGATTCAGTGCGATGCCCATCTTTTCCTGATCGGCCTTGGTCTTCGGTTCGACCGCCTGCGAGATCACAGGTTCCGGGAAAATCATCTTTTCCAGCACGATCACGTGGTCGGGCGAGCTCAAGGTGTCGCCGGTGGTCACGCCTTTCAGGCCGACCGCGGCGGCGATATCGCCCGCGTACACTTCCTTGATCTCCTTGCGTTCGTTGGCATGCATTTGCAGGATGCGGCCCAGGCGCTCCTTCTGGCTCTTGGTCGGGTTGTAGACCGTGTCGCCGGAATTGACCACGCCCGAATACACGCGGAAGAACGTCAGTTGGCCGACGAACGGATCGGTCATGATCTTGAAGGCGAGCGCCGAGAACGGGTCGGCGTCGCTCGGATGCCGCTCGATCGGATTGTCGTCCTCGTCGGTGCCCGCGATCGCCGGCACGTCCAGCGGCGACGGCAGGTATTCGACCACCGCGTCGAGCATCGCTTGCACGCCGCGATTCTTGAAGGCGCTGCCGGCCAGCATCGGCACGATCTCGTTGCGGATGGTGCGCAGGCGCAGCCCGGTCTTGATCTCTTCCTCGGTCAGCACGCCGCCGTCGAGGTACTTCTCAAGCAGTTCGGGCGTGCCTTCGGCGGCCGCTTCGACCATCTTGTCGTGCCACTCGTGGGCCAGCGCCTGCAAATCGGCGGGGATGTCCTCGTAGGTGAACTTCACGCCCAGGCTCTCGTCGTCCCAGTTAATGGCGCGCATCTTCACCAGATCGACGACGCCGTGGAAGTTATCCTCGGCGCCGAGCGGAATCTGGATCGGCACGGCCACGCCCTTGAGGCGGTTGGCGACCTGCTCGCGCACCCGGAAGAAGTCGGCGCCGACGCGGTCCATCTTGTTGACGAAGGCGATGCGCGGCACTTTGTACTTGTTGGCCTGGCGCCACACGGTTTCCGATTGCGGCTGCACGCCGCCGACCGCGTCATACACCATGACGGCGCCGTCGAGCACGCGCATCGAGCGCTCGACTTCAATCGTGAAGTCGACGTGGCCCGGCGTGTCGATAATGTTGATGCGGTGCTCGGCGAAATTGCCGGCCATGCCTTTCCAGAAGGCGGTGGTGGCGGCCGACGTGATGGTGATTCCGCGTTCCTGCTCCTGCTCCATCCAGTCCATCGTCGCGGCGCCATTGTGCACCTCGCCGATCTTGTGATTGACGCCGGTATAGAACAGGATGCGCTCCGTCGTGGTGGTCTTGCCAGCGTCGATGTGCGCGCTGATGCCAATGTTGCGGTAACGCTCGATGGGGGTCTTGCGGGTCATCACAAATCTCCTTGAACACAACGTTTCTTTAAGCCTTGGTAGTCTCAAGTGCGGCAATAGTTGCCGAAATCAACCCCAGAACAATTTTCCAAATGTGCGACATACTTAACGGCAAGTAATGTAGTCTGTGTATTAAACTGCAAGCTTACATCTCACCTGGAATAAATGCATGATCTCCCGACGTAAAACCACCCTTCTCCTCTCCTTAGGCATGGGACCGGCTCTGGCTTTAGCCCAGGCCGCGCCGCCGCAGGGCACCGATCTCGAACTACGCATTGAACGTTGCTCGGTACTGGGTGACGCGAGTGCCCGCCTGGCCTGCTACGACGGCCTGGCGCGCACCACGCCGATCAAGCAGGCGGCCGGCGGCGCGGCGGTAGGCGTGCCCGACCCGGGCAACGACCTCCTGGCCGGCAAAGCGACAGCGCCGGCCAGCACCCAGCCGGCCGAACCGCCGGCGGCGCCGACCGATGCCCCCATCCCGGCCAAGGTCGCCGAGCTGACCACTATTCCGCCACAGGACAAGGTTTCGCGCATGGTGCAATGGTGGGAGCTGGACCGCTCGGCCAAGCGCGGCGTGTTCAACTTCCGCCCGCACCGCGACAACTACCTGCTTCTGGCAAATTACAGCACCAGTAACAACGATACGCCGTTCCAGGAATTCTCGCCGGATGGGCTCAAGTCCAAGCACGTCGAGTTGATGTACCAGCTCAGCTTCAAGATGAAAATGCTCGAGCAAGCCTTCGGCTGGCCGGTCGATCTGTGGTTTGGCTACACCCAGGAGAGTTTCTGGCAGGCTTACAACCGCTCGGAATCGAGCCCGTTCCGCGAGACCAATTACCAGCCGGAGTTGATGCTGACCACGCCGCTGGCGTTGAACCTGGGCGGCGTCGACGTGCGTTTCCTGACCTTGGGCCTGGTGCACCAGTCGAATGGCCAGACGTCGACCTTGTCGCGCAGCTGGAACCGGGTGTACGCGCAAGTGGGCGCCGAAAAAGGCAACTTCGCCGTCAACTTCCGCCTGTGGCACAGGCTGGACAATTCGCGCTCGGACAACGACAACCTCGATATCACCGATTACCTCGGCCATGGCGATTTGAACGCTTCCTATCGTTTTGACGGACACGAATTGTCGGTTACCGCGCGGCGCAACTTCCACACCAACCACGGCGGTCTGCAGGCCGGCTGGGCGTTCCCGGTGTCGGCCAACCTGAAAGGGTACGTGCAAGTGTTTTCCGGTTACGGTCAGAGTTTGATCGACTATAACTACGCGCAGAAGTCCATCGGCGGCGGGTTTAAGGTTGATTTTTGATGTAGTGAAATTGGCGGGCGTGACAGGCGGCGCATACATGGCGGATTACGGCGTTCCGCCTAATCCGCCCGACGTCGAACCGTGGTGAGCGTCATGACCGTGTCCGCATTCGAAGACCGACGGCGGCACGTAGGGCGGATTAGCGTAGCGTAATCCGCCACGCGCCGCCAACACCCCATCCGAAAATACGCCAGCCTCAACGTCCTGGCGAGCCGCGCAGGATGCGCGCCGGCAGCAGCACCACGGCGCGCAGCAGCTCGAACACGCCCTCCACGCCTATCCCGATCAGCCTGAACGGTAACGTCAGCAGCCAGAACACCGGATACAGCAGCAACGCCAGCAGTGCCAGCGGCCAGCAAAGAAACAGCAGCACCAGCCACAGTACAAAACTCAGCATGAAACGCCCTCCGATCCAGTGATGCTATTGTCAATGCTGTCACTGTAGAACGTGGGGGCGGCACAGGCAATTCCATTGCGACCAACTGCGTTTAAACGCGATCAATCGCAGGAATTCGGGGTTAAACGGGGGAAGAAAGGGAGGCGAGACGGGGAGACAATCGGGCGTTACTGACCCAGGCAAATAATCTTGGTCACGTACTCGTGCGCGTTGGGCTTTTTCTTACCAGCCCAGGCAATCGCCTCGTTGGCCTGCTCGATGGTGAGGATCGATGCCTTTTCCTTGGACTTGATGAACGAGACCCCTTCGAAGGCGCCGTCTTTGCTGCGCATCACTTTGGCGAACACCGGAGGTTTGGTCTCGCCGTCGGCGATCTTGTTTTGCTGAATGAGGTAACGCTGGTCGTTCTGTTCCATATTTCTGAATCTCTTTCGGTAAAAGACGAAATATACGCTGCAGAACGACCTTCGTGAAGACTTTTTAAGCGTAAGCCGGGATCGCGCCGGCGGGCTGCGTTACGGCTTCGTGCAGGATATCGGCCCGGATCGCGGCCTGCAGCGACGGGATCGAGCCGCCCGCGCGGTACTGGAAGCTCACCTGCAGCACGTCGCCCTGTTTGGCCTTGATCGGCGTCGCCAGCGGCAACGTCATGTAATGGTTCAGCCAATCGATGGTGGTCGAGCGCTCGGCCACCACGGCCAGCACGTTTTTCGTCACGAAGCGCAGCGCGCTGATCTCGCCGGCTTTTTCGATGACGAACTTGCCCTGCCAGGCGTAGGCCAGCTCGTTGGGCTGGTTGAAATCGATGATGCTGTAGACGGCCGGCTGCGCCGCCTCGACCGTGCCCGGATAGACCACATTGGTCTCCTGGAACTGGACGATGGGGGCGTAAAAGCCCTCGAAGTCATATTCCTGCTGCACCGGCTGCACCGCCATGATCACCGCTTCCGGCAGGAACACCGGCAGCGGCCCGCCAAAGCGCTCAAGGTAGCGGCGCTTGAACGATTCAATCACCTCGACCTGCTTTTCGCGCAGCATGGCGACGTGAATCATTTCGCAGATGACGACATCGACCGGCTCGGGCGGCAGATATTCGAAAGCGTCCGCGTGCACAACTTCCACTTTCTCGCCGTTGGGATTGAGCGCGAGCATCTTGCGCGCCTCCTTGACCATGTCCGGATTAAACTCGACGCAATACACCTTCGCCGCCTTGGCGGCCGCGAACCAGGACAGCACGCCGGTGCCGCCGCCCAGTTCAAGCACCTTGGCGCCGGGCTTGACCGCGTAATCGATGGCCGACTTGAAACCGTGCATACGGTTCTGGTCCATCAGCATGTTGTGATGGTAGTGGACTGGTATGAATTGCCCCAGATAGCAGCTTTCGATTTCGCGTTCGTTCAGCATGGTTTCCCTTGGTTGTTGCGCATGTGCTTTGATGCAATACGGTGAACCCATTATCGTGAAGATTGCTCGCTTGCAAAGTGAAGAGCTACGTGGGAAACCCCTGCCAGTTCTGGTGTTCCGACGAAAAAGTTATCATAATTCGTATTCAATCTTATAGCAATTCACAGCTGGAGAGTTAACCATGTCGATTCAACAGCGCAACAACGTCCATTGCCACGGCAACGGACGCTACACGATCATGCTGGTCCACGGCTATGGCTGCGACCAGACGATGTGGCGTTTGCTATATCCATCCTTTGCGGAACGGTTTCACGTGATCTTGCTGGACCTGGTCGGCAGCGGCGGGTCGGACCTGTCGGCGTACGACCGCGACAAGTACAGCACCTTGCACGGCCACGCCGGAGACATGCTGGAAATAATCGATGAATTCGCATTCGGGCCGGTGATCTTTGTCGGCCATTCGGTCGCCGCGATGATCGGCATGCTGGCCACGATCAAAGCGCCGGAGAAATTTGCCGCCCAGGTCATGGTCGGCCCCTCGCCGAGCTTCATCAACGACAACGATTACGTCGGCGGTTACAACTCCGAAGATATCGGCGATTTGCTGAAAATGATGGACGACAATTACCTGGAGTGGACCAAGGCGATGGCGCCAGCCATCATGGGGGCGCCGGCGCAACCGGCGCTAGCCAAGGAATTACTGGTCCGCTTCCAAGCCAACAACCGTGAGATCGCCAGGCATTTCGGGCGCGTGACATTCACGGCGGACCACCGCGCCGACGTCGCGAAGTCGACCGTGCCGGCCCTGATCCTGCAATGCAGCGACGACCTGATCGCGCCGCGCGAGGTCGGAGAATATCTGCACCAACACATGGCCAACAGCATGCTCAAGGTGATCACCAATGTCGGCCACTGCCCGCATCTGAGCGCGCCGTCTGCCAGCGCCGAAGTCATCACGCGCTATCTGGACCGGGTGCTACAACGCAGCCCGCCCGCCGCGCAGCCATCTGCAACCTTGCGACGCGCCTCATTTGATCTATAATACCGTCTCAAAGGAGACAAATTATGTCGAATCCTGTTCCGCTTCACGGCCTCGCTGTCGCCGAAACTGCGCAACTGTACAGCGTCGACCCGCAGCAACGGATCGCGGCAATCCGCCGAGGTATCCCGGCGTCGATGATTGGCAGTCTGTCGTCGCGCATGGGCATGAGCAAGGAGGCCTTGCTGTCGAGCCTGGGCCTGTCGCGTGCCACGATCAGCCGCAAAGAGAAGGATTCCAGCGTGCTGTCGAAGGACGAATCCGAACGGGTGCTTGGCATCGCCACGCTGATCGACATGGCACAAACCATGGTCGAGCAATCCGGCGATCCGGCCGGGTTCGATGCCGCACGCTGGGTATCGGCATGGCTCACCAAACCGTTGCCGGCACTCGCCGGCGAGACCCCCGCAAGTTATATGGATACCTTCGAGGGGCAAAAACTGGTGGCCGAGTTGCTCTTGATGAGTCAGAGCGGGGCCTATGCATGACCGTGCAGGTCTGGCGGATCGCGGTCGAGGCGCCTGCGTACGCAGCGAATGACCTGAGCGGCGCGGGCGCTAGAATGACCGGCGGGCGCTGGAATAGCAAAGGCACCCCCGTCGTGTACAGCGCCGCGAACATCGCGTTGGCCACCCTCGAGACCGTCCACTACCTTAGCGGCGGAGGTCTGCCGTTCAACCGTTTCCTGGTGCGCATCGACCTGCCCGACTCTGTGTGGGCCGCGCGCCAGGTCCTTAATCCCTTGCCCGGCGGATGGGATGCGATCCCCGCCGGAATAAGCGCCAGAACGGCGGGCGACGCCTGGCTGGCATCGGGCGCGACGGCCCTGCTGCAGGTCCCTTCCGTGATCGTGCCGGAAGAATACAACGTACTGATCAATCCAAGGCACAAGGACGCCGCATCGATCGTCGCAAAAACCGTCAAGCGCTGGGTCTACGACCCCCGGCTGTTTCCCTGATCCCACCAAGCGCTAGGGTTTGCCTTTAGCGGCCAGGGATGCGTTGATCTTCTTGGTGATCCAGGGCTTGTCCGCCTTGGTGGCGAACTCGGCGGCGGTCAACTTGAAACCGCGATCCTTCAGCGTGGCGTCGGCGCCCTCCTTCAACAGCAGTTCCACAACTTCCTCCTTGCCTTCGCGCGCGGCCATCATCAGCGGCGTCATGCCGGAAGGCGACTCGGCGTCGATGTAAGCATGTTGCTCCAGCAGGATATTGGTGATCTCGACACTGCCTGCGGTGGCCGCGTAATGCAGCGCGGTCCAACCCGTTTGATTGACGTGCGCGCCGCGCTTGATCATATCCAGCACCATCGCCTTGTTCTGCCGGAACGCCGCCATCATCAAGGCGGTATTGCCGTTGGGGGCCTTCGCTTCCAGGTCGATGCCGGGCTGATCCATTAACAAGGTGGCGACATTGATCGCTTCGTGACGCATCGCCAGGATCAGTCCCGTTTCACCGCTGGGGTCGCGGACATTGGGGTTGAGACCACGGGCCAGCACTTTCTTCACGCCGGCCACGTAGTCCACCTGCACGGCCCGGAAGAAGTCGACCTCATCGTCGGACTGCTGGCTGGCGAAAGACGGCGGGACCAGCGCCAAGGCGGCCAGGCCCAGCACGAGACGGCGGCGCGAAAGCGATAGAATCGACATTAAGTCCTCACGCTACGACGTTGAATAACTTAAAGAAATTGGCTGTGGTCTGCTCCGCCACCTGTTCTACCGGGATGCCTTTGAGCTTGGCGATATATTCGCCCACGTGGGCGACGAAACCCGGCTCGTTCATCTTGCCACGGTGCGGCATCGGCGCCAGATATGGCGAATCGGTCTCGATCAGGATGCGTTCCAGCGGCACCTCCAGCGCAACAGCCTGCAAGTCCTTCGCGCTTTTGAAGGTGACGATGCCCGAGAACGAGATGTAGAAGCCCATGTCGATGGCCGCGCGCGCCACTTCCAGCGATTCCGTGAAGCAGTGCATGACGCCTGCGACGCCGCCCGCCTCGGTGCCCGCGCCCTCTTCGCGCATGATGCGGATGGTGTCCTCGCTGGCCGCGCGGGTGTGAATAATCAAAGGCTTACGCGTGACTCTTGAAGCTTTGATGTGAGTCCGGAAGCGCTCGCGCTGCCATTCCAGGTCGCCCTGAAGACGGAAATAATCCAGGCCGGTCTCGCCGATGGCGATGATCTTCGGATGGTTGGACAGCTCGACCAGCTGGTCGACGCTCGGTTCCGGCGTATCCTCGTAATCGGGATGCACGCCGACCGACGCGTAGATGTGCGGGTATTCCTTGGCCAGCGCCAACACTTGAGGGAAATCCGGCAAGTCGACCGACACGCACAGCGCATGGGTCACCTTGTTGTCGGCCATCTTGGCCAGGATCTCGGGCATGCGAGCGGCCAGCTCGGGGAAATTAATATGGCAATGGGAATCGATAAACATAGCGATATTGTACCCCGGCGCGGACAAACCCTCTCGTGCTCCAAGAAGATGCACGCGCCGCAGCTGTGGGGTCGTACCCCGTACGGGGTACGACCCCGGTCGGCTTTGCGGGTTACGAGCCTGCCGAAACTACAGCGTATGCGTGGCGCGCGACGACCGCAATGCAGCGCCGAGGATCTCCTCGATTCTCAGCCGCGCGCGCTGGCCGCTCTCATCGTCGGGAAAGTGCACGCCGATGCCCTGCGCCTTGTTGTTGTGCGCGCCTGGCGGCGTGATCCAGGCCACCTTGCCGGCGATCGGATATTTGTTGGGGTCGTCCATCACGGACAGGATCAGATAAATTTCGTCGCCCAGCTTGTACGGCTTTGGCGTCGGCACGAATATGCCGCCGTTCTTGAGGAATGGCATGTAGGCGGCATACAGCGCCGCCTTTTCCTTAATCGCCAGCGACAACACCGTTGGCCGGGCGGCGGGCACGATGTTCGGGTCGACTGGGCCGGCAGCGGACATGGATTACCTTTCAGGCAACGCAGGAGGTATAGTCAAGCAACATATCCTCCAAAAAGAGCTTGGGCGACAACGGATGGTCGGACGTTGCGCGGCGCTCGTTGGCGCCCTTGATCGCCGCCAGCAGTTTGCTGACATGAATCTTTTCCGCCAGCCCGGCCAACTCTTTCTGGTAGCGGGGATAGT
>Ga0308163_10001691_pt1 | contig 22641 bp, 19 predicted proteins | sample PhyTR1_FD_201037 | JGI IMG/M metagenome (GOLD analysis project Ga0308163, IMG submission 201037) | Phyllosphere microbial communities from UC Gill Tract Community Farm, Albany, California, United States - DLSLT.R1 | ecosystem: Host-associated > Plants > Phyllosphere > Unclassified | place: USA... | reverse complement strand
TCATCACGTGCTGCAAACAAATAATAACAAAACTTTAACGTTTTTTGCCGGAGGATGGGGGCGTGGGGATATTACTATAGACCTCCCTGCAAACTGGATGAACCAATGGCATCACCTTGCAGGCGTATGTTCAGGGGATAAGCTTTATCTCTACGTAGATGGTAAACTGAGTGCTGCTGCGAAAGTGGATGGCCTGGTCAATCTGTCGGCAGAGAGCAGGTGGCAGATCGGCAGGAATGAAGAGTTTCCGTCAGAAAGGGTTTTTCATGGGTATATTGATCAGGTCAAAGTATACGGGCAGGCTTTAAAACAGAAGGAGGTTCTTGATATTATGTCTGCAGAAAAGAAATTTTTGCGTAGTTTTATTCCATAGCGAGCTCAGTTATGGAACAACTTATCCATCGTATCCAATTTCATAACGATGAGATGGCCTTTAACCAGCTTTATCAGCAAAACGTTGTTAAGATCTTTCAGTTCGCCTATTCCTTTGTAAAGGAGAAGGAGATTGCCGAAGAAATTGTAAATGATGTTTTTGTCAGGCTGTGGTTGGACAGGGCTAAGCTGGATAAAATACGGAATTTAACAGTTTACCTTTATGTTGCCGTTAAAAATGCTTCACTGAATTATCTGAACAGGGTATCGTCCAGGAAAAACTCATTTATGACCGCTTATGAGCAGTCTTTTGAGCTGTTTGTCCTACAGCCTAATCCGGAACAGCTGATGATCGGCAAACAGATGAAGTTATCTATAGATCAGGCTGTAAATCAATTGCCGCCACGTTGCAGGGTGATCTTTAAAATGATACGTGAAGATAACCTAACAGCAAATGAGGTTGCGCAAATCCTGGAGATATCCAATAAAACTGTATTTGCTCAACTCAGTATTGCTATAAAAAAACTCGAAGAACTTGTCGTTAAAGAGACAAAACAAAGTTAGTTCGGCTGCTCAGGTTATAATGCTAACGACTTCAGGCTTTCATATCCGGAATGACGATGTCTTGTCAGCACTTTTTAAAATACCGGTATTTGATACTTCACACAGGACTGATGTATTTTTTACCTACTTCCTACGGTTTGCTTAGGTCTGCGTATACGTAAAACATGTTTTTTTTGGGGATATACCCTTATTATCTATCTTTTTCATAAGAAACCGCCGCAAGTTTGATATTATTTGAAATTTCTTTAGGAATTTTATTAAAATGCGTGTCCTCATTCAAGGAATAAGCAATAAAGAAGGAAGAATGGAAAAAATCAGGATCAGAGAGCTGCTGGTAAAAAAGATTTCAGCAAATGCAACCGAAGAGGAGCTGCTGGAATTGACTGCCCTGCTCAAAAGATTTCCGGAATACCAGCAAATTGAAGAGGTTACACGGGTATTAAAGTCTGATATAAAAGCTACACCCCGTGATGAGGAAGTTCAGCTCCAGCTCAACAGGATCTGGAAACAGATCAATGCTGCAACGAACAGGCCTTCCCCGGTTTTGAAGAAAAGGAAAAGCTTAGATTATAAAAGGTGGATTGCTGCTGCCGCAGTGTTACTGTGTGTTTTTGCAGCTGGTATTGTACTTTATCAAAATAGATATGCTGACCGTCAAGGGGTATCGGGCGCGTACAAAACATGGAAGGTTCCTTTTGGAAAAACCCTTCGTATACAGCTGCCTGATGGCAGTACCGTAAAAATGAATGCAGGCACCATTCTATCGTACCCTGTACATTTCGCTGCCGGCAGCAGAGAAGTGCTGCTGCAGGGAGAAGCATATTTTGAAGTGACTAAAAATCCTCACCGTCCCTTTCTCGTACACGCAGGAAACTTAACCGTTAAAGTGCTGGGTACAGCATTCAATGTGAAAGCTTATCAGGATGATGCGAATGTAGAAACCACGCTCATCCACGGCAAAGTACAGGTGGTAATGGATGGTGAACCGGATAAACAGATTACGCTTGTGCCAAATGAAAAGTTAACTGTATCAAAACGGTTTAGTAACATTAAGACGGCACATTTGCCCGGCGAGGTCAAATATAAACTGCAGACAATTGCCGGCAGTATAGCTGCAGATGATATTTATGAGATTGCCTGGCTGTCCCGCAAAGTTGCATTCAACAACGAATCTTTTGGCGAAGTGGCCAAAGTGATAGAACGTAAATACAAAGTAAAACTTGTCTTTCAGCAGGAGCAACTCAAAAGCGAGCTGATTACGGGAGTTTTTGAAACTGAAGATCTGAAGCGTGCATTGCATTTGCTGCAGATGATCACGGAGTTTGAATACGAACTAAAAGGAGATACAATAATTTTAAGCATCAGTAAAACCAAGTAAAGTATGGAAAAAATCTACTATCAGGCAGATCCTTAGAAACAGGGCAGAGCAAGCTCTCCCCTGAATGAAATTAATAAAAGGAGTAAGCCTTCGAAATCTTTACTCCAAATTTTAATACTCTTAACACAAATGTATGAAAAAAAACAAAAGGGCTACTGCTGTCCTACGGATATCCCCATGTCTGAAATTTCTCCGGATCATGAAATTAGGCTTTATCATTACGCTAGTTTGCAGTCTGCAGGTTCAGGCAGCAAAAGTTTATTCTCAAAACACCTTCAGCTTTGATATAAAGCAGGCTGAAATCAGCACAATTCTCTCTGCTATACAGCATGAAAGCGATTACCGTTTCTTCTATAACAATGCCCTTCTGAAAAGGTTAGGCAAAGTTAACCTGAAAGTCGATGAAGCGCCTTTGGGCCGGATACTCAATCAGTTGTTAAGCGGTCGGCTGGCTTATTCTATTGATAGCAATGTAGTTGTGATCTCGGGGCAGGTATCAAATGAATCCAGACTCACCGTTACCGGAAAAGTGCTCGATGAAAGGGGCGAAGCTATGTATGGTGTAAGTGTAAAAGTACAGGGTACAACCAATGGTGTATCAACCGATGCCAGCGGTCAGTTTGTGATTACCGCACCCTTAAACAGTATCCTGGAGATTTCCTACATCGGATATGAAAAACAAACACTAACAGTTAGCGGCGAAAAGAGCCTGTTGATTACTATGAAACCTTCCGCCGGTAATCTTAATGAGGTCATAGTGGTCGGTTATGGTACACAGAAGAAATCTGCGGTCTCTGGCGCTGTTTCTGAGGTACAGACTGATAAGCTAACCTCAAGATCTCTGGGTAATTTTACCGAGGCACTTCAGGGAAAAACTCCGGGAGTAACCGTAAGCAATGAGGGCGGGGATCCAACCGGAAAACCAAAAGTAAGTGTGCGCGGTGTAGGTGGTATCAATGGCGAAGAGCCACTTTACGTAGTAGATGGGTCGATTTATACAGGCACGCCAAACCTTAATCCAAATGATATAGAGTCTATGTCTGTACTAAAAGATGCTTCTGCTGCTATTTATGGCGCAAGGGCTTCTGGTGGTGTTATCCTGATTACCACAAAAAAGGGTAAAGCCGGAAAGATTGCTGTCTCACTGGATGTAAAGAATGGGTTCCAGAACGCCTGGAAAAAAGTACAGGCTTTGGACGCAGCGCAGTATGCTGCTGTTTCAAATCTAGCGGCAGACAATGCAGGTATAGCAAGGAATCCGGCATTCGACGCTTCGGTCTATCCCGATGGACAGCTTACCAAAACAAACTGGGTAGATGAAGTTTTCCGTACAGGAATGCAGCAGGAATATACCTTTGGCATGAGTGGGGGCAATGAAACATCCAACTTTTACAGTGGTTTCAACTACCGCAATACTGAAGGTATTTTACAAAATACCTATGGGCGCCGCTACAATTTCAGGCTAAATTCCAGTCACCAGATTACTCCCTGGTTAAAGATTGGTGAAAACATGTTTTATTCCAATACAAATGGTAATACTGCAAGTACAACGAGTGCTTACACAGGTGCCATTGTCTCGGCACTTTTTTATCCACCAAGTGTTTCAGTATATACTCCTTCCGGCGCATTTTCCGGATTGCCGGCACAGTATGCCGGTGCATATGGTGATGTAATCAATCCGGTTGCCTATCTGCAGCGTTTGGATATCAGCAATCCGGTTCAGGACCTTAATATCAACCCATACGCCGAAGTTACTATCCTGAAAGACCTTAGATTCAGGTCGAACCTGTCAATCACCAAGACATCTACTTTTTTCAAACAGTTTGAAACCAAAGTTCCGGAGATCGGAAAGATATTTGATTTTAACCAGCTTACACAGGAGTCGAAAAATAACGTAGACCTTCTGACAGAGCAAACCCTGAACTATGATCATGCTTTCGGTGCACATCACCTGAACCTGCTTGGTGGTTATACCTTTCAGAAAACTACAAATGAAAGATTGTATGTTTATGCACGTGGATTTGATGATGAGTCTGAGAATTACCGCTATCTCCAGAATGCCAATACAATTTTTCCTTCAACAAGTGAGAAAAATACAACCTCCCTGATTTCCTACATCGGAAGGGTAAATTACGATTATAATGCCAAATACCTGCTTTCACTGATCGGCAGACGCGACGGAAGTTCACTGGTATCAGAAGAAAACCGTTTCCAGAACTATGGTTCAGTGTCTGCAGGCTGGGTGTTGTCTAATGAGAATTTCCTGAAAAATACCACCTGGCTGAACTTGCTGAAGGTTAGGGGAAGTTATGGTGTTCTGGGTAACCTTGGAAGTTTGGAGGCTACTTCGGTTAATCCGCTGTTGAGCAAGAGCCAGATCTATATGGGGGCAACTCCAACACTTACTAACGGATATTATGAAAATGTGCTGGCAAATCCTTCGCTGACCTGGGCTACCTCCAAACAGACGGACTTTGGTATTGATGCAGGAGTTTTAGACAACCGCCTTACACTGAGCGCTGACTACTTCGTAAAGAAAACGGACAACATGATTATACGTAAAACTTTAACCAGTACAACCGGAGTGGAAAGCCAGTGGGTAAATGGTGGTTTGTTCAGGGACAGGGGTGCTGAGTTCGGCATCAACTATAAAAATAAGGAAGGACATGAATTTCAGTACAGCATGAACCTTACTTTCACGAAAGTAAGCAACAAACTACTGTCACTGCCTGACGGAAATTCAAGCCTGTCTATAGACCAGACGGTAAGAGCGATACTTGATCCGATCAGGATACAGGTAGACCAGCCTTTGTATTCCTATTATGTGATACAAACTGCCGGTATATTTCAGAGTACCGATGAAGCTAAAAATTACAAGTCTGCCAGCGGAACGGTAATACAGCCAAATGCAGTAGCAGGTGACCTGAAATTTGTTGACCAAAACGGCGACGGTAAAATTGATAACAACGACCGTGTATATAAAGGAAGTGCATTGCCGGATTTCTCTTACGGATTCAGTTTCAACGCGAATTACAAGAATTTTGATATCAATATTTTTGCCCAGGGCGTACAGGGCAGCAAAATCTTCAACGGGATAAAATATATGACATTGAATGCTGCGTCAGGCCAGAATTATAACAAAGATGCAGCTATACTCGAGGCATGGTCGCCGACCAATACAGGGGGCGAAATTCCACGGGTTTCAGCGCGTGATAACAATGGTAATTTCAGCAATACTTCTGATTTTTACCTGGAAAACGGTTCTTATCTGCGAATTAAAAACGTGACGCTGGGTTATACATTACACAAGGCCTTCCTTGAAAAATTAAAAATGAGCAACATGAGGCTTTATGTAACTGCCAATAACCTGTTTACCATTACCAAATACACAGGATTTGACCCTGAAGTTGGCTCAGAGCTGAACGGTATAGATGTAGGCAGGTATCCGCAGGCCAGATCGGTAATGTTTGGTCTGAATGTTAATTTTTAAAAGGTTTTCACAAATAAAAATACTCCAATGAATATCAGAAATTGTTACATACTCTTTACATCCCTGTTCATGCTTGCCCTGGCTTCCGGATGTACCAAACAACTCGATATCACACCACAGGGTGAACCATCCAAAGGAAACTTCTGGCAAACTCCTGAGGATGCACTGAAAGGTGTAAATGCTATCTACAGAAATTTTGATGGCGAAGAATTTTACGGTCGTGGTTTCATGTGGTACATGAACGCCAGTGATGATATGGTTACAGGCCGCTCAAACGGACAGGCAGATAATCTGAGGAATTTTAACTCAGCCTACGTTTCAGGTTCGTACACGCGAGACCAGTGGTCAATGCGGTATGCGGTTATCAAAGCAGCAAATGACGTACTGATGAATATACCAGGCATTACGATGGACCAGTCTCTTAAAAACCGTTACCTCGGGGAAGCTAACTTTTTAAGCGGACTGATGTATTTCCAACTGTCTTATAACTATGCAGATGACCGTGCTGGAGTACCCCTGGTAACACCAGACAATTCGAATGATCCGAATCCCACGCCGCGGGCGGCGAATATTGCAGCAAACTATACTTATATTGAAAGCCAGCTAAAAAAAGCAGCCAGTCAGCTGCCAATGTTTGCAGCAATGGCTGCAGCAGATTATGGCCGTCCGCACAAAACTGCTGCCTGGGCCTACCTTTCGAAAATGTATCTCTATAAAAAGGACTACGCCAATGCAGAACTGTATGCAGATTCTGTAATCAGGTTTGGTGGCAGGGCCTTGAAAACTAATTATGCCGATGTGTTCACTGCAGCAGAGAACTGGGGGACAGAGTATATCTGGTCAGCTTACAGTACACCAAGTGGCGAAGGAGGCTGGGGAAGTATTCTTCCCGGAGTAATGCTTGAGAACAAAGCCTGGGGACTGTACAATGGCTGGGGCTATTATACACCAACTAAAGAACTTTATGATGCCTTTGATGCTGCGGACAAACGCAGGTCTGTTACCATCCTTAAACCGGGTGATACCTTCACATTTTTTGGGGCAATAAGGACCTACAGTTCTGATAATAGCTTATCGGGCTACCAGTTCAATAAATACATGGATCCTTTTAAATACGCCAGTCCCGTAGGAACACATATCAGTCCGAATGGCGACCACCCAACAACGGACCTGAACCCTCCTTTGCTACGCTATGCTGAAGTTATCCTGATCAAGGCCGAAGCAGAATTGATGCAGGGTAAAAGTGCAGATACTGAAATTAACCAGATCCGTACACGTGCTGGTCTTGCTGCAATAAGCGGGGCAACCATGACCGAACTGAAAAAGCAGCGCCGTTGTGAACTTGCCGGGGAGTGGGCCGACCGTCACCGTGATCTTGTACGATGGGGAGATGCTCAGGCAGCCTATGCGCAGCCAAGTCATGGTGCAAACGGCGCGGTGATCTGGGCTGCACGTAACTTCAACCCTGTCACCAATGCGGTATGGGCAGTTCCGCAAAAGGAAATTGATAACAGCGGCGGGATTATAAAACAAAATGCGGGCTGGTAACCGAATTCGCTATGGCCGGTAATTCAAATTATTAAATATGTATTTAACTAAAAACATCTGTTCTTTGTTGCTGCTGCTCCTGGCACTTTCAGGCTATGGCCAAAGAACTAAACCTGAGCATATTCTTGTACATTCTCACAACGACTATGCACAGCCGATACCCTTTCTTAGTGCCTATAATTCAAAAATGAATTCTATTGAGGCAGACGTTTTTCTTACAGCAAACCAGCTTTTTGTAGCACATGAATTTAAACAGATCGTTCCGGGTAAAACACTGAAGAGCGTTTACCTGGAACCGCTTTACCAGCTGTATAAAAAGAACGGCAACCAGCCGTATGCAAACGACAATCGTAGCCTTCAGCTGGTAATTGATATCAAGGAAAACTATGCACAGGTACTCCCGGTGCTAATCAAACAACTGGAGGCTTACCGAAGTATGATCGATCCTTCGCTAAGTAAAAAGCCGGTGAGGATTGTGATCAGTGGAGATATGCCTGCTGCTGCCCAGTATAAAAATTACCCCTCATATATTTCTTTTGACGGCAGACCGGGGATCAACTATACTGCTGAGCAGCTCAAACGTGTGGCGATGATCAGTGATGACATGCATTCCTATACGGATTGGAACGGCAAAGGAAATCCGCCTGTAGCAGACACCCTGAAACTTTTAAAAGTTATAGCTGAGGCCCACCTGATGAAGAAGCCTTTCCGTTTCTGGGCTACGCAGGATAGTTACAATACCTGGATCGAGCTGGAAAACCTTGGGGTTGACTGGATTGGTACCGATCATCCGGAAATGCTGCATTCATTTTATGCTGCGCGCAATAAAACAGAATACAGCAGTCCCGAATCTTATCGTCCCTACAAACCGTCGTACCAATCTGATGGCAAAGCCACCTTAGTAAAAAATGTGATACTTCTCATTGGAGATGGAATGGGGCTGGCGCAGATTCAGGCTGCATTAACTGCCAATCATGGCAATCTGAACCTTGCCGGGATCCGGCACATCGGTTTTTCACTTACAAAGGCTGCCAACTCCGGGAACACGGATTCTGCCGCCGGTGCCACTGCTATTGCAAATGGTGAAAAGTCCAACAACAGATATGTGGGAGCGGACAGTCTTGGAAAGCCACTGACAAATATTCCGGATACATTAATAGGTTTTGGAATCAAATCGGCGATTATCAGCAGTGGTGATATTACCGACGCTACACCTGCCGCATTTTATGCGCATCAGCCTGAGCGCAACTGGTCTGATAAAATTGCGCGGGATTTTTTGAACAGTAAGGCAGAGATTTTAATTGGCCCCAACAGGAAAAGCTTTCTGGAAAATACTGATAAAGAACTGATGGCTAAAATCAAAGGCAGGGGCTATGAATACCTTCCGGATCTTAAATCACTGGAACAGGCTAAACCGGGAAAAAAACTCGTGCTTGTTGCCGACAGTGTAACCCGGCCCATCCTGAAAGGCAGGGGAGATATGCTTAAAACAGCTCTCGAACAAACAATCAGGTTATTGTCAGCTGATAAAAAGGGCTTTTTCATTATGGCGGAAGGTGCACAGGTAGATTATGGAGGTCATGATAATAACCTGCCATATATCGTTACGGAACTAATGGATCTTGACCGTACAGTTGGTGCTGCAATGAAATATGCAGATCAGGATGGACAGACTTTAGTTATCGTTACTGCCGATCATGAGACGGGAGGTTTGAGCTTGCTTGCAGCCGATCAGAAAAAAGGCAAAATACTGGGTAACTTCAGTACAAACGATCATACCAATATTATGGTTCCTGTGTTTGCCTATGGGCCTCAGGCAGAATTATTTACAGGTATGTATCAAAATAAGGAGATCTTCCATAAAATCATTCAGCTTTTAACTGCTTCTTCTGCTGCTGCACTGAAGTAATTTCACGTTAAAGGAGCCCGTTCCTGTAAAGGACGGGCTTTTCAAATCTACCGGCTTCCTTTGTGTGATCTTACAAAGGCGATATAGTCGGTGCCTATCGGATCCAGCGCATTGATACGGAGGTCCTGAGCAATCTGGCCCCTGTGGTAAGTTCCGTGATTAAAGATCTGCATCAGGATATCATCCAACTGAGTTTCATAAGCTACCCCATTTGAATTGGTATAAAAAATTGTTTGCTGTAAGTTGGCTGAGCGCAACATTAACACTTCTTTAATGCCGAGAGAAGCCTGTTCGTGCATCTTTCTGCAGCTTTCCAGATCGTGGTCATCCCATATGCCGACACTGTTCCGCGATCCTTTGATTCTCTCCAGCCATACGACCTGAGCATTCATGATATGGCTTAGGAGGTGCATTGTTTTATAAGGGATGTCCCCGGTCTGTTGCTGTATAGAATTCATGAGCAACTGATTAGCCCAATTGTTGTATAGCCATAACTTATTTAATAGTGTTTCCATCGTCATGTAAAGATTTGAATTAAGATACGGTTGCATAGACGTTTGTCATAAAATCATTGCAAACAATTTTGCGTCAAAATGTATTAATAAAGGTAAATTCTTCTTTTCAATATTTCATATTATGGAACATCATAACCGCAGAAATTTCATTAAAAGTTCGCTGTTGCTGGCTGCAATTCCGGCAATTTCTCCATTAAGTTCACTCGCTTTCGAACCTCCCGTACATTCGGCAGTTGCGCAGGAGGAGGGAGCCGCGGCTTTCGTCTTCTCACAAGTACCGTTACCATACGCCTACGATGCTTTGATGCCCTCGATTGATACTTTAACGATGGAAATTCACTATACAAAACACCATGCTACGTATGTGAAAAATGTCAATGAGGCTGTAAAGGCCGAAAACCTGACTTTTAAAAGTGCTGCGGATTTTTTTGGACAGGCCTCTAAATTATCTGCCAAAGCCAAAAATAATGGTGGTGGTGTCTGGAACCATAATTTCTTCTGGGAAACGATGCAGGCGGCTCCGGCTTCTGCAGCCTCGGCTAAACTAAAAGCTGCAATAGATAAGTCCTTTGGTTCAATGGATCAGTTTAAGGACCTGTTTTCCAAAGCTGCACTTGCCCAATTCGGTTCAGGATGGGCATGGCTGGTAAATGACCATGGAACATTAAAGATTACCTCAACACCTAATCAGGATAATCCTCTGATGGATACTGCTGCTGTGAAAGGTACTCCTTTGCTTGCATTGGACGTATGGGAACATGCCTACTATCTTAAATACCAGAACAAACGCAATGATTATATTACCGCATGGTGGAATGTGGTCAATTGGGACAGAGTTTCAAAAAGGTTTGTATAACAGAAAATCCCCGGGCAAACTGTCCGGGGATTTTTATATAACATCAATTGCTAATGAAGTTAAATGGTTTTAGCAAATCTTTAAATCACTAAAGAACTGCCTTAGCTATAACTTAAAACCTTCGCTGATTTCACTGTCTTGATAATACGTGCTGCCACCTTGTATGGATCAGCTGCTGAATTAGGGCGACGGTCTTCGAGATAGCCATTCCATCCTTTTTCTACAGTCATTAGTGGGATACGGATGGATGCACCACGGTCAGACACTCCATAGCTGAAATCATAGATCGAAGCTGTTTCATGTTTACCTGTTAAACGAAGGTCGTTATCAGCTCCGTATACATCGATATGTTCAATTACTACAGGACGGAATGCTTCGCAAATTGCATCATACACTTCTTTGCTTCCTGCTGTACGCAGCAAGGTGTTAGAGAAATTCGCATGCATGCCTGAACCGTTCCAGTCTAAGTTACCAAGCGGTTTGCAATGCCAGTTAATTGATACATTATATTTCTCACCAATTCTTTCCAGCAGGTAACGCGCAAGCCAGATCTGGTCGCCAGCTTCTTTTGCACCTTTTGCAAAGATCTGGAATTCCCACTGTCCCGCAGCAACCTCAGCATTGATACCTTCAACATTTAATCCTGCATCTAAACAGGCATCAAGGTGCTCTTCTACAATTTCTCTTCCGAATGCATTTTTTGCACCCACGGAGCAATAGTATGGGCCTTGTGGGGCAGGGTAGCCAGCTGCCGGGAAACCTAGTGGTTTATCAGTTGCAGGATCCCATAAAAAGTATTCCTGTTCAAAACCAAACCAGAAATCGTTGTCATCATCTTCGATATGTGCACGGCCGTTTGATTCATGTGGCGCACCTGAAGAGTCCAGTACCTCACACATTACCAGGTACGCGTCTTTTCTCTGTGGATCTTTAACAATATAAACCGGTTTTAAAACACAGTCAGACGAACCGCCTGGTGCCTGCTCTGTTGAAGAGCCGTCAAAACTCCAGTTTGATACGTCTTCTAAATTGCCGCTGAAATCTTTTTCTATTTTTGTTTTGCTTCGGAGGCTTTGTGTGGGCTTATACCCATCAAGCCAGATGTACTCTAGTTTTGCCATTAGTGTATTCTTTATTGGTTGTCTTCGTATGTTGATAAATTTTTTCGAACAAAAGTGTCAATTCTAACCGGATTAAACTATCCCCATATCAGGTAGAGTAATATCCCCAATATTGGGGATGTAAAACATCTTTACTTCACAGTTTTCATTACTTCTGTTGTAAATAAGTGCCAGTATGAATAATAATGCAATCACTAACGGTTAATCAGTTGCTAAATTTTATCCTTCAATTCTTTCTGTGACCGATCTTAAATAAATGCACTCAAATTAACTGAAAAAATCTGGTAAAAATGCATACCCGGATCACAATCATAAATGTCGGAACTATTTATTACATGACAATGGTTAATAGTGTATTAAAATACATAGTTGTGTGTGAAATGGCTTTGACTTATTCCTGTTTTGGTTAGAATATATTATTTTCACATTCGTTTTTTGATTAGTTGTTGGTAATCAGGTATATCACCTGATTTGGGTAGGGAATAAAAACCAGCGCAAAGCCCTGGTTTGACGGAAGGCTTAATCAATACAAAAAAGTGGTTCTGGTCACACAGGGTTACCATAGAGAGAGCTACAGAAAAGCTTATTGTACCTGCTCTTGATGCCCTGAAAGATACTGATGTGCTGGTGATTGTAACTACAAGCGGCAACAACACAGCTGAATTGAGACAACGTTTCCCGCAGAAAAATCTGATCATAGATTATTCTACTCCCTTTTCAGGTCGCGATTCCTGACAAACAAAAATGCCATCAGCGCGCCCAGAAAACCCAGCCCTGCTGATATCCGCATAATTTGTGCATAAGCGCTGATAAAACTTTTATGATATGCCTTCCTGATTTCCATTTCTCCGGCAGATTTTATCTGTTGCGGGACTTTAGCATTTCCAAGGTTCACTGCCTGTGCCATGATCATCTGTTTTTCTTTATTATTCAAAGGAAAGGCTTTGGTCTGTTCCTGCAATGCACCGGAGAAAATTACCACAGCCAGGGCGCCAAAAATCGCATTTGCAAAAACGTTGGCAATGCGTGTGATTGCATTATTGATGCCTGAGGCAGTACCCGATAGCTGTCCGCTCACTGAACCCATTACGGCAGCAGTGAGTGGGGCGACAGTTATAGACATTCCCAGTCCAAATACGAGAATACCAGGAAAAAATGTAGTCCAGTAATCAGATGGACCTGCCGTCTGCTCCACGAATGACAGGAGGAGTAATCCTGCTCCCGCTGTGGCAGGACCGGTAATAAGAAAGATTCTGGGGCCATATTTATCTGCAAGATTTCCTGCAAATCTGGCAATAATCACCATCAGCAGCGTAAATGGGAGGAAAGTAAGTCCGGATTCCAGCTGGCTGTATCCCTGCACCTGTACCATATTCAGGGAAAGGAAAAGCATACCCGCACCAAGTGCGGCATACAGGAAAAAGGTTAGCAGGTTAGTACCGCTAAAGGTCATATTTTTAAACAGGCCCAGAGGCATCATCGGGTGTATACTGCCGTGCTCAATCCAGATAAATGCCAGCAATAGCAACAATCCGGCAGACAATGATCCATAAACCTGCAGGTGGTTGATGCCCAGGGCCGGAATACGCAGAAAACCGAAAGTCAGGAACGCAAGGCAAAGTGCAATAGACGCGGCGCCCGGGAAATCCAGAGCATGGTCAGCATCCTGATCTCTGCTTTCTTTAACCTGCTTCCAGAGCATGAGGAGGGCTGCTATTCCTATGGGAATATTGATAAAAAAAATATAACGCCATAAACCTGCATCAGCAAGGGCACCGCCCATCACCGGGCCGCCCATGGTTACTACTGTGGTAAAGGCTGACCAGGTTCCGATAGCTTTTCCTCTTTCTTTTTCATCGATTGACGATGAGATGAGGGATAAACTGCCCGGGATCATCAGCGCCCCGCCAATTCCCTGTACCAGTCTGAAGACTACCAGAGACGAAACCGAGCCCGAAAAACCGCAGGCTGCAGAACCAACAATGAATACTGCAATACCGAACATAAAAACTTTTTTTCTTCCAAGCTTATCGCCCATGGCGCCGCCGATAAGGATCAGTGATGCCAGCATGAGCAGATAGGCATTAAGGATCCAGAAAAGTTCTGTTCCATTGGCATTCAGGCTTTGCTGTAATGCCGGTAGAACCACATTGAGCGCTGTGCCATCAATAAAAGCCATCGCAGAGGCCAAGATGGCCGAAACCATAATCCATTTTCCTTCAGCACTTTTGAGTTGTACAGTAGCCATATCATCAAGCTACGAATTATTTTTTTTATCTGATTAAATATAACCACTGACAGGAGGTATTTGCTAAATTCGTGACGTAAGATTCATTTCGTTTGGTGCCGGATCTCATTATTGATCATTAATTTATTCACATGAAAAAACTGGTAGTATTAACGGGTGCCGGCATCAGTGCCGAAAGCGGATTACAGACATTCAGGGATAAAGGCGGGCTATGGGAAGGCTACAATATAGAAGATGTAGCTACTCCCGGGGCCTGGCGGCGAAATCCTGAACTGGTACAGCAATTCTACAACGAACGCCGTAAGGGCGTGATAGAGGCGGAGCCAAATGTGGCACACAGGACTCTTGCATCCTTAGAACAATATTTTGATGTACAGATCATTACCCAAAACATAGATGATCTTCATGAGCGTGCAGGATCAACACATGTATTGCACCTGCATGGGGTCATTACCCGTTCACAATCTGACTTTGATCCGGCCGTAACCTATCCCATTGAGGGCTGGGAGATTAAACCCGGAGACCTGTGTGAATACGGACTGCAGCTGCGGCCACACGTTGTATGGTTTGGAGAAGCAGTGCCCAACCTGCAACTTGCAGCTGAAATTTGTGCAGAGGCTGATATCTTTGCCGTTATAGGAACTAAACTGGCAGTTTATCCTGCTGCCGGATTGATCGATTATGTTCCGGATGACGTGGTCAGATATGTTGTTGATCTGGATATACCGTATGTGAGTGGCGGATCCCTGGTCAGGAAGATTGAAGCTTCTGCTACCATTGGCGTGGCAAGGATGGCCGAAGAATTATTGAAACACCCTGATGCCTGAATAGAAAGCCCCCGTATTTCCCTTTGATAATATCCAGGGGAAATACGGGGGCTTTGCAATTAAAGGTTGTTATGATTTTTTTGCAGGAACAGCGCCTGCAGGTATGCCTAATTTTACTTTTACAGCCGCAGTAAGGTCAATACCGCTTTCCCAGGCCAGCATATTGTTTGCAGACTGTTGTGAATTGCTGTCGAATACATAAGCAATGCCTTTTTCTTTGGCCACAGCTTTTACAGCAGTAATAAATTTAGTTTGCAGGGGGGTCATTAACTCACCCTGTTTTGCACCAAGTACCTGTTGTGCATTCTGGGTTGCTTCGTCGATACTTCTTTTAATGGCATCGAGTTCAGTGCCCATGGCCTGCAGCTCTTTACCGACTGTTTCTTTATTTGCTTCGTTTAAGGTCTTATTTTTTGCTACCGCTGCGTTGTACTTAAGGGTATAACCACTTTGCAGTTTTTCAATTTCTGCCTGTTTTGTTTTTTGAAGGCTCTCCAGTGTTGTAGCTACGGCTCTTGCTTCGGGCATGCTGGTAAAGATTGCCTGTGAATCCAGATGGCCGATTTTCTGCTGGGCATTTACACTGTTGGCTGAAAATAGTATTGCAGCTGCAATAAGGTATCCGTTAATAAATTTTTTCATTTTTGAAAAGGTTAAATAGTTAAATATGCGCAGCACCATTTATCAATCTCAGGGACAATTGATTCAGGCACTATAAATACAACTTATTAATTGCAGTATTGTTGTATGTCCATGTGTAGAAATAACCAATTGTATTCATATTTACATATACAGACAATATATTGTTTATGGCTCAAACTTATAATGAAATAAATAGCAGATATTAGCTGCGCAATACAATTACACCCATGGCTACTCAGTTCAGACAACATATAGAAGAAATCTCTCCATTAACGGACAATGAGTTTGCGTATATTCTCAGCCATTTCGTAAAGAAAACTTTCAGGAAACACCAGTTCCTTATCCAGCAGGACGAACCCGTCAGGTATGAATATTATGTACTGAGCGGTTGTGTGAAAGCTTATACAATGGATCAGGACAGTAAAATGCATATTTTACAATTTGGTATGAAGGACTGGTGGGTAGGCGATTATCAGGCTTATTATAAAAATACCCCTGCAACTTTATACCTTGATTGTATAGAAGATACTGAGGTATTATGCCTTACGCTCGAAAACAGGGAAAAGTTATGTTCAGAAATGCACAAGTTTGAACACTTTACCAGGAAAAAGGTGAATGCTGGTTATATGGCATTGCAGCAAAGGATTCTGAGCTTGCTCAACAGCACACCTAAACAGCGGTACGAACAGCTGCTGGCTATGTATCCAAGTTTATTTCAAAAAGTGCCTAAACAGTTTATTGCAGCATACCTGGGCGTATCAAGAGAAACGTTAAGCAGATTAAATGCTATTAATAAATAAAATGTCGTCAGAAAAATAATACTTTTGTATTATGAAAAACTTCAAATATATATTACCTGCGGCTATGCTGGCACTGGCATCGTGCAGCCCTGCTACCCGTAATGCAGATGACAATGCTGCTAAAACAGATTCAACTGCTACAGCACCAGTTAGTGCCCAGGCCGAAGAAAAAGCATTGTTTGCAAAAATGACAATTAAGGATACAATTAAAGCCGGTGAGCAGATACAATTGAAATTTACCGTTTACAACAAAGCAGACAGTGTCCAGCAGTTTTGCAAATGGCACACTCCATTTGAGCCCTTGATGAGTAAATATTTAGACATTAAAGATGAAAACGGAGAAGAGGTAAATTACAAAGGCGCGATGGCTAAAAGAATGATGCCGCCTCCGGCAAGCAGTTACCAGAAACTCAACCCTAAAGACAGCCTTTCTGCAGATGTTGATTTGTTTAAAGGATACGCTATCACAAAACCAGGTAAGTATACAGTTGTATATAACAGCCAGAATATGAGTGGTCTGGTAGTTAAGGACAGCGTTGCGTTTGTGTACGGTAAATAACAGCTAATTACTCTTTCGAATCACATCAGGAACAATAAAAAAAATGCCTTTGTAAGCTAAACAAAGGCATTTTTGATGTAATCTATTTAGCCAGTAAAGCCATCAGGTGATCGGCAACCAATACAGATGAAGCAGGGTTCTGACCTGTGATCAGCAGGCCATCAGTAATAGCAAAGGGCTGCCAGTCGCCTCCCTTCTGATAGTTTCCGCCTTTTTCCTTCAGCATATCTTCAACAAGAAAGGGTACTACAGCAGTAAGGCCAACACCATCTTCTTCAGTATTGGTAAAACCTGTAACGCTTTTGCCTTTAACCAGAGGTTGTCCATCGCTGTCTTTTACATTTTTCAATGCAGCTGGAGCGTGGCATACAAAGGAAACAGGCTTGTTATGCTGATAGAATGACGCGATCAGACTGGCCGACTGAGCGTCTTCTGCAAGATCCCATAAGGGACCGTGACCACCAGGATAGTATACAGCATCAAAATCTTGCTCAGACACATCACTCAACAATACAGTGTTAGCCAGTTTTTCTATAGTAGCAGGATCAGCATAATATCTTTTTGTATCTTCAGTACTGCTGTCAGGTTCTTCACTTTTGGGATCTATCGGGGTCTTTCCACCTTTCGGTGAAGCTATGGTGATGTCTACACCCTGATCAAGCAAATGATAGTAGGGGGCAGCAAATTCTTCTACCCATAAACCTGTTTTGTTACCAGTGTCACCCAATTGATCGTGAGAAGTGACAACAAAAAGTATTTTAGTATTTTTTAACTTATCGTTGTTTTGAGATTCCATATTTTTGATTTTATATCAGTCTGTAATTGAATGATAATACAAACATCCATTTAAATAAAGACAAACAACAGGAGGCAAATCACAAATTTGCTGTGATCAGGATCACAAAACTGAATGGAAGGTATTACATAATTTCACCTTTTTCCAGGCCATCTTTGCCAGGAGGGTTTCTATTGTAGCCTTCATCGTTAAAATGTGTGTGGTTATAGAAGTCGTCATCAGCATCATGCTTATAATTCATTACTTCTACAACATGTTCAGCGGTGCCTGTCAATACATCTCTGATTTGCAGTTCGTCAAGAGCAGTAATGTTTTCGCCGTCATATCCTGGCAGGAAGGCCAGTTTTGATGAAATGGCCTCAGTCAAAAGCACTTCGTCTTTATCCTCTTTTAGGGTAACCAGTCCGATCGGGATCAGTACCCGCTTTTCTTCATCCAGTTCATAACCTTCAAGTTTGGTGATGATATATCTTACTTTCAGCGCATCTACATCAAAGATCAGGTCTTCAACATCCCCGATATAGTCGCCCAGGGAATCGTATATTTCCCAGCCTGTAATGTCCGGCTGGTGATCAGCAATTTCAAAATCACTGCCGTCAAGTTCCTCAAGACGGTCATTATTATTTTCTTCTGTTGCCATAACTATTTGATTTATCAATTTAACAAATTAAAAATCCATAAGTTTTAGCATTCTGGTACTAATTTTTGCTGATGCGGAAGCCAGCTGGCAGCTCTTCGAAAAAGCCTATGCGGTTTTCCTGTACGCTGTAGACCAACAGAAATGTCTCCGGCCTTACCTGTGTATTTTCATTCAGCTGAAACATGACCCGTCCAAAAGAATGTTGTCTGACAGCGGCAGTTTTCTCCGGGGCAAGGATATTCAGTAACATGAAGCCATCAGAGCAATCCGGAGATTCATAGTTTTTTGAAAATATCAGTTCATCGGGCTCTAACTGTTTAATCATTTCGAAGACACTGTCTTCGCCCTTTCCTGAAGTATTAAGTTTTGCATCCTGAACCGCGTTGGATACCGACACGATATAATCTTTAAGTTTTCCCCTGATCAGCGCAATACGAACAACACCCATAAATTATCCTCCTTATTTGTTAAATTCATACGGATACATTTGGTGTTTCAGGTATTACTGACATAAATCCCTTAAAGTATCCCCGGCTTTCATTTGATGAAATGAAAATTGCAGCGCATAATAGGAGATATGTTTGTTTTAAACGAATCTATTCGTTGAAATGATATATTCAGTCGTTGAAAGATGAAATATAACCGGGGAATATATAGCGTTATTCGTTTGTCCCGGTTAACTTATTGTTTTTAATCAATTTTGTAAATGTTCACCTTTCCAATATTCAAGCCCCTTTTGATAGCCGGAGAGCCTTTATATCCAACTTTAGCCTCGCCGAAAGAAGTGACCTTGATCTGGTCAGTAGCATTCAGTCGTAATTCAGCTTCTCCATATAATGTAGCCGTGCTTGTACTGTTCTTTATAGCCAGGGCATCAATCTTGCTTTCACCGTAGGAGGTAAATCTCTGATCTTCGATAGTTCCTGATTTGAGATTTAAAGCGCTCTCGCCATAACTGACGGTATGCATTGTTTTCAGACGCAGCTCGTCGATATTAACCTGTGCCTCGCCATACATCACCAGATTAAAATCATCCTGGTCGATTTTGCTCTTCAGATGTATCGTTTCTTCACCTCTTACGGAGAGATCATGCAGGGTTTTATAGGAAATGGCTACAGTAAGGACAGTGCCCTGGTAGAGCGACTTCTTCCCTTCATTCACTTTTTCATTTTTGGTTACTTCCTTCGCACCTTCCAGGTAAACACGTAATGTTTTGCCATTGGATTCAATATTCACTTTATCTCTGCTTACAGTACTGTTTTCTATGGTTACACTTTCTTTATCGCCTTTGGTAAAGGTAGCCTGCACATGCGGACTCACGATAACTCTGTCAAACTGAGCTACGGTAACTACTTCCTGTGCTTTTGTTATTTTTAAGCTGAACAGGGTAAGGGCGGTGGTGATAAGTAAAAATTTGTTCATGATGATATGGAATGATATCTAAAATAGCAAAAAATGTTGAAAAACAAAAAAGCGGAAATGATATTGCTACCATTTCCGCTTCATCTAAATTAACGCTCTCATATACTAAAGCGTCATTTGCTGCTAAATATTGTGCAGCAGATCAAATAAATTTACAAGGGTCTGTCTGCAGTGCTTGTTCCAAAAGTTTTTGAAGGCTTGTTCCCCATATAGAAAGTCATTGTACCACCTTTTACAATATCACTGTGTCTGATATATGATTTTGTATAGGGCAGGCCATTCATCACAATCTTCTGTACATATATGTTTTTCTTACCCTGGTTTTCAGTGCTGATAGTAAACTTGTTAGTTCCGGAAGTGATGGTTGCTTTATCCATAAGAGGGGAGCCGATCACGTAGATCCCGCTCATCGGGTTCATTGAATAAAAGCCCATTGAGGATAATACATACCAGGCACTCATTTGTCCGGCGTCTTCATTTCCGCAGATTCCGTCTTTTTCAGTTGTGTAAAATTTGTTCATCACATCTCTCACTACCTCTGCTGTTCTCCAGGGCTGGCCTGCAAAGTTATACAGGTACGCCACGTGGTGACTCGGCTCATTTCCATGTGCATATTGTCCGATCAGTCCTGTAACGTCATTCGGTGCATTTTTCATCTTTGATGACATGTTAAAGAAGTGGTCTAGCTTGGAGACGAAAGCCTGCTCACCACCATTGATTTTGATCAGGCCATAAGGGTCCTGCGGAACCAGCCAGGTGTACTGCCAGCCATTGCCTTCAGTGTAGTTGCTTTTTGCATCAGTAGGATCAAAAGGCATGCTCCATGAACCGTTTGCCAGTTTACCAACAAAATGGCCCTCATCAGCATTGTAATATTTTTCATAGAGTTTAGCGCGGTCTGCGAAATAAGCAGCATCTTCTTTTTTGCCTAATTTCGCAGCCATTTTGGAGATTCCCCAGTCGGCAATAGCATATTCAAGTGCCCAGGCTACAGATTCTTTCATGCTGTCTGAGGGGATGTAAGCTGGTTTTTTTACATATTCGATTCCCATTTCAGGCATCATCGCCGTAGTTCTGATGGCTTTATAAGCAAGCTCAACATCCGCAGGATATAAGAGGCCTTTCAAGTAAGCATCAGTAATCACAGGGATAGATGGATAGCCCACCATACAGAAAGTCTCGCTGCCCTGGAGTGGCCAGAGCGGCAATTTCCCCTGCTGCTGGAAAATTGCTAAAAGACTATGTACCATGTCTTTCACTTTTGCCGGCTCAATGATTGTCATGAGGGGATTCAAAGCCCTGTAGGTGTCCCAGAGGGAGAAAGTGGTATAATTTGTGAATTTCTGGTTGGTATAAACTTTTTTATCCGTTCCCCTGTAATCACCATTATGGTCATTGAAGATACCCGGAGAGAAATATGTATGGTATAAAGCTGTGTAGAACACCGTCTTGGCAGACTGATCTGCTTCAAACACGATTTTGTTCAGCGCTTTGTTCCAGGAAAGGTCAGCGGCAGCTTTCACTGTTTCAAAGTTCCATTTAGGGGCTTCAGCTTTGATATTGGCCAAAGCGTTTTCAGTACTTACAGGAGAGATACCTACTTTAACCCTGATGTCAGGATTTTTTACTGCATCAAAAAACAGCGCTGCTTTAGTACCAACACCAGTAACCACTTTTCCGGTTACGGGATCAAGACCGTTGTATAACTGGGCCCTGGTTACCGGAACCGATAAAACCATCGCGAAGAATATACGCTGATCCTTAGACCAGCCTGTTGAATAACGGTAACCTACGAAAGTACTGTCATTCACCTGTGTGATCGATGAAGCTACAGTTTTATCCCATAACATAGTGAAATCAAGATCCACCAGTAAATGCGCATTGTCAGTTTTATCATAATGGTAATGGTGAAATCCAACCCTTTCCGTAGCAGTCAGTTCTGCCTTTACCTTATACTTATCCAGATAGGCACTGTAGTATCCTGGTTTTGCCACTTCAGTATCTTTTGAAAAGAATGATCCGTAACCGCTGGCCATATTGTTGAATTTGGCTGGGCTCAGCTGTACTTCGCCATTGGCAGGAACAACCAGGACATCATTTAAATCTCCGATTCCGGTACCGCTCAGGTGGGTATGAGAAAAGCCTAAGATTTCCTTACTGATGTAATTATAGCCACTGCACCAGTCCCATCCGTTAAATTCGTCCCAGTCCTGCATTATCTGCGAAGGACCTAACTGAACTGCACCGGTAGGTACGTTTGCACCTACAAATACATGTCCGTGGCCCACTGAGCCGATAAAGGGATTGACATACTGGGTCAATGGCAGGGGTTTTTGCTGCGCCTGTGCCGAAACGCCGGTGGCAGTAACAGTGCTGATCAGCGTAACTGCTGCCAGAAGTGTAGTAATTTTAGTCTTGATCATTTATGGTGTGTTGAAGGGGCTAATATAGTACTCTTGACCGTTATGATGATAATTAAGATGTCATATCCCCCCTTAAAAGCAGAAGGCCAGGTTGATTTAGAAGGCATTCCATTTATATATGTAATTATTTGAACTCCCGAAACCCATCATACTATTAAATTACGTATTATTGGTTGAGGAGAAGGGCCGATGGCTCTTGCCAAATAACTATTTTTTACCAAACAATACCAAGGAAATGCTGATTACCTGATAGTCAGTTACTTCAAGAAGGCGCATGGCATTAGACGTAGACAATAAAGTAAAAGCCAATATAGAACCGTATGAACTGGAGAGCATTAAATCTGTTTTGCATTCATCGCCTGTTCCCAGCATTGTCATAGTTCCCGAGGGGAATAAATTTAGAATTACGGCTGTCAACAGTGCTTTTTTACAACTCACAAGCTATACTGCCGAAGACTTTCTGGATAAAAATGTGGCTGATTTGTTCAGGCCTTTGCACTACGCTTCTTTTCAAAATAAATACGCCCTGAT
>Ga0308163_10001689_pt1 | contig 22649 bp, 14 predicted proteins | sample PhyTR1_FD_201037 | JGI IMG/M metagenome (GOLD analysis project Ga0308163, IMG submission 201037) | Phyllosphere microbial communities from UC Gill Tract Community Farm, Albany, California, United States - DLSLT.R1 | ecosystem: Host-associated > Plants > Phyllosphere > Unclassified | place: USA... | reverse complement strand
GAGCAAGTTTTGTGCATCTTGATCAGAAAGGAAATGTTCTGACGCCTTTGTACAATTACACAAAACCGATGGATCAGGAAATTCTTGATCTGTTCTACGAAAAACACGGCAGCAAACTGAAAATTGCCCGTGAAACAGCTTCGCCACAAGCCGGAATGCTGAATTCTGGGTTACAATTGTTCTGGATGAAATATAAACACCCGGAAATATTCAAAAAAATACGTTACAGTCTTCATTTACCACAATATTTATCGTATTTGTTTACAGGAATTTGCGTGTCAGAATTTACCTCAATTGGTTGTCACACCAATCTTTGGGATTATGACAAAGCAGATTACCACGATTGGGTTTACGAAGAAGAAATAGATGCTTTATTGCCTCCAATCGTTCCAACTTCTGCAAGTATCAACACTTCTTACAGAAATAAGAAAATTAAAATCGGTGTCGGAATTCATGACAGTTCATCAGCATTATTGCCTTATATTTTAAGTAAAAAAGAGCCATTTTTATTGCTTTCTACAGGAACCTGGAGTATTTCTTTAAATCCATTTAATGATGAAAGCTTGACTGATGAAGATATAGAAAACAACTGCCTGAATTATATGCGGATTGACGGAAAACGTGTGAAAGCATCTCGCTTTTTTATGGGAAATGAATATAAAATCCAGGTTGAAAAATTATGTGATTATTACGGAAAAGAATATGGTTTCCATAGAGAAGTAAAATTTGATCAGGATCTGTACCTTCGTTTGATGAAGCACAAAGCGATCTATTTCCGCTTTGAAGGGATTATTTTAAAACGAAAAATGATTACCGCTACCGATCTCAATTCATTCGCTACCTTTGAAGAAGCCTATCATCAGCTGATGATTGAATTGATGGATCTGCAGATTCATACCATTACCAATGCCATCGGAAATTCAGAAATTAAAAATATTTACATTGACGGCGGTTTTACAGACAATGATGTCTTTATGAAATTGATGTCTCATCATTTTCAGCATTACAATGTGATGTCTACACATTCTCCGTTGGGATCGGCTTTGGGAGCATCAATGGTGATTTCAAATAAAAAAATAGACGAAACTTTTTTACAGCAGCATTATCAGATGAAAGTGCTTCAGCCTTTAATTTTTAATTTATAATTAATTAGTTAATGCGTAGAAAGTTTTAGCCCTAAAAACTAAAAACCATTAACTAAAAACAACCAACAACTAGTTATGTCATTTCCATTTGATACCCGTTACGCTTCGCTTGAACTTTTAATCGAAAAAGCAAAAAAAAGAATGCCTCGTTTCGCTTTCGAATATCTCGATGGCGGATGTAACGAAAACATCAACCGAGACAGAAATACAAGCGAATTGAGAGAAGTTCTGCTTCGCCCACAATATCTGAATAATAATTATGCGGAAGCCAATATGGAGACCGAATTGTTTGGTGTAAAATATTCTGCACCTTTCGGAATTTCTCCTGTAGGTTTGCAAGGATTGATGTGGCCCAATGCTCCGGAAATTTTAGCGAAAGCAGCCTTTAAACATAATATTCCTTTTATTTTAAGTACCGTAACGACAAGCAGTCTTGAAAGAATTTCTGAATTAACTGAAGGAAAAGCCTGGTATCAATTGTACCATCCGAGAGAAGAGTGGTTGCGTGACGATATTCTAGACCGTTGTGAAGCTTCTGGGTATGATGTTTTGGTAGTTTTAGCAGACGTTCCGACTTTTGGTTACAGAGCGAAAGAAATCAGAAATGGTTTGGCAATGCCTCCTCAATTGAATTTTAGAAACGTTTCACAAGCTTTGGTAAAACCGGAATGGTGTCTGGAAATACTGAAACACGGAGTTCCAAGTTTTAAGACCATGGAAAAATACATGGATAAAAATATGGGCGTGAAACAATTGGGACAGTTCATGAATTCTACATTTTCCGGAAGATTAAATTCAGACAGAATAAAAGCTATTCGCGATAAATGGAAAGGGAAATTAGTCATTAAAGGGGTGGCTTCAGACGAAGATGCTGCAGAAGCAGTTCGTTTAGGATTCGACGGAATGATTATTTCAAATCACGGTGGAAGGCAATTGGATGCAGGAGAATCTACGATTGCTGTAGTGAAAGACATCAGTGAAAAATACAAAGGTCAAATCAAAATAATGATGGATAGCGGTGTAAGAACCGGTCCTGATGTTGCCCGAGCTTTGAGTTGTGGAGCAGAATTTACCTTTATGGGAAGAACCTTTATGTATGCCGTCGGTGCTTTAGGTGATAAAGGCGGTGATCATATTATTGAGATGCTTAAAATGCAGTTCAGACAGGTGATGGAGCAGGTTTGTTGTGAGAGACCAGAGGATTTGCAGAATTTTAGGGTAAAGTAATACGATCTAAATGTCAATAAAATAAATTCAAAAAAAATCAATTCATATTTATAATTATGATTAAGAAAATAATTTTTACCATCAGTTTTTTAATGGCATTTGCTGTGTCTGCACAAAAGATGAATGATAATGAAGCTGTTGCTGCAACCGCTGAAAAGTTAAGATTAGCCATGATAAGCGGCGAAAAAACGGAATTAGAATCTTTAATTTTACCTGAACTCACTTATGGACATTCAGGTGGTCATATTGATGACGCAAAAGAATTTGTCGAAAAATTAGTAAGTAAAAAATCAGATTTTGTAACCATTGATATTACCAACCAAACGGTAAATATTGTAGGAAATACGGCAATTGTTCGTCACCATTTCTACGCAACGACTGCTGATCTTGGAAAAGCTCCGGGTGATGTAACATTGGATATTGTATTGGTTTGGGTGAAAACCGGAAAAAATTGGAAATTACTGGCCCGACAAGCAGTAAAATCTGAAAAGAAAAAATAAATTATTTAAGATTATAAAATAAAAATTCGTAAAGTGAGCTTTACGAATTTTTTTATGAACAAATTTCTACAGAGAATCTCTTTCAATATATTTAAAAACATTATTCACCTGCTCTTTCTTATTTTTTAAAACCATATAGGCTGCAGATTCTGCCATTGCTTTAAAATCTGTAGTGATTACGGTAATTCCCAACAATTCCTTCAAAGGTGTTTCGTTGTAGGAAATAATGCCGATGTCTTTTCCCAGTTCAAGATTTTTCTGCCTGATTTGTTTTACTAAATTCACCAGATCACGCTCCCGAATGGTGATGAATATATCTTTGTCCTGAAGTTCCATGTCTGGATAAATTTCATCCAAAATTTCGTAATCCAGCTTAAAATCTTCACAAAACTTCTCAAAACCACGTACAATTCTGAAAGGATAGGGGTGAATTGACTTATCGGGATAAACCAAAATGATCTTCTCATATTTTTTTATTTTTTCTAAGCCTTCCTTCAAAGCATTATAGATATCATGCTCAAAATCCTGAAAAATGGTACCGTATTCTCCCGAAATATTTGGTTTGGTATTATCAAGCAATAACAATTTATTCTTTGGAATTTTTTCAATCATTTCAATGACCTCTTTTGTCGAACTCGTATGCTTCGACTGTTCGTCACGGAAGTGAGGCATGATGACATAATAATCAAATCCTCCAAGATTTTTTTTCAAAGCATTAATGAAAAGCGTTTCATCACAATGATAAATATACATCTCAACATTCCCTTTGGTACCGATTGCATTGACGAAATAATTATAGATCATCATCTTGTAAGTACTTGGTTTGTTGATCAGAAAGAAGATATTAATGATGTCATTCTTATTGATGCGTGAAATATAATATCCTTTTCCTTTTACAGACTCTATAATTTGCCTTTTGCGCAGTTCTTTATAAGCTTTTTCAACGGTGTCCCTCGACAGAAAACATGATTCACTAAGCTCATTGATTGAAGGAATTTTTTCCCCGATCTTTATTTCCCCGCCATCGATTCCATTCAGAATAGAATCAACAATCTGTTTGTATTTAGGAACTCTGGAGTTTTCATTGATATTTATTTCGAACGTTTCAGCCATGACTTTTCGGTAAGAGAAATTATTTTAATTAAACTAAATCTAATTTGAAAAAAGATTAGTGCCAGAAGACAAGTTACAAAAATTTACATTAATTGATAAATGTCATTTATTTTTATAAAATCGTATTTAATTGTTTGATTTTTAATAGGTTTTTATTAGCGTTTTTATGACTTGTCTTTTTTGAAAATCACCAATTTCTGGACATAGAATTAAAATTGCTTTGTTTCGATTAAAAAAAAGTGATGCGGAAATTTAGTTTTGTGTATTATATTTTTGATAAAATAGTAAAATATTAAATCATTTTTTACATTGTCTAAAATTTCTAAGAAACTCTAAAAATCTTAAACACAAACAAAAAAGCCTGCTCTTTTCAGAACAGACTTCAATTAATATGAATGTGAAATTTTTTAAGGCATTTTTTTGAAACCTTCAGCTTTTATTTTCCAGCTTCCATCTTTCGGGAAACCAGGGAATTCACCGGTAGAATTATCCCAACCCTCAAGCATCATCGCCACGGTTGTTAAAACGCCACCGTTTCCTGGAAGGTAAATACGAAGACGTTTGTCTTGGAAATTATGTCCGTTTTTAAGATATGTATTGGTTTGAATATTCATAAAAAGAGCATCCAACGCTTTATTCGGAAGACCAAGTCTTGCTGCATTCATTGCGGTCATTGGGAAATCCCAACCCCAGGTATGTTCCCAGTTCCATCTTTCCCAAACGATATCCAACGTATTTTTCATTATTTTTTTATCCAGTTTCGGAGATTCAGGAACCATTCCTAATGCTCCCAAAACTGCAGGGTGATCGGTCATCCATTTTGGAAATGTAAAAGAATCTTTCGCTGATTCTGTTGACAAATAAACTCCATCCTGAACCGGAAGCGGAGCTAATTTATTGATCACATCATCCCATTTTTTATCTCTTGGCTGTCCCAATCTTTCTTTCCATTGTTGAGCAACTTTTAATGCCCAATCCCAATACGCAACTTCATAAGTTGGGTTGTATGTATCTTTCGCAGGGAAAACTTCCTGTGCAGGAATTACGCCTTTCCCTAAGTTATAACGGTTTTTCTCTTTATCATACGTTGCAAAATCTGCCATAAAATCTGCCGTTGCAAAAATCAGATCTTTATATTTTTCCAATACTTTTTTATCATTGCTATTGCGGTACAAAAGTTCGGTCATATAAATGATATGCGGCTGTTCCCAAATCAAAAAAGCTGCTACAGAAGACGGACTTTCGTTTCCTTCATTATCAGACATTTTAATCCAACGAACGCCTTTATAACCTTGTCTTTCAGCTAATTTTTTAGCTTTATCGAATGATCTGAAATAATAATCCAATTGTTTTTCCAAAATTTCAGGTCTTCCCCATAAAGCATAATGTACGCCGTGCCACCAATGCATTTCTGTATGCGGTTTTCCGTACCAACTGTTGAAAGTTAAACCCGTTTCCTGTGGCGGATTGCTTCCTCCGCACTGTACTTTGGTTAAATATTCTGACAAGACAACTCTTCTTTCCAATTCATTGGCTCTCGGATCTGTGCTTCCTTCAAAATCAACGGCAGCACCGCTTTTCCAGAAAGATTCCCAGCCTGCTGCACTTTCTTTCTCAGCATCAGCGAATAAAGCTCTTCCCGACTTTGGATTTTTAGCTGAAAATTCAACGCTTAATTCTAATTTTTTATTTTTAGAAGAAGGTTCGTACACGAAATAATGTTTTCCGGCTTCACGAAGTTTTCCTTCTGTAAAATTAAATTGAGTATAATAATCGGTGCTTTGCAATTTATGCTGAATCAAACCTTGCGTTGATTGTGACGAAACAATTTTCGTGATGTGATCGCTTTCATTTCCATAAAATGCCGCATCATCCAAAAACTGTCCGGTTGGAGAAGGGTAGCGTGCAAAAACCTTCAATCTGTTTTTAGAAATCAAATCAGATTCAATTTTAACTCCGATCTTATCTGAGTTTTGGAAAGAAGCAGTCCATACTTTTACAGGAGTTCCTTCCAAAGAAAATTCACTGGTAATAATTCCGGTCCACAAATCTATTTTCTGATTGATGTTTGTGAGGTCTGAAATTTTTGCTTTCTGACCGTCTTTTTTAAGCAGCTCAATCCCGATATTTCCCAATTGCAAACGGTGTTGGTTCACACGGAAATAATCAACAGCACCTTTATTTCTTTCCGGTTCTTTGATCTGAACACTGTACAAAGCTTTTCTTCCGTCGTTATTGAAATCGTAAGCTCTTAAAGTTTCTTCGAATTTGTAATTTTCTTTATTGGGAAAACTATTCCAACCCCATTCGGATTGTGTTCCTAATGAAACTCCGTTTTTATAATATTCAGGAAACGACTGCATTCCGGTAATATCAACCGTGTAGGCGAATTTCCCGTTTCCAACCGTCAAAGTAGAAAGCGTGTCTGCTTTTATGTTGACAACATTATGACGCTGTACGACCATCTTTCGGTCAATTTTCTGGGCATTAAGTGAAGAAAATCCAACGCAGAAAAGACTCAGATATATTGCAATTTTTTTCATTTTTAAATTTTTATTTTGCTTTTATTTACCGCAAAAGAGACAAAAGATTTTCTTGTATTTTTTAGCTATTCAAAAGGTGGCAAAATGACAATAAAAAATCAGACATTTTGTAAACTTTTGAATTTCTTATTTTCAATAATTTCTTTTGAACCTTTTGCGGTTATATTATTTAATTATTTTATTTTTTGCCACAAATACACAAATACTTTTTTATTAGTCATCATTTAATTCGTGTATTCGTGGCATTAAATCTTATTTCAAAACAGTTGCACTCATCACCCCAATCACAACATCGTTGCTTACTGCGGTTAGTGTTATAGATTTTAATTCTTTATTCGGGTCAATCGGTAAATCCAAAATAGTGGCCGCTCCGCCTTCAACAGCACGGTTGCTCACTCCTTTAATTTCTGAATATTTACTTAAACTTCCTCCTTTGTACAATTCTCCGGTTTTTAGTTTTACTCTGTATGGAATTTTATCATCCGGAATTTCAAATGCAAAGTTATCATCAAACAAATCCTGCTCAATCGGCCACCAGTTGGTTGGATTTTTCAGTTCTAATTCTGTATTTGAACCATCAGAATATTGAACCGTAATTTTTCCATTAATGATTTGCGACTGCATCGGATTGGTAGAACCCGCCAAAAGGAAATATATTTTTTTACCTTTTCCATTTAATGGAATTTCAACAGCATTCGGATAATTATCCCACTGACTTGCAAAAACAATATTTTTATCTTTATTATCAATTAAAAATGGAATTCCTAAAAATTCAAGTTTTCCATTTTTACGATTTGCCATCAATCCACTGTCGTCAATTTGAGTAGTTGCCAAAGGATAACACCAGTTCCCGATGCCTTGCCACGGAAGTTGTAGGGTAGGAACGGTTGGTCTTGGCGAAAGATATTTTTGATCGAAAATTTGGCTTACTCGGTCGTTGTATTTTGATGCTAATGAAATGGTATTAAATTCACTTTTATTTTCAATTTCCCAATCTGTGATTTCAACATTTTGCTTAATTCCATTGTAATCTAATTCTAAGTAATTGGTTCCTTTGCTTAAAATATTTGTCGGAATTTCAATGGTTGAATTCTGATTTTTAGCAATTGAAAATGTTTTAGTTAAACCATTAACAGTCAGTTTTCCATTATAATCTTTCGATGATTTATTTTGAATCTGAAGTTTATTATTCACCCATTTTGTTTGCAAAGGATGTTGAATATCAACGTTTACAGGTTGCCACCATTTGGTTCCGTTTTGCTCAAGCTGAACGAAAAAAGTTCCTTTTCTTTCTTCTTTAACCAACTCAAACTGATTACCATTTCTGGTTTTTATCAATTCCTGTGGATTATTGACTTGAAGAATTTTCTTTTTTGAATCGAAATGAAGTTGTAGATTTTCAGAAAGATAATTGATAAAATCTGTCTTTTCAATTTTTAATTCCTGTCCGGAATAGGCGATTTCTATATTAAATTCTTTTCCGATTGGTGTTTCAAACTGAATAAAAGGCTGCAAAATGGAATTAGGTTTAATTTTCCAATCTACTTTTTTACCATTTACTTTTACCGATTTTATGTCGGTATGGTTTACCGGAATTTGCATTTGAAGCGTAACCGATTTATGATTATTTGATTTAAACCAAAACGTTGATTTCTTCGAGGTTCTATTAAATTTATATTCCCAATCCTGAACTTTCAGTTCTGCAAAATTCCACTCTTTCGGGAATCCCGGTTTGATACTGATTTTATTCTCCAACAAATTAGGATAAACCCCAAAAAGTCCTTCCGTTAAAGTTCTTGCAGCAACGCCAATCGGGTCGGCAAAATCGCGGTACAATTCACCTCGAAACGCATCATAATGTGATAATTGCTCAAAATTTCCGGGACTTATCCCGTAATACATACTTTCGGTAAGATTTCCTTTCCAAAGCAGGTATGCATCCTCATTTCTTCCGGCCTGCCAATATGCCAAAGCAGTTTGTAAATTCTCCGCCAAAGCGACATTGTTTATAGACCAAGTGTATGGTTGCCAGTTTGTTGTTGCTAATGTGTAATAGTTTTTGGAAACTTCGCCTTTTACTTTTACAGGAATGTGAGGAATTTGATTTCTAATGTATTGTGTGTTTTGATAATCCTCAAATTCATTCAAGATAAATGCATCCGAAACGTGATAAATAGACCAGATTCCCGGCTTGTCGTGAAGGATTTGATTGCCTAAAGCATCTTTGAATTCAGCAAAGTAACCGTTCTTTTTTATCCAAAGCTGGTTTTTCATTGCCTTTAAAATTGCTTCCGCTTCTTTTTCATAAGGAGCAGAATCTTCGCCAATAATTTTCGCCAGTTTCGCCATTTCGCGGTTGGCTCTGTAATTATATGCTGAAGTATGGGTCACTTTTCCACCGGAATATTGCAATCCGTCACTTGCCCAAATCGCCGCATACGCATCATAAAGATCGCCACGTTTGAAATTTCTTTTTTCCCAATCCATATGACGAACCATCGTCGGCCACATTTTTTTAAGAAATTCTTTATCTCCTGTATAATTGAAATGCGAAAACATCTGATCAAAGAAAACCAGATTCATATCATAATGATGTGGCTTTGAATTATCATTCGGATTTCTGGAAATATATCCGCTTGAAAACACCGAAGTTCCCATCTTTTCTGCGTGTCTCGCCAAATGCAAAAGTGTATCCATCTCAACAGGCGCAAAATCTGGTTTTAAAACCTGAGAGTTTGAATAGCTTTCAAAATGTTCTTTCGCTCTGTCATGCCAACTCAAAACGTCAGCTGCATAAGCGCCACGCCAGGCATTGAGTCTCATTCTCCACGCAACGGCGCCGTGAAGAAAGGTGGGGCTTTCCCAAACTCCGTCTGCAGCAACTGCTAAACTGGCTCCGAAATTATTTAAATCTGAATCCGGAGTTTTTAGCTGAATTCTGTTGATTAATGTTAAACGTGATTGTTCAGCTTTATTAAAAATATCGGCAAGCTTTTCATCAGACAAAGTAGAACTTGAATTTCCTTTGGCTATTTGAATATAAACCGGATTTTTTTGTGCTGAATAACCAGCATAAACAATAGGTGATTGTTCTGCTTTATTTTGTGTAAAATCAGAAAGATTATCTAACGTTTTTGCATCTGTTAATTGTAATGAACTAACGTTTGAAAAATTTCCGTTAATGGTCTGAGTTTCCTTTTTTTTATTGAAATAAGAAAGCTGGAATTGGTTTTTATTGATTTGAAACTGATTTCCTTCACAATATTCGGGAAGCAGGTAAAATCCTGATTCAGGATCCGCACCGATGTCGCCATTTCTGCTGAATGTTTTTCCGCTTGCGCCACCGTAAACCGCATAGATTTTTGTATTGGAATCTATTGTTGAAGTTTCCATTTTTAAAACTAAACCTTCTTCTTTTGATTGTGCTAAAACGGTTAGTTTTAAACTTCCATTTCCAAGAATAGGATCTTTGATTTCATACAACATCGAACCTGGTCGGTAACGGGTTTCAATTTTATCAGCGTTAATCAGTTTTTTAATTGAATTTCCTTTTTGGATGACAAACTGAAGGTTGCCGCCCATTCCGGGAAGATACAGTGCGAATTCAGGTAAATCTCCTGCTTCAACACGGGAAGCACGGTTATCGCCATACAAAGCACGATTGAATCTGTATTTTCCGTTGACCAATAAAAAATCGCCTTTGTCTTCTTTATAATGCAGTTCACGCTCGTTATTCTGCCAATGTTTAGACTGGGAAAACGAATGTGAGAATGCCGATAAAACAATCAGTCCGGCGAAAATGGTTTTTCTTCGCATTTTATGGTTTTAACTCGGTTAAAGGCTGTCCGTTAACAGTCACATTTTTTAAGGTCACATTTTTCAGGAAATCTACTTTGTAAGGAATCTGAACACCTGTCATTTTAGCATTGATCATCGTGAAATCCGTTACCGGAGAAGATTCGTAAGCATCAGAAAGAACAGCATATTTTCCACCTTTTTCTACCTGTAAATTTTCTACCCAAATATTTCTGATCGTCGGAATATGATTTCCGGGTTTTTCATAATGCATATTAAAGCGAACTGCTGCTTCTTTATAAGCGCCAACTTTTGTGTTGTAGAAAAATACATTTTCAATAGTTCCGCCACGGCTTGAGCTGGTTTTAATTCTTAAAGCTCGGTCAAGATTTTTACTGTCCATCACGTTTCCGATGGCATAAATATTTCTTGCTCCGCCCGCAATTTCGCTTCCAATAACAACACCGCCGTGACCGTCTTTCATTTCACAGTTTTCTATGATGTGATTTTCGGCAGGTCTTCCGATGTCTCTTCCGTCTTCATCTCTTCCAGATTTGATGGCGATACAGTCGTCTCCAGTATCAAAATACGAATCTTTAATCCAGACGTTTTTACAAGCTTCAGGATCGAAACCGTCATTGTTTGGTCCGTGGCTGATTACTTTTACTCTTTCAATTAAAACGTTTTCACACAAAACAGGATTCAGATTCCACATTGGAGAATTTTTTACCAGAACATCTGCCATATAAAAGTTTTTAGACTTGTAAGGCTGAACGAAATTTGGTCTTAAATACCATCCGTTACCAAAAATTCTTTCTCTGGCAGGAGTTCTATTAGCCATATATTCGTGAAGCTTTGCACGGGCAGGATTTTGTCTTCCCGGACGAGAAGTGTTGTATCCATATTTTGTTGCACCACACCAAAACCACCAGTTGTCATTATCAGAATTTCCGTCTAATGTTCCTTTTCCGGTTACGGCGATGTTTTCTTCTTCATAAGCATAAATTAAAGATGAGTAATTCATGCATTCCATACCTTCCCAACGTGTGAATACGATAGGATAGTCTTTGCTGTCCTGACTAAATAAAATCGTCGAACCGTCACTCAAATGCAGGTTAACGTTACTTTCTAAATAAATTGCACCTGTAAGGAAAACTCCGTTCGGAACGACAACTCTTCCGCCGCCTTCAGCACTACATTTTTCGATTGCTTTTTTGAAAGCTTCTGTATTTTTTGTTTTTCCGTCACCAACTGCCCCAAAATCGGTAATCAGATAATCCACTTTTCTGAATTCAGGTTTTTTGATTTGCTTTTTTAAAGCTTTAATTTCTTTTAAAGGTTGTTTTGCTGAAGTCCAAGGTTTGTATTGAGCCAATGCATTGATCGATAGGATGAATACAAAAATGAATAAAAAGTATTTTTTCATAATTCTAGAGAATTGTAAGTTTATAAGGCTGATCTTTTGAATTGTTTTCTTTCTAATCGCAATCTAAAATAATTGAAATTAAAAATTGTCCTGCACTGTCCGTTATTTTATTTTTTATGTAAACGATTGCATTGTTTTAATTTATAAATGTAAGTTAAACGAAGATTTACTTATATATAGGCGCAAAAAAAGAGAAGTAACGATGTTATTTCTCTTTTTAGATATTTATTAAAGTATTATAAAAATTTAAGGCTGATTTACATCTAAAATTTATAAACAAAAGCATTGATATTCATTCCTGCACCTACCGATGCAAATAAAACAATGTCGTTTTCTTTGATAGAATGTGAAGCCAGTTCATCATTTAAAATCATAGTCAATAATGATGGGATTGTTGCAACGCTGCTGTTTCCAAGTTTACTGATCACCATCGGCATAATACCTGCCGGCGGAGGAGTATCATATAATTGGTAGAATCGGTTGACAATTGCTTCATCCATCTTTTCGTTTGCCTGATGTATGATAATTTTATCCAGCTGATCTATTGAATAGCCACTTTGATCAAAGCATTTTTTCATCGCATCCGGAACATTGATGAGAGCAAATTCATAGATTTTTCTGCCATCCATCTTGATGTATCTTGTATCCGGGCAACTATCATTGTTATATGACTTACCAAAATTGAGGAAATCTTTTTCATTTAATGTGTGAGATGCAGATACGTGAGATTTTATACCAGAATCGTCATCATTATCATTGGCCTCCAGAATAACCGCTCCTGCTCCGTCTGCATAGATCATGCTGTCTCTGTCGTGTTCATCAACAACTCTTGAAAGTGTTTCTGCACCGATAACCAAACATCTTTTTGCAATACCCGATTTGATAAATGCATTAGCCTGAATAACGCCTTCAATCCAGCCGGGGCATCCAAATAACAAATCATAACCAACGCAGAAATTATTTTTGATTTGCAATAAATTTTTAACTCTTGAAGCAAGACTCGGAACAGCGTCTGACTGTATGGTACCGAATTTTACATCGCCAAAATTGTGAGCGAAAATAATATAGTCTAAAGTTTCAGGATCAATTTTTGAATTTTCTATTGCATTCTTTGCCGCAATAAACCCTAAATCAGAAGTTACCTGATCATTGCTCGCATATCTTCTTTCTTCAATCCCTGTAATTTTTTTTAGCTTACTGGTAATTAAAGAATTATCATCTTTTAGATTTTCTCCCTGTTCATTAAGGAAAACATGCTTACCGAAAAACAGATTGGTAATGGTTTCTGATGGTATGTAGTTCCCTACACCTATAATTTTACTTTTCATATTGCGGGTATCTCATTGTTGAGATCAATAAAATATTATGAATAAATTAATATTTTTATACTAAAGGTAGTTTTTTAATGGCGAAAGATACTATAAAAAATAATTTATTACAACGATTTAACATTCGATACATACAAAATTATCCTGTTGAATGACATAAACAGAAGGAAAAATATCCTTCAACGACCCGTAAATAACTGTGTAAAAATGCACTATGCTGTTTAATAATATTAAATGAAAAAAATCATGTTACGTTTAAATGCTTGAGTCTCATTTTTTACTATTTTGAATTTCTCTTCAAATATCTATAATAAACTTTTAGAGATTTAATTATTAAAAGTTTTTTTATTCACTTTTTTATCTTTCACTTTAATTATGAAATCCGGAACAACTACCATTTCTCCAGCTTTCACATTAATATCAAAGCTTTTGGTTTCACAATATGTGTTTGCAGGAAGGGTAGATTCATCAATAGCAATTGTATAAGTACCGGTTGGTAAAAAAGAATTGAATTTTCCTTCATCGTCGCTTCCTATTGTTTGTACGATATCGTTTTGTTTAAAAATTTTAAATGCCACCGAAGATGCTCTGTGCTCAAAATCAAGAGCGGTTTTTGAATTGTAATCAAAAAATATTTTACCTTGAACTGTTCCGTTTTGATGGAGTGGAATATTTAAAGGATATGAGTAAGAATCAACAGTAAAATCATATTCATCATAATACCAGCCTTGCTGAATAAATTGTTTTAAGCTAAATTTTCCGAATGGTACATTTTTATAAAGTGCAGTTCCGTCTTCAGTAGTTTTTAGTGCTATATTATTGATATTGATAATATAATCGTGCGCAGGTTTTTCTCCCATATCAAAAACATTATTGTTGTTTTCGTCATAAAAGGCAAATGCCTGTATTTTTCCTTTTTTATCAGGACTGAGTACTGTATTTCTGAAATTTAACGTTAAACCAACTTCAAATGTCAGAATATTATTGGATAAAACTCCAACAGAATAATTATACCATGACGAATTCATAAATGCAGTAAAATTTTTACCGAGATACTTTGCATTTAAAAAAGCAGAAGGCGATTTGCCGTAGATTACATCATCTACATACGACAATCCCGTACTCAGATTCACTTTGTCTTTGATGAAATTATCATTATAGAAAAGTGAAACGGTGAGCTTTTTATAATCGGTATTTGCTGCTGCTAAATGAGAAAATGCATATTCGGATAAATAGTAACTTCCAGATTGATAAATGGCATTGATATTAAAGTTTTTAAAACTGTAGTTTCCATTCAGTTTCATTTGAAAATTCTGCTCGTCATCAAATGGATATTTTACAATTCCTGTTTCAAAGGCAAATACTGCAGATTGTCTGGTTTTGTAATTCGACCACGAAATTTGTTCTACGATTCGGTGCGCTGTTAAATCTCGCAATTGACTATTTTCCCAGCTTCCAAAAAAATTATTGTAGCTGTTTGAGTTTTCATTCTGAAACTGATAAAAAAGCCCAAAACTAAAGTCTTTTACTCTTGGAAATTTTGTTCCGATCTCAATTCTAGTGTTTTCAGAAACCTGGGGTCTGTCGAAAAAGTAGTATTTTGGTGAGAAGTTGGAGAATATAACATTACCAAAAAAGTTATAATTTTTATAATTCTTTGAGATATTCTGCTGCAGAAGCAAACTTCCACGTCGGTTTCCCGGGTAATATCCTGTACTGAAAAAATAGTTTCCGTTCAGATTATAGTCATTAATCGCACCAATATAATTAGATTCTGCGGACATCGATGGTTTTGTAATATCCTGAGATTCATAAGAACTTAAACCTGCATTTATCTTGGCATTCATGCTCCAGACTTTATCAAAAGCATAAGTAGCTTCTGTACCCAAAATATTGTGCTTACTTTTCTCAAAAGGGTCGTAACGGTAAATGTAGGCTGCAGAAATATTTCTTGAGCTGTTGTTGGCGTTAAGCGTTCCTTTGGCAAAAAAACCGTAACCGTTTTTTAAAAAACTGTTTTTTTCAACAAGATTAAAGTTTTGATCGACAAAACCGATCTCCAGTTTGGTGTCTTTTGCAAAAGTACGACTGTATTCTGCACCTCTTCCTACCAGAGTCATTTCTAAAAGTTTGTTGACACTTCCAATGGTGTACTGATTTTTACCCTGCTGCAGAACTACATTAGTATTGGTTACCAAAGGCTGTTGCTGGCTGTTTAGAAAAGCAATATTTCCTCTTATAAAAAGAAATCCGGAAGGTAGATTAAAACCTCCTGAACCAATCAATTGATACATATCAATATTATCTCCTACTTTTCTGTATGAAGTGGTAATTTGATTTTTTGTCTCCTCAGCAAAATTATTGAATTGCGGATCCTGATATTTCTGAACACTCGAAATATTCTGTACAAAAACAGTCGCTGTATTGAATATTTCTTTGTCGGGATTTCTGAAACCCGAAATGTTGATAGAAAAGTTGGACAGTCTGGACAAACCTTTCGAAGGCTGATAAGTAAATGTAAAAGTAGAATCTTTTTTTACATTGATAATAGCTTGTTGCTCTAAAAATTGATTTCCATTTTCAGGATCAGGAATTTTGCAAACCAAAGTAATATCCTGAGATATATTTCCCGAGTTACTCACCCTTACTTTTACCGATATAGGTTCCAGGCTGGAAGATCTGTAAATAGGAGCATTCAGTAGAGATAAATTCAGGTCATTATTTACCTCAATCACATGTTCTTTTATTCTTTCGGCAATAAAAATACCAAGTTGATCAAGCAATCTGACTTTTATGGGCGAAGATCCTGCTTTAGCATCAGATTCTACAATGATTCTTACAGGTAAATATTTTTTTTCGTTGGGCTTAAGTTCTATTAAAGGTTCTTCACCGGAGATTACTTTAAACCCTTTCGGGCATACAAACTGTATTTTTCCGGTGAAATTATTAGAACTATGATTCTGAATAGCAACAACAAGATTTAAAAGCCTCGAACGTGATGGCGAATTTCCCTGCTCGATCTCCATAGTGACATTAGATTCAGTTTTTTGTGCATTTATAAAAATACTACTGAATAAAACGATAAATAGGGTGAACAAAAATCTTCCGCTTAAAAAAGGCATCATTTAAAATTTATTGAGGAGTAATTTCGTACTGTAATGTTGTAGAATACTCGGTAGGCTTAGCATTAATTAATTGCTCATCTTGTGGCAATGTAAAATATTTGATGTCGTAGTTGTAGATGGTACTTTGGGATGCATTTCCCTTTGCAAGAGTTTGATTTGCAGTGCTCAAAGTTATCGGGAAAACAGTCTGATTACTTTGCCCAAGAGGTTGCAGAGCAAGATGTACTGCTCCCACAGGAATAGAATAATTGCCTGTGTTTGATTGCAGATGACTTTGTAATGATCTTACTTTAATCTGGAAGTTGGTATTTGTATTGATTTGCAAACCGCTCGGATAAACAACGCTGGTTCCGTTGTTGTAATCCTGCATGCTATTAAATTCAAGCAAGCCGTTTGCGGCATTCATGTTTATTTTTAAAGACATTTCCTGCGTTACTGGTGGTGTTCCCGTCAAATTAGCAATATGAAAATCAAAAGTATGATTTACTTTTCCTATCACATTATTGTATTGATCATATGCTGTAAATTCTACAGGAGCTACAAACCTCGTCCACGCCGGATATGTTCCCAAATAAGCGCCTCCCATTATCGTAATACCGTATTTAAGCTGAAGATTGTAGTAGCCATTGGGTGTAGAAGGCATATTGTATAAAGGTGCATTGGATTGAGGAACCAAAAAAACTTCTGCATTTTCCTGTAAAAATACATTTGGTGGTACTCCTATTTGTGCTAGTGATGGAGTAGGGTTAGGGTATGCCTGCCCGACTGAGGAGATGGGCTGAAAGGATATTTTATTGCCAGGAATGGTGTATTGGCCGTCTGTAGAAGTTATGGGCTGTTTCAGGTTTGCCGAAAGTTTCCAATAAGGCATATTTAAATTGCCATTGGCAGCAAAGGTTACCGTATATGCATCGGGATTATTGTTTCCGTTGTAAGAATTTACCTGCAAATAGCTGTTCGTCCATGAAGTGAATGAAACCTGAGCATTAAATAGCATGGAAATTGTGATGAAGAAAGTGACTAATACCTTACTCATAATTAAAATTCAATTCTCCCATTTCTAATGTCTCATTATCTCCGTAATCAATCAAAACAGATACATTATATGAGCCTTTTTCAGTTAAATCTTTTACCGGAATGGTTACTTTACGGATGTTTCCGGGGAGTGTATAAAAAACAATTGGCTCTATCGTAATTTTTTTACCTGTGTTTGTATTGATAATATCTGTTATGATTTTTCCGTCAGTCCAGATCTCCGATTGGTTTTCAAAAGTAATATTCAACAGCTTTTTTGAACTGTCGAATTTCAAATCTTGAATTTCAATTTTTCTTTTTGTGACTTCAGGTTTTTTGTGAAAAATTTTAATTCCTGAACGAATACTTACCTTTATTTTTGCTCCTTTGCTGTCTACGTCATCCACGGGATTCATTTGGCTTACAAATAATACAGCGGTGTGTGCAGATAATTTGTCCGGATTTACTGTGGGCGGAGTAATTGTTACCTCCAATTCTTTTCTCTCTCCGGGAGCAAGGCTGAAGTAATTGTCATTTTTCTTAATATTGATCCAGCTTGCACATGAGTTTTTTAATGTGCCTGCCGGGTACATCATGTTTTCACCTTTTTCATCATAATCCCAATCTCCCATACTTACTGCAAGGTCTAATGTGTTTTTTGCACTCACATTGGTAACTGTTATTGTTTGTGTGTTGCTAGATCCTGCTGCAGACTCAAAATATACTCTAGGCGGCGAAACCGAAATACCTGTCTGTGCACCGATTTGTATGATCAGAAAGTAGAAAAGTAAGGTGATTTTGTTCATGGATGGTGTCTTTAATTACAAGAAAAGTGTCACAAAGAATTGTGACACTACAATATCATAATGATTATAGTTTGTTATTGACTAACAATCGTATAAGTTAATTCTGTTGTATAAAGAGTAGGGTTTTGTCCTGCGATATAGTTGTCTAAGTAAGCGTTTGCTCCTGCTCCTTTATATTCAATGCTGATTTTTTTATTAACTCCACCGTTTGTAGAAGTTACCAAAGTAGTTTCATTTGCAGATAACTGTACGTTTTGAGAATACTGAGCTCCGTTTACTGCTTCTGAACCTGCTGTTGCTTTAATTTGGATTGTGTTTGCCTGGATGTTTTTTCCTCCATTCTGCATTGCTGCATTAGCACTTTTTACTTTTACCTGGAAACCACCGGTACTGTAAATATTTAAGTGATCTGGGTTTACCGAAGTAACACCGTTTGCATAATCATCTGTTGTTGCGTAGTCTAGGTTAACTACTTTTTGAGAACTATTAACAACAAGCGTTTGAATGGGTTTTAATCTAACGTTTAATGTTACATTTTGAGCGTTAGCTGTTGCGAAAGCAAGTAATCCTGCTGCCGACAATAAAAATTGTTTCATAATATCAATCAGTTTTATTTTAGATATGTATATCTATTCTTTTCGAGTGCAAAGATATATACCATCTAGAGATTGGGATTTGCAAAAACACGCTTATTTTTTGTAAATTTTTACACAAATGAGTATGTTTTGCAATAATTGATATAATGAAAACTATTTTTAATACGAATATGTGATTAGAAACTGGTTCTTACAGAGTTGTAAGCACGATTACGTCGTTTTTTCAAAACAGGTAACCGGATGCATTGATTTTATTCAATACATCCAGTTACCATTGAAAACTGATGATGAAAAGTTTATTAATATGATGAATGTGTCGATTGAAAAGAATAAATATAATACTAATAATACTTTGTGATTTGATGTTCTTCGTTATTTTCTGATATGATAATTTTTATGTTGTTCTATTTAATACTGCAAATCTACTCAGTATATATACGTAATACAATTTACTGTGGGTTTGATTTAATAATTTTTACGTAAAAATTTATAAATTATTACGTAAAAAAGAGATACAACTACTTACTAATTAAATATTTATATTATTACCTTACAAAGTTCATACAAACAAAATTTGCTCTAAAAAATAGAGCAAAAAATGGAATAAAAAATGAAATTTTACAAACTTAGAAAGTCATTTCCCGCATATCGGAAGGTTTTTTTCCACTGTGTTTTTTTACAAAATTGGTGAAGTTACCTTCATCTTTAAATCCTAAATCAAATGCTATTTCAGATAAAGTTTTATTTGAAAATTTGATAGCTTTCTCACATTCGAATTTTACTTTTTCTATAATCATTTGCTTCGCAGATTTACCATATACAAATTCTGTCATGTCGGTAAGTCTACGACTGGAAACCCTCAATTCGCTTGCATAATGAGAAACTTTTTTTTCTGTTTTATAATCTCTATGAAGAATCACAGTAAAACGATTAACTAAACTTACAGATTCCAACTGTTCTTTTGGGTCGTTTTTGTGATCAATATGCAAATGAGCATCAAGAATTAAACTTTCTATTGCATTATGTGCCGCAGCAAAATAGATGTTTTTTTCATCAATTGCTGAAAATATTTTCAGCCTTTCTATTAAGATGATTTTATTGTATTCGGTATTTCCAAAATATGGCGCAACAAAAATGTGAGATTTACTGTTGAAAAAAATATTTGAATTGAGATATATGCTGTCTTTTGATGTCTTATCAAAAAATTCTTTAGAAAAAACAATGGCGTAAATTTCTTTACCCAATGCATTTCCAAATTCTACATTTTTTTGAGGACCAATAAAGACAGAGTTTCCACCGGGGATCTGATAAGGTTTATGCTCAACTGTTATATTGAGATCTTCAGCGACCAAATAAATAGCAAAATACTCTAGTGTATTGAATTTTCTTGAAAAATTATTGCGTTTTATAATATCAGAAACGAGATTAATACTGAAGCCATTTTTTTTTAATTCATCGAATATTTGATTCATTGCCTAATTTGTGTTTATGAATGAATATATTCGTCAAAAATAAGTATTAGTTGGGTATAATTATCACTTTATTTTATGATTTTCTTACAAATTTTCAAAAAAAATAGAAAAGTAGTCTGATTATGTCATTTTAGCTTTGCTGAAAAATTGATTTTCCTTTATTTCATCATATATGTAGCTATTTTGATACAAATTAATTTCATTACTAATAATCGTCTTTTTATATTCTGAAATCTTAAATGATGAGCGGCTAAATAATGAATAGTTGAAAAGTGCAAATTATTTTTTTGAGAAATAGTCATAGTACCTTAAATACTATGTCGAGTGAGGAAGTCTCTATGATATTAACTGTTAAATGTAATTTTAATGACGATATTTTTTATTTTTTATGTTTTGATGAAATATTTTCATTTATATATGTCAAAAAAAACCTCTACAATTAGGCTGGAATAGTCTGAAACCATATATTTGCAGCCTAAATTTTATAGACATGAAAGAACTTATCGAAAAAATCAACGCAGAATTTGAAGCGTTCACAACAGAAGCTAACCAACAAGTTGAAAAAGGAAACAAGGCAGCTGGAACCAGAGCTCGTAAATCAGCTCTTGAACTAAGCAAATTGTTCAAAGATTTCAGAAAAGTTTCTGTTGAAGAATCTAAAAAATAATAAGTAAGCCGGCTGATTCAGCCGGCTTATTTTTTTAAAATATATTTTTCTTACTGATTTTTGGCTTCGTATTCATAATGGCCTTGTAAGATGATGTAAATGCCGAAAGGCTTTTGTATCCCACTTTGTAAGCGATTTCGCTTAACGTGAACTGATTGCAATCAATAAATTCTATACTTTTAAGAATTTTGATCAGTTGTACATATTTCTTTACACTTATTCCGGTTTCCTGTTTAAAGATGCGCTGAAGGCTTCTTGTAGAAAGATTTGCAATCTCAGCAAGTTCTTCAATACTATGATTATATTGATAATTTTGATTAATAAATTGGCAGACTTCGAGTAATCTTTTATCTGAAGGCAGCGGAATTTGTAATGCATTATTTTCATTACAAAAATGAGGAAGGCTAATCAGTAGTGCATTCATAAAAGCTTCCTGCTCATCATTTTCTGCCGTTTCTTTATTCCATTTTTTCGCATATAATATCATCTCTTTCAACACCGGCGGCGCTGGGAAAACATGTATTTGACTATAAAAATAATCGTCAGGAATATTTTTAAAAAGACTTACCATCAATTTTACGGTTTCGGCTTCTGAAGTTATCTTATGTTTTTGCAATGACGGAACCCAAATAACATGATTCTGCGGAACGAGATAAATTTTGTCATTGATATGAAAATATTGATAACCTTCTTTCACAAAAGTGAGCTGTGCGCGCTGATGAAGATGTTCGTAATCATCATGTTGCCAATTTTCTTCGTACCAGATGTAAGCATCTTTTTCTAATGAATCATCAAAAAATCCATTTTCCTGTTCGGTAAGACTGCATTTTGATTTGGCGCTTTGCATAAAGTTTTTGGCAAAATTAATAAAAATGACAGCACTAAATTTGCATAATCATAATTAATTTACATGAAGACATTCAATAGATTTTTAGTAATTTTCATTTTAACGATAATTTCACATACGATGACGGCTCAAAATAATAAAGCAAAAGTATTGGTGCTCATCCATTCTGATAATGGCGGTACGTACGAATTGGCAAAGCAGATTTCAAAAGGAATTGAAAGCAATGGAAATGTTCAACCTATTATCAAGCAGGTAAAATCATCAAATCATACAATTTTAAAAGATATTCCGGTGGCTTCAGTGGAAGAATTAAGTTCTTATGACGGAATCGCTTTTGGCTCACCTGTTTATTTTGGAAACATCAGTACAGGAATGAGTGAGTTTCTTTCGAAAACTGTGAATTTGTGGACGAATCACGCATTGGAAGGAATGCCTGCAACAGTCTTTATGTCTGCAGGAAGTGGAGCAGGGAATGAACTGGCCGTTCAGGCTTTTTGGAACACGCTTTCTGTTCACGGGATGGTTTTGGTTTCAAACGGAATTCGTGGTGTTGAAAAAATAGATAAAAATATTCCGCAGGGAAATACGGTTTTAGGAGTCACAAGTCTGGCTTCGGTTAAAAATGTAGAAAGACCAAGTTCCAGTGAAAAAGAAATAGCTTTTGAGCAGGGAAAGAATTTCGCAAAAGTTGTGTTTGCTTTAAAAGGAACTTTTCACAAAAATTCTGAAATTAAAATTTCACAAAACAAAAACATCGATAAAGTTTTAGAAGAAAAAAAGATTGTTCTTCCCAATGTTCCGAAACCGGCAGGAAATTATCAGCCTTTCGTAAGATCAGGGAATCTGGTTTTCATTAATCAGGTTGCGCTGAAAGACGGAAAGATTTTATATCCCGGAAAATTAGGAGTTTCGGTGGATGAAGATCAGGTGAAAGAAGCGACAAAACAAACAATGCTGAATGTGTTGGCTGTATTGAAAGACGCTGTGAATGGAGATTTAGATAAAGTGAAAAAAGTGGTGCAGCTCACCGGAATCTTCAATACGA
>Ga0308163_10001688_pt1 | contig 22651 bp, 21 predicted proteins | sample PhyTR1_FD_201037 | JGI IMG/M metagenome (GOLD analysis project Ga0308163, IMG submission 201037) | Phyllosphere microbial communities from UC Gill Tract Community Farm, Albany, California, United States - DLSLT.R1 | ecosystem: Host-associated > Plants > Phyllosphere > Unclassified | place: USA... | reverse complement strand
CGATCGAATCGTATGTCGACCGCATCGGCCGCCGCTACGGCTTCGAGTACAGCCGCGTGCGCCTGTGCGGCTCGCTCGGTTTCGCCAGCGCGGCGATGATGACAGGCCACCTGTTCAACATCAATCCTGGAATCAACTTCTTCATCGCCTCGGGTGCGGGCCTGTTGATGATCGTCATGCTGCTGGTGTGGCGCACCGAGACCGACACCGGCGCCGTCACCGAAGCCAACAAGGTCAAGCTGGGCGACGCGCTCGGCCTGCTGCGCGATCCCAAGTTCTGGCGCTTCATGGTCTTCATCCTGGGCGTGACCAACCTGTACCTGGTGTTCGACCAGCAATTCCCCAGCTACTTCGCCTCGCTGTTTCCGACGCCGCAGCAGGGCGCGGCCATGTTCGGCTACCTAAACTCGGCGCAGATCTTCATCGAGGCCGGCGGCTTGTTCCTGTCGCCGATACTGGTCAAGCGCATCGGCGCCAAGAACGGGCTGATGCTGGCCGGCGCCATCATGATGCTGCGCATCGGCGGCTCCAGCTTTGCCGTTGGGCCGGTGTCGATTTCGATGCTAAAGATGCTGCACTCGATCGAGCTGCCGATCCTGGTGGTCTCGGTGTTCCGCTACATCGCCCACCATTTCGACACGCGGCTGGCGTCCACCTTGTACATGGTCGGCGTCAGCTTCGGCCACTCGCTGGGGCTGGCGATCCTGTCGCCGATGGTCGGCAAGAGCTACGACCTGATTGGCTTCCCGTCGACCTATCTGCTGCTGGCGGGACTGGGACTGGTGTTCCTGGTGCTGTCTGCCTTCGCGCTGGAATCAACGCCGGCCGAAACGCCGCGCCGCAGCGCCAGCAAGGCCGATGCCGGCGCCGCCAACGCGGCCGAGCCGCTGCAAAAAAACCTGTGATGATCGAGGAAAACCCATGTCCGAACCCCTGAACGCCGCCGTCATCGAACCGTTGACAGGCGCCACCGCGCCGGACCAGCAAAGCCGGCACATGCTGACACGCGCGCTCGACCAGGCGCTGGCGTCGATCGACCGCAACCTGGCCCACTTCGGCGACGACTTTCCGGCACCATCGAGCACCGGCGGCGTCTACCCGGCCATCGGCAATATCGAATGGACCAACGGCTTCTGGACCGGCATGTTGTGGCTGGCCTACGAAGCGACCGGCGCCCAGCGCTACCGCGATGCCGCCGAGCGCCACGTGCTCAGCTTCCACCAGCGGCAGGCGGAAAAAATCAACGTCAACCATCACGACCTGGGATTCCTGTACAGCCTGTCCTGCGTGGCCGCGCACAAGCTCACCGGCAGCGCCATCGCGGCCGAGGCGGCCATGGGCGCGGCCCACCTGCTACTCGAGCGCTACCAGCCGCGCGCAGGCATCATCCAGGCCTGGGGCGACTTGAACGATCCAGAGCAAAGCGGCCGCATGATCATCGACTGCAACCTCAACTTGCCGCTGCTGTACTGGGCAAGCGAGCACAGTGGCGACCTGCGCTTCCGCCAGGCCGCCGACCGGCATATCGACATGGCGGCGCGCCACATCGTGCGGCCTGACGGCTCGACCTTCCATACCTTCTTCTTCGACACCGCGACCGGTTTGCCGCGTCATGGCAAGACGCACCAGGGCTTCGCCGACGACTCCTGCTGGGCACGCGGCCAAGCGTGGGGCATCTCCGGCTTCCCGCTGGTGTTCCGCCATAACGGCGACACGCGTTTGCTTGAGTTGTCCAAGGTGCTGGCCAACTACTATCTGAACCGCTTGCCGGAAGACGGCATCTGCTATTGGGACCTGATCTTTACCTCCGGTGGCGAGGAGCGCGACAGCTCGGCCGCCGCCATTGCCGCCTGCGGCCTGCTGGAGCTGGCCAAGAACCTGCCGTTGCTTGACCCGCTGCGCGCCGACTACGAGGCCGCCGCGCTGCGCACCGTGCGCCAGCTGTCCGGGTACTACGCCGACACGGACGGCGCGCCCGGCGGCGGGCTGCTGCGGCATGCCGTCTATCACAAGCCGCACCGCATCGGCATCGACGAGAGCTGCATCTGGGGCGACTACTTTTATTTCGAATCCCTGGTGCGCCTCAGCCGCACTTGGGAACCCTACTGGTAAGGATGACACAACCACATGACACTGACACACAAACTGCTCGCCATCGACGAAGGCCGCCAGCGCATCTCCCTGATCGACACCACGCGCCCGGACGCGCAATGGTCGCGCGACCTCGCCGACTTCCCGCTGGCGCGCGACATGCAGCGGCTCGACGACGATCGCGTGTTGATCGGTTTTGAACGGGGATTCTTCGAGCTGCAAATCAGCACCGGCAACGTGCTGGCTTCCTGCGACCGCTGGAGCGACGTCACCTCCGCGTGCCGGCTGGACGATGGTTCGACCCTGGTGACCGGCTATAACCTGGATGGCACCGGCGGCATCAACGTGCTGACGTTGGATGCCGATTTCAATCTGACGCACATGGCGCGCCGTGACGGCGACTATGTGCGGCTGATGCGGCGCACGGCGGGCGGCGGCTATCTGCTATGCATGAACGATCACATTCTGGAAACCGACAGCGCGCTCAATGCGGTGCGCGAGTTGCGCGCGCCGGGCTTCCTGCATGCGTGGAAGGCCGAACCGTGCGCGGACGGCACGACGCTGGTCTCGGCAGGGTATGGCGGCTTCATGGCGCGGTTCGATGCGGAGGGCCGTTTGCTTTGCACGTTTGGCGGCAAAGGCGAAGTACCACAGGAAGCCGCGCCGTTTTTCTACGCCACGTTCCAGCAGTTGAGCGACGGACGCCTGATTATCGCCAACTGGCAGGGGCACGGTCCGGACAACGGCGGCAAAGGCCGGCAGTTGCTTGAATTCGACGGTGACGGACGCCTGCTTGGCAGCTGGTCCGATGCGGAAAACATCTCGTCGCTACAAGGCATTCTGATACTGGAGACTTCTGAATCGTAGGGCGGATTAGGCGGAACGCCGTAATCCGCCATCGGTGAGTCGTCGGCGGCACCAACATGGCGGATTACGCTTCGCTAATCCGCCCTACGTAATTTAGACAACGCGTATTCGAATGGCCGCCGCTACTTCCAGTTATTCCACGCCGTTAGCACGGCGTTCGGATATTGCGGCCGCCCCCGGCTACCGTTGTACCGGCCCAGCGCCAGATACAGGTTGCCGCCCTCCATATCGATATACATCCGCAATATCGCGCAACCATAGCGCAAATTTGTCTGCATATTAAACAGCGCGCTGCGATCGCGGTCGCCGATCACATTGGTCCAGAACGGCATCACCTGCATATACCCGCGCGCGCCGACCAGCGACACCGCGTATTTCCGATAAGCCGACTCAACCTGGATCAACCCCAGCACCATGCCCGGCTCCAACCCCGCGCGGCGCGCCTCGTACCACACGGTGGCAAGAAACTCATGGCGGGTTTGCTCGTCGGGCAGCTTGCGTTTGAGGCGCGCCGACATCTGCGCCAGCCAGCCTTCGTAACGCAGCCGTTCGGCGTCGCTGCGGAACACGATGCGCGGCGGCGTGGCATCCTTGATGCTGTTGGCAAGGGCGACGCGGACCGAGTCGGCCAGCGCCTCCTCCTTCTGATTGCCGGCCTGCGCGGCCGGCGCCATCATCACTGACAGCGCCAGCGCCAAGACGGCGCCGGCTACACTGCTTTTGCTCACTGCGACATTTTGCCCTGAATGAAGCTGATCACGTCGGCCACCGGCACGGCGGTCGCTTCGGTATCGCGGCGGCCCTGGTATTCCAGGTTGCCTTCTTTCAAGCCGCGGTCGCCGATCACCACGCGGTGCGGCACGCCGATCAGCTCCCAGTCGGCAAACATGCCGCCCGGACGCAGGCCACGGTCGTCGAGGATGACGTCGATGCCGGCCGCTTGCGCGTCCGCGTACAGCTTCTCGGCCGCTTCCTTGACCGCTTCGCTGCGGTCCATGCCCATCGGGCACAGCACCAGTTCGAACGGCGCCAGCGACGTCGGCCAGATGATGCCCTTGTCGTCGAAGTTCTGCTCGATCGCCGCACCCAGGATGCGGGTGATGCCGATGCCATAGCAACCCATCTGCAGCGGCGCCGGTTTGCCATTCTCGTCGAGGAAGGTGGCCTTCATCGATTCCGAGTACGCGGTGCCCAGCTGGAACACGTGGCCCACTTCGATGCCGCGCTCGATCGCCAGCACGCCGTTGCCGTCCGGCGAGGCGTCGCCTTCGACGACGTTGCGCAGGTCGGCGACGATGGTCGGTTCGGCCACGTCGCGGCCCCAGTTGGCGCCGGTGTAGTGGAAGCCGGCGTCGTTGGCGCCGCAGACGAAGTCGGCCATGTTGGCGACGGTGCGGTCGGCCACCACGGTGACCGGGGCCTTGGTGCCGATCGGGCCCAGGTAGCCCGGCACGCAGCCGTACACTTCCAGGATTTCCGCCTCGGTCGAGAAGCGGTGCGCGGCCAGGCCAGCGACTTTGCCCATCTTGACTTCGTTCAGTTCATGGTCGCCGCGTAGCAGCAACATGAAATACTGTTTAGCTACTTTGCCGTCTTTCTCGGTCTCGACGGTCAGCGCCAGGGTCTTGACGGTCTGCGCCAGCGGCAGCTTGAGCTGCTCGGCGACCAGCTCGCACTTGGTGGCGTCCGGCGTGGCGACCTTGGTCAGCGCCTGGGCGGCGGCTGGACGGGTGGCGTTCAGCGGCAGCGCCTCGGCCGCCTCCATATTGGCCGCATAGTCTGAGGTTGGGCAATAGACGACCGCGTCCTCGCCGGTGCTGGCAATGACGTGGAATTCGTGCGAACCGCTGCCGCCGATGGCGCCGTTGTCAGCCGCCACCGCGCGGAACTTAAGGCCGAAGCGGTTGAAAATGCGCACATAGGCGTCGTACATGACCTTGTACGACGCCTGCATGCCGGCCAGGTCGCGGTCGAAAGAGTACGCGTCCTTCATGGTGAACTCGCGGCCGCGCATCAGGCCGAAGCGTGGGCGGCGTTCGTCGCGGAACTTGGTTTGAATGTGGTAAAAATTCAACGGAAGTTGACGGTACGATTTAATTTCCGAGCGAACAACATCGGTGATGACTTCCTCGGCGGTCGGCTGGAAAGCGAATTCGCGACCGTGGCGATCCTTGATGCGCAGCAACTCGGCGCCCATCTTGTCCCAACGGCCGGTTTCCTGCCACAGTTCGGCCGGCTGGATCAGCGGCATCAGCAGCTCGATGGCGGCCGACTTGTTCATCTCTTCGCGTACGATCGCCTCGACTTTGCGGATGACGCGCAGGCCCATCGGCATGTACGTATAGATGCCCGAGCCCAGGCGCTTGATCATGCCGGCGCGCATCATTAACTGGTGACTGACGATCTCGGCGTCGGAAGGCGCTTCTTTAAGCGTGGAAATAAAAAATCGTGAGGCGCGCATACGGTGAATTCTTTTTAAAAAGAGAGAGTTATAATCAACCTAATTTTAAAGGATTAGCTGGCTGATGCGTCCATACTTTATACAAATGCGTTCAATAGATGGCCCTTCGACCGTTTTCGTACCCCGAAAATCCCGCCGAGGCGTCTTTTTATGGGCAAAAATATAAGCAGGGAGCTCAGTCGCAGAAAGTTTGAGGTGCAATATGCTCGATCGGGAGGGGTTTCGGCCCAACGTCGGCATCATCCTGCTCAACGCGCAGAACGAGGTGTGGTGGGGCAAACGCGTGCGCGAGCACTCGTGGCAGTTTCCGCAAGGCGGCATCAAATATGGAGAAACGCCTGAGCAGGCGATGTACCGGGAGTTGGAGGAAGAGATCGGCCTGCGGGCCGAACACGTAAAAATCGTCGGCCGCACGCGCGACTGGCTGCGCTATGAGGTGCCGGATCATTTCATCAAGCGGGAAATCCGCGGCCATTACCGTGGCCAGAAGCAGATTTGGTTCCTGCTGCGCATGTGCGCGCGCGACAACGACGTCAACCTGCGCCTGACGGACCATCCGGAATTCGACGCCTGGCGCTGGCACGAATACTGGGTGCCGCTCGATGTTGTGATCGAATTCAAGCGCGACGTCTACCAGCGCGCGCTGCAGGAACTGTCGCGCTTCCTGACGTGGCCGGCCAACGGCCACGACCGGCGCCAGCACGGCTCGCGCTATCTGCGCCAGCCGCACGCGCCGCGGCCGAACCCGGAACCGCCGGGCTCGGGCTGCGCGCCGGCCGAAGCGGGGGCCACCGCCACCGTGGCCGCCATCACGGCGGGGCCGGCCGAACCGGTCAAAAGCGACAGCTAACCGGCAGGCAAGGGCAAAGGGCGGGACAGGCACACTGTCCCGCTTTTTTTTCGCCGGAGGTACAATGGCGGCATGTTCAATCCATCTTCCGACGACGTCCGCCGCTTCTTCTGCGAGGCCTACCGCAAGCAGCGGGCCAACGAAATCCTCACGCCGCTCGAGGCGATGGCGGCCGACTGGGCGCGCCACCACCCCGAATACCACGACGTACTGGCCGATGTCGACACGGCGCTGTCGCGCGACTACTCGGTCGAGGGCGCGCAAGCCAACCCGTTCCTGCACCTGTCGATGCACCTGTCGATCGACGAGCAGATCTCGATCGACCAGCCGCGCGGCATCCGCGACGCCGCCACGGCCCTCACGTTGAAGCTCGACTCGGCGCACGAAGCGCAGCACGAAATCATGGAATGCCTGGGCGAAATGATCTGGAACGCCCAGCGCACGGGTACGCCGCCGGACGGCGACGCCTACATCGAAGCGATCAAGCGCCGCATCAGATAAACCCGCACTACAACTCCGGGGTCAGGTCCACCATTTCTACACGACCACGACTGTAAGGCCGTGCTTAGCCCGTCCAAAGCCGAGCTTGTGTAGAAATGGTGGACCTGACCCCGGATTGGCTTTGCGGCGCTTGCCTTACTTGGCGGCGGTCTCCGCCGGGGTGGCGGCCGTTTCGTCGAGCGTGAACGCTTTCAGACCGAGGATGTCGCTGCTGTAGTGGCGGATTTTGTTCGCCAGCACCGGATCGCTGTTCAGCTTGTGACCGTAGGACGGTACCATCGCCTTCATTTTCGCGTCCCATTCCGGCGTGGACAGCCTGGCCTTGAACGCGGTTTGCAGCACTTTGATCATGATCGGCGGCGCGGTCGAGGCGCCCGGCGAGGCGCCCAGCAGCGCGACGATGCTGCCGTCGGCCGAACCGACCACTTCCGTACCAAATTGCAGCAGGCCGCCTTTTTCAGGGTCGTCCTTGACGATCTGCACCCGTTGGCCGGCGTTTTGCAAGGTCCAGTCTTCCAGCTTGGCGGTCGGCAGATACTCTTTCAGCGCGGCCAAGCGGTCTTCAGGCGAGTTCATCACCTGACCGATCAGATACTTGGTCAGCGGGATGTTGTCATAGCCGGCTTGCAGCATCGGGCGGACGTTGCCGCTGTCGATCGAGGCAGGCAGGTCGATCCACGAGCCGTTTTTCAGGAACTTGGTCGAGAACGTGGCGAACGGGCCGAACAGCAGCGCTTTTTTGCCGTCGATGATGCGGGTGTCCAGGTGCGGTACCGACATCGGCGGCGAGCCGACCGACGCCTTGCCGTACACCTTGGCGGCGTGCTGGTCGACCAGCGCCTGGTTGGTGGTGACCAGCCATTGGCCGCCGACCGGTACGCCGCCGTAGCCCTTGGCTTCCGGAATGCCGGACTTTTCCAGCAACGGCAGCGAGCCGCCGCCGGCGCCGATGAAGACGAACTTGGCGCGCACAGTCTTGACCGAGTCGTCGGCCAGGTTCCTGACGGTGACGTTCCAGTTGCCGTCGGTGCCGCGCTTGATGTCTTCAACCTGGTGGCGCAGATTCAGGGTGGTGCCGTGGGTGTCGGTCAGATGCTTGACCAGCGCGCGCGTCAGGTTGCCGAAATTGACGTCGGTGCCGATTTCCATACGGGTGGCGGCCACTTTCTGGCCCTTGTCGCGCCCGGTCATGATCAGCGGCGCCCATTGCTGGATGACCGCCGGATCTTCCGAATACAACATGCCCTTGAACAGGTTTTCCTTCTGCAATGCGGCGTAGCGCTTGCGCAGGAAGTTGATGTTGTCGTCGCCCCAGACAAAGGCCATGTGCGGCACGTTGTTGATGAACGTTTGCGGCGCGCCGATGTTTTTGTTCTTGACCTGGTAGGCCCAGAATTGCTTGGAAATTTCGAACTGCTCGTTGATTTCGACCGCTTTCTTGGTCTCGATGTGGCCGTCGGCCGCTTCCGGCGTGTAGTTCAGCTCGGCGAAGGCCGAGTGGCCGGTGCCGGCGTTGTTCATGGCGTCCGAGCTTTCGGCGGCCACCGAATCCATGCGCTCGTAGATCGCCATGGTCAGGCTCGGGTCCATTTCCTTGAGCATCGCGCCCAAGGTCGCGCTCATGGTGCCGGCGCCAACCAGCAACACGTCGACCGGTTTGTCGGCCGACGGCGCCGGCGATTTGCTACATGCCGCCAGGATCAGGCACGACATCAAAATAACAAGTGACTTACGCATACGTAACTCCATTCATAGGTACTGGCTGTATTCAGGGACTGGCGTTGCCGGCCATCACGCACGCCGGTGGCGTCGGGTAGCGGCATTCGAAGGTGGCTGGGTCGGCCGGGGGCGTTGACTGCGCGCGGACGAGGGTGACGGCTGCCGATGCTTGCCCGATGCTTATTGGCGGTTAAAACCGACAACAGAATCGTGCGAGTTGTCCATAGATATTATCAAGAGCGAGGATTTTAGCAGCGCGGGGGTGGCGGCAGATGAGGGATAACACTTAAGGAAAGAGAAAGAAACTACGTAGACAAATGCAAAAAAAATGGCAAAAAGATGCGAAAAAGCCACGCAATGCGTGGCTTTCACAGAAAGCAAACCCGTCAGCTTTGAGCGATGCGCGTGCGCCACCACTTAAGGGTCGTACCCCTGGGGTACGACCCTGTCCGGCCGTGCGGGTTTAGCGATGCACCACCAGGCTGCCCGGCAGACTATTGAAATACGCCGCCAAATCCTTGATGTCCTGGTTGGTCAACGGTTTGACCTGGCCGGTCATGATGGCGTTGTTGCGGCCGTTGGCGTTGTCGCCGCGCTTGTAGGCGGTCAACGCGTGCTGCAGGTAGTCCTTGTGCTGGCCGGCCAGCTTCGGATAGCTTGGATCGATCGGGCTGTTGTAATCCTTGCCGTGGCAGGTGAAGCAGCTGTATTTGTCGGCCACGGCCTTGCCGGCGGCGACATTGCCGGCGGCGATGGCGGAGAACGACAGGGCGGAACAGAACAGTGCGGCGATCAGTTTTTTCATAGTGACGGTCCTCATTTCGCGGCGGTGCGCGTCTGCTGCGCGTAGAACGCGGCGACATCGGCGATATCCTGGTCCGACAGACTGACGGCGATGCCCTTCATGGATGGATGCTTGCGATCGCCCTTCTTGTAGGCCTGCAGCGCGTTTTCAATATACTTGGCCGACTGGCCGCCGATCATCGGCACCTGAAACACTTCCGGGAAAGTGGCTTTGTAGCCAGGAATGCCATGACAACCGATACACATTTCAACCTTTGCCTTGGCGTTCTGGGCATTGCCCACGATTTCCGCCGCGGCAGCGACCTGGACGGTCTGAGCGAGGCCTGCGAGCACGAGAAGTGCGGTGATTTTTTTCATGGTGTTTGCAAGGTAAGTAATCGGATACTACCGCGGATGCAAAACTTGACTTTTGCACTATTAGCCTGCGATTCTAACTCAAGAAATTTTTCTAAGCTACACAGAATCATTGCCGAAACCACACACTGAACAGCGCGCAGCTCCGTGGCGATACCGCGCCCACGACGCCGGCCGTTCTCCCCTATACTCGACAAATCCCAATTTCACCGAGACATCCCGCATGCAAGCCACTCCACGCTTTGAGGGTTCCGACCAGTACGTCGCGACCAATGACCTGAAACTGGCCGTGAATGCGGCCTTGACACTGCAACGCCCGCTGCTGATCAAGGGCGAGCCGGGCACCGGCAAGACCATGCTGGCCGAGGAAGTGGCCGCCGCGCTGAACATGCCGCTGATGCAATGGCACATCAAGTCCACCACCAAGGCGCAACAGGGGTTGTATGAATACGACGCGGTGTCGCGTTTGCGCGACTCCCAGCTCGGCGACGAGCGCGTGCGCGACATCCAGAACTACATCGTCAAGGGCGTGCTGTGGCAGGCGTTCACCGCGCCGGAGCCGGTGGTGCTGCTGATCGACGAAATCGACAAGGCCGATATCGAATTCCCGAACGACCTGCTGCGCGAGCTCGACCGGATGGAATTCTACGTCTACGAGACGCGCGAAATGGTGCGCGCCGTGCACCGGCCGCTGGTCATCATCACCTCCAACAACGAGAAGGAGCTGCCGGACGCTTTCCTGCGCCGTTGCTTCTTCCACTATATTAAATTCCCCGACCGCGACACGATGGAGCGGATCGTCGCCGTGCACTATCCGAACCTGAAGAAGGATCTGCTGGCGCAGGCGCTGCAAAGCTTCTACGAGGTGCGCGACGTGCCGGGGCTGAAGAAAAAGCCGTCGACGTCCGAGTTCCTCGACTGGCTCAAGCTGTTGATGGCCGAGGACATCCCCGCCGAGGCGCTGCGCAGCCAGGACGCCAAATCCATAGTGCCGCCGCTGCATGGCGCGCTGCTCAAGAACGAGCAGGATGTCCACCTGTTCGAGCGCCTGGTGTTCATGTCGAGGACCAACCGCTGATGAAAGCGCCCGCCCCCGTCGCCCTGGAATTGAACGGCGTGCGCCTCGAGCCGCTCGGGCCGCAGCACGCCGACGGCCTGCTGGTCGCCGCGCAGGACGGCGAGCTGTGGACCTTGCGCGTCACCTCGGTGCCGGCGCCCAACGAAGTGGACGCCTACATCGACAAGGCGCTGGAGATGCGACCCGGCCGGCTGGCCTTCGCCGTCATCGACGCCGTCAGCGGCGCGGTCATCGGCTCGACCAGCTATCACGACATCGTCCCGGCCATCGCCCGCCTCGAGATCGGCTACACCTGGTATGCCAAAAGCCACCAGCGCAGCCGCGTCAACACCACCTGCAAGCTGCTGCTGATGACGCACGCGTTCGAAAAACTGGGCGCGGCGCTGGTGGGCCTGCGCACCGATAACTTCAATCACGCGTCGCAGGCGGCCATCGAGCGCCTGGGAGCGCGCAAGGACGGCGTACTGCGCCACCACGCTGTGCGGCGCGACGGCACCGTGCGCGACACGGTCATGTACAGCATCGCGGCCGGCGAATGGCCGGAGATCAAAGCGCAACTGCGCTACCGTCTGGAACGGCACGGGAAGGTCTGAGATGCTGATCGATTTCTTCTTCACGCTGAAGGACGCCAAGATCCCGGTCACGATCAAGGAGTTTCTGACCCTGCTCGAAGCGATGCAGAAAAACGTCATCGACGCCTCGCTCGACGACTTCTATTACCTGTCGCGACTGACCTTGGTGAAGGACGAGGCGCACTTCGACAAATTCGACCGCGCCTTCGGCATGTACTTCAAGGGCGTCAACGACGTCTTCGAGACCAACAGCGCGATTCCGCTGGACTGGCTGCTGCAGCGGATGAAGCGTGAACTCAGCGACGAGCAAAGGGCCGAACTCGAAAAATTCGGCTACGACAAGCTGATGGACCGCCTGCAGGAACTGCTCAAGGAGCAGAAGGAGCGCCACGAAGGCGGCAGCAAGTGGATAGGCACCGGCGGCACCTCCCCATTTGGCAACGGCGGCACCAATCCGGAGGGTGTGCGCATCGGCGGCAAGGGCGGCAACCGCACGGCGGTCAAGGTGTGGGAGGCGCGCGCCTACAAGGACTACGACGGCGACAAGGAAATCGGCACGCGCAACATCAAGGTCGCGCTGCGGCGCCTGCGCAAGTTCGCGCGCCAGGGCGCCGAGGAGGAATTGGCGCTCGACGCCACCATCCGCGCCACGGCCAGCAACGCCGGCTACCTGGACATCAAGATGCAGCCCGAGCGCAAGAACAATATCAAGGTGTTGATGCTGTTCGATGTCGGCGGCACGATGGACGACCATATCGAGCGCACCGAAGAACTGTTCTCGGCCTCGAAGACGGAGTTCAAGAACATGGAGTTCTTCTATTTCCACAACTGCGTTTATGACTATATGTGGAAGAACAACCGGCGGCGGCACTCGGAGCGTTTTCCGACTTGGGACATCCTGCGCAAGTACCCGGCGGACACCAAGCTGATTTTCGTCGGCGACGCCACCATGAGCCCTTACGAGGTGCTGCAGCCGGGTGGCTCGGTCGAGTACAACAACGCCGAGGCGGGCAGCGAGTGGCTGGCGCGCTTCACGAACGCGTTCCCGAAATTCGTCTGGCTCAATCCCGAGCCGGAGGGGATCTGGCAGTACCGGCAATCGGTGAGCATCATCCGCCAACTGATGAACAACCGCATGTTCCCGCTGACGATGGACGGGCTGGAACGGGCCATGCGAACGCTAAGCAAGTGAAACCCGCAGGGCCCGAAAGGGGTCGGACCCTTAGGGGTCCGACCCCGCGACGACTCACCGCCTTGCAAGTTTGGGTACGCCGTCGATCAGCGCCAGCGTGTGATCATGGCTGTATTTGAAGGCGATAGCCGACCGCCGTTTCGGTCAGCAGGTGGCGCGGCTGGGTGGGGTCGGCTTCCAGCTTGTGCCGCAGATGGCCCATATAGATGCGAAGATAGTGACCGTTCTCCCCCTGCGACGGCCCCCACACGGCGCGCAGCAACTGCGGATTGGTCATTACGCGACCGGCATTCCCGACCAAAACCGCCAGCAGCCGATACTCGGTCGGCGTCAAATGAACGTTCTCGCCTGCACGCGTGACGCGGCGATTTTTCAAATCCACCGCCACATCCCCGAACGCGATCAAGCCGTCGTTGTCGACGGCGGGCTGGCGCTGGCGCCGCAAGGTGGCGCGCACCCGCGCCAGCAACTCGCCTACGCCGAACGGCTTGGTCAGGTAATCGTCCGCTCCGGCGTCGAGCGCGCGGATCTTGTCGGCCTCGTTGACCCGCGCCGACAGCACGATCACCGGCACCGTCGACCATTTGCGCAAATCGGCCACAAAGTCGATGCCGTCGCCGTCGGGCAGGCCGAGATCGAGCACGATCAGGTCGGGTTTGCGGGTGCCGGCGTCGATCAGGCCACGCTGCAGGGTCGCCGCCTCGTGCACCTGCCAGCCCTCCTCCTCCAGCGCGGCGCGCACGAAACGACGGATTTGCGGCTCGTCCTCGACCAGCAAGGCGACGGGGGCTAATTCATTCATCTACTTCATTCATTTACGTCACCCATATCAGCTATCCTGTTCCAGCTCGTGCAGCTCCGGCATTTCCGGCGGTGTGCCAAGCGGCAGCGAGATCGCGAAGCCCGCGCCACCCAATGGCGACGGCGCCGCCGCGATGCGCCCGCCGTGCGCCTCGACGATGGCGCGGCAGATCGCCAGCCCCAGGCCGACGCCAGGCTTGGCGGATTCGCGCTCGCCGCGGGTAAATTTCTCAAAGATGGCTTCCTCGCGCCCGGGCGGCAAACCCGGACCATCATCATAGACCAAGATATTGATCCACGCGCCATGCAGCTCGGCCGAGATGACGATGTGCGATCCAGGCGGCGTATATTTACCGGCATTTTCGACCAGGTTGCACAGTACCCGTTCGATCAGCACGGCGTCGTAGCGCAACAGCGGCAGCTCGGGCGGCAGGCGAGTGCCCACCACATGGCCTTTCAGCTGGGACGCGCTGGCGCGCAGCGCGCTGCCCACCACCTCCTCCAGCGGCTGCCATTGCAGGTTGAATTTAACCTCCCCGCTCTGGATGCGTGCCATGTCGAGCAGATTCGAGACCAGGGCGCTCATGCGCAGCGCTTCGTTGTGCAGCGCGGCCGCCATGTCCAGCTGCGATGGCGCCAGCGCCGGTTTTGAGCCGGCCAGCGATTCCGACAAGCCGACGAGGGACGTCAGCGGCGTGCGCAGGTCGTGCGACAGGGCCGCCAGCAGCGAGTTGCGCAGCCGCTCGGACTCCATGTTGACCAGCGCGTTCTGCGCCACTTCGATGTAGTGCACCCGCTCCAGCGCGATGGCGGCCAGCGCGGCAAAGGTGTCGAGCTGCTGCCGCTGTTCCGGGATCAGTATCCAGCGCGGGTTCGCCGGCTCGATCGCCAATACGCCGCGGGTGCGCATCGGCGCCTCCAGCGGCAGGTAGAAAATGCGGCTGGCCGGCAGTGTTCCCGTGCCCAGGCCCGCGCTTTCGGCGTGGTCGAACGACCACTGGGCGATGCCGATGTCGAGCGCGGAGCGGTGTGCGATGTAGACGGCATCGACGGCCGGGGCACCGCCGCTGCCGTTTCCGGGAGGCGGCATCCGCAACCGGCCGTCGTCGTCGGGCACCATCAAAGTGGAGCGGGCGTGGAAGGCGCGCTGGATTGCCGCTTGGGTAGTCTCGAAGATTTGCTCGGTCTGCAGCGCGCCCGACAGCTCGCGCGCGAACTCGTACAGTGCGCGCGAGCGCTTCTCCCGCTGCGATGCGATGCGCGCCTCGAAGCGCAGGCCGGCGGTCAGATGGCCGGTGATCAGGCCCACCGCCAGCATGACGACGAAAGTGATCACGTACTGGAAATCCGTGACGGCAAAGGTGAAGCGAGGCGGCACGAAGAAGAAGTCGAAGCAGGCCACGCTGACGCAAGTGCCGAGCACCGACGGTCCGCGACCGAAGCGCACCGCCACCAGCACCACCATCAGCAGAAACAGCATGGCGATATTGGCCAGGTCGAGCCAGACCGCCAGCGGCATCGCCACCAGCGCGGTGGCGATGCTGGCGAACGCCGCGATCACGTAGCCGGCGGCGCGGCTCCTCAGCCAGGGTACTTTTACATTGACGTCGGTATCGCCATCCAAGGGGCCAGTGTCGACCTCCCGGCCAGTGGGGAGCGGCGATGTCGTCTCCGGCTCATTGCTGGCGCGGCCGATTTCAATCAGGTCCAGGTCGGGCGCGTACAGCGCCAGGCGCTTGATGTGGGGCGGGCGCCACGGCCACGTCGGATGGGCGCGGCCGACGACGATCTTCGACAGATTGTGGCCGCGCGCGTACTCCACGGCCGCCAAAGCGATATCGCGCCCGGAAACGACCGCCGTGGTCGCGCCCAGGCTCTCCGCCAGCTTCAGCGTTTTGAGTATCTGCTCGCGCCGCGCGGCCGGCAGTCGGTGCAGCGACGGCGTTTCGACGTAGATCGCGTGCCAGCCGGTGCCCAGCTGGCCGGCCAGCCGCGCCGTGCTGCGCACCGTGTGCTCGCCGCCCGGACGCGGGCCGACGCAGGCCAACAGCGCCGCGCCGGTTTTCCAGATATCGACAATCGATTGCTCGACGCGATAGGCGCGCACGTCGTCCTCGATGCGGTCGGCGGTGCGGCGCAGCGCCAGCTCGCGCAGCGCGATCAGATTCCCTTTGCGGAAGAAGTTTTTCGACGCGCGCTCGGCCTGTTGCTCCTGATAGACCTTGCCGCTTTTGAGGCGCGCCAGCAGCTCGTCGGCGGGAATGTCGACCAGCACCACCTCGTCGGCCTGGTCGAACACGGTGTCCGGCACCGTCTCGCCGACGCGGATGCCGGTGATGCCGCCGACGACATCGTTGAGGCTTTCAAGATGCTGCACGTTGACGGTGGTGAGCACGTCGATGCCGGCGTCGAGCAGCTCCTCGATATCTTGCCAGCGCTTGGGGTGGCGCGAGCCGGGCGCGTTGGAGTGCGCCAGTTCGTCCATGAGGATCAGTGGCGGGCGTCGGGCCAGCGCGCCATCGAGATCGAATTCGGAAATCGTCTTGCCGCGATATTCGATCTGCCTCGGTGGCAGCACGTCCAGATCCCCCAACATGGCGGCGGTCTCGCCGCGCCCGTGGGTTTCGACCACGCCAACCAGCACCTGCGCCCCGTCGGCCCGCAGCTTGCGGGCGGCGGCCAGCATCGCGTAGGTCTTGCCGACACCGGCCGAGGCGCCAAAATAGATGCGCAGCTTGCCGCGCGCGGCCTTGCGCTCCTGCGCCTGCACCTGCGCCAGCAGCGCATCGGGGTCGGGTCGTTGGCTCTCGTTGGGGAACATGGACATGCGGTGATTTTACCCCTTGTCCGGGCTTGCCGCGCCGTCGAGTGCCATATTCAAGGCCAGCACATTGACCCTCGGTTCGCCGAAGAAGCCGAACACCTGGGCAATGTGGTGGCGTTCGATCAGCGCCAGCACCTCCTTGGCTGGCAGCTTGCGGGCGGCGGCGATGCGCCCGGCCTGATAACGCGCGGCGGCCACGCTGATCTCGGGATCGAGTCCGCTGGCGGACGCCGTCACCAAATCGACCGGTATGTCCGCGGTGTTGGACGGATCGGCCACCTTGAGCGCGTCGATGCGCCCCTTGACGGCGTCCAGCAGCGCCGGGTGGTTCGGTCCCTGGTTGGAACCGCCGGAACCGGCCGCGTTGTTGGGCATCGGGCCGGTGGCCGACGGACGGCCCCAGAAATACTTCGGCGACGAGAACGACTGGCCGATCAGCGTGGAGCCGACTTGCTTGCCGCCCGCTTCCACCAGGCTGCCGGCCGCCTTGGCGGAAAACGCGGCAGCGCCGATGCCGGTGACGGCGAGCGGATAGGCCACGCCGCAGATCAGGGTCAAAGCGCCGAAGATGACGACGGCGGGACGAATTGCGGAAAACGACATGATGAACTCCTTAAACCAGGTTGAGCGCCGACAGCAGCAGGTCGATGGCCTTGATGCCGACGAACGGCAGGATGATGCCGCCCACGCCGTACAGCAGCAGGTTGCGGCGCAACAGCGCGACGGCGCCGATGGCGCGATAACGCACGCCCTTGAGCGCCAGCGGGATCAGAGCGACGATGATCAGCGCGTTGAAGATCACCGCCGACATGATGGCCGACGACGGGCTGGCCAGGTGCATGATGTCGAGCGCCTTCAGTTGCGGATAGGTGCCGACGAAGGCCGCCGGAATGATGGCGAAGTACTTGGCGATGTCGTTCGAGATCGAGAACGTCGTCAGCGAGCCGCGTGTCATCAGCATCTGCTTGCCGATTTCAACGATCTCCAGCAGCTTGGTCGGATTGGAATCCAGATCGACCATATTGCCGGCCTCCTTGGCCGCCTGCGTGCCGGAGTTCATCGCCACCGCGACGTCGGCCTGGGCCAGCGCCGGCGCGTCGTTGGTGCCGTCGCCGGTCATCGCCACAAGTCGGCCCTCGGACTGGTAGCTGCGTATCAGTTTGAGCTTGTCCTCCGGCGTGGCCTCGGCCAGGAAGTCGTCCACGCCCGCCTCGGCGGCGATGGCGGCGGCGGTCAGCTTGTTGTCGCCGGTGATCATGACGGTCTTGATGCCCATGCGGCGCAACTCGGCAAAACGCTCCTTGATGCCGCCCTTGACGATATCCTTCAATTCAACGACACCCATCACCCGGCCGCCGTCAACCACCACCAGCGGCGTGCTGCCGCGGCGCGATATGTCGTCGACTGCGCGTGTCACCTCTGCCGGATACGGCAATCCCAGGGCCTCGACGTATTTGCGCACGGTGTCGGCCGCGCCCTTGCGGATCTCGCGGTCGCCGATATCGACGCCGCTCATGCGGGTTTGCGCGGTGAACGGCACGAACACCGCGTTCAGCGACGCCATCTCGCGCTCGCGCAGGTTGAATTTTTGCTTCGCCAGCACCACGATGCTTCGCCCTTCCGGCGTCTCGTCGGCCAGCGAGGCCAGTTGCGCGATATCGGCCAGCTGCTGCTCGGTCACGCCGGGCGCCGGCACGAACGACGACGCCTGGCGGTTACCGAGCGTGATGGTGCCGGTTTTATCGAGCAGCAGCACATCGACGTCACCAGCCGCTTCCACCGCGCGGCCCGAGGTGGCGATCACGTTGGCCTGCATCATGCGGCTCATGCCGGCCACGCCGATGGCCGACAGCAGGCCGCCGATGGTGGTCGGGATCAGGCACACCAGCAGCGCGATCAGCACCGTGATCGTGACCGGCGTGCCGCTGCCGCTGGCGGCGACCGAGAACAGCGAAAACGGCAGCAAGGTCACCGTCACGATCAGGAACACGATCGTCAGGGCCACCAGCAGGATCGTCAGCGCGATTTCGTTGGGGGTTTTCTGGCGCTTGGCGCCTTCGACCATCGAGATCATACGGTCGAGGAAGGTTTCGCCCGGGTTGGCGGTGACTTTGACCACCAGCCAGTCCGACAGCACGCGGGTACCGCCGGTGACGGACGAGAAGTCGCCGCCGGACTCGCGGATCACCGGTGCCGATTCGCCGGTGATGGCGCTTTCGTCGACCGAGGCCACGCCTTCGATCACCTCGCCGTCGATCGGGATCACGTCACCCGCCTCCACCAGGATGTAGTTCCCCTTGCGCAGATCGAGCGCCGGCTGCGGCAGCCAGGTGGTGCCGTACTTTGGGCTGGCCAGCTTCTTGGCGACCACGGTTTGCTTCAGGCTGCGCAGCGACGCCGCCTGCGCCTTGCTGCGGCCCTCGGCCATCGCCTCGGCGAAGTTCGCGAACAGCACCGTGAACCATAGCCAGACGGAGATCGCCAGGATGAAACCGGGGCTGGTCTCGCCCTTGCCGAGCAGCGCCTGCACATACAGCAAGGTGGTGATGATGCTGCCGACATAGACCACGAACATCACGGGGCTGCGCAGCTGCGTGGCGGGACTGAGCTTGCGGAACGAGTCGGCGATGGCTGGCATCAGCAGCTCGCTGTCGAACATGCCCTGCTTTTTGACCGGTGGATTGGTAAAGATGGTCATCTCTTTATTAATAGTCTGCGACATGGTGATTCCTTATTTTGCGAACAACTGCAAGTGGTCGACCACAGGGCCGAGCGCCAGCGCCGGAACATAATTGAGCACGCCGACCAGCGCCACCACACCGCATAGCAGCGCGATGAACATCAGGCCGTGCGTAGGCATCGTCCCGGCATTCGCCTGCAACCTGTTCTTGCCGGCCAGCGAACCGGCGATCGCCAGGATCGGCACGATCATCGCGAAGCGGCCGAACCACATCGCCACGCCCAGCATGCTGTTAAAGAACGGCGTGTTGGCGGACAGTCCGGCAAAGGCGCTGCCGTTGTTGTTGGCGGCGGAGCTGAACGCGTACAGAATTTCGGAGAAGCCGTGCGCGCCCGGATTGGCAATGCCTGCCTTGCCGACGTCCGTCATGACGGCGATGGCGGTACCCACCAGCACCAGGGTCGGCGTCACCAGAATGGCGATGGAGGTCATCTTCATCTCGTAGGCCTGGATCTTCTTGCCCAGGTATTCCGGGGTGCGGCCGATCATCAGGCCGGCGATGAAGACGGCCATGATGGCGAAGATCAGCATGCCGTACAGGCCCGAGCCGACGCCGCCGAAGATCACCTCGCCGAACTGGATCAACAGCATCGGGATCATTCCGCCCAGCGGCATGAACGAATCGTGCATGGCGTTGACCGCGCCACAAGAGGCGGCCGTCGTCACGGCGGCGAACAAGGCGGAGGCGCTGACGCCGAAACGGGTCTCCTTGCCCTCCATATTGCCGCCCGATTGCAGCGCGCTCATGGCCTGGTCGATGTGCATCGCCTGCAGCGCGGGGTGCGCCTGCTGCTCGGCGCCCAGCACCACCACGGTGGTGGCCACAAACAGCAATGTCATCGCGCCCAGCACCGCCCAGCCCTGGCGCGGGTCGCCGACCATGCGCCCGAAGGCGAAGCACAAGCCGGCCGGGATCAGGAAAATGGCCAGCATCTGCGCGAAGTTCGTCAGCGGTGTCGGATTCTCATACGGGTGCGCCGAATTGGCGTTGAAGAAGCCGCCGCCATTCGTACCGAGCATCTTGATGGCCTCCTGCGAAGCGACCGGTCCCATGGCGATGGTTTGCGTGGTGGCGGTCAGCGTTTCGGTGACCGGCTCGCCCTTGGCGTCCTTCAGCGGCTGGCCGTCCGCGCCGACTTTCGGCTGCGTGTAGGTGACCGCATCGAGCAAGGCGACTTCCTTATAGGCGGAGAAGTTCTGGATCACGCCCTGCCCCATCAGGAACACGGCGAAGACCAGCGACAGCGGCAGCAGCACATACAACGTGGAACGGGTGGCGTCGACCCAGAAGTTACCGATCGATTTGGCCGAACGCGAGGAAAAGCCCCGGATCAGCGCATACGCGACGGCCATGCCGGTGGCGGCGGAGAAGAAGTTCTGGCCGGTCAGCGCCAGCATCTGGGTCAGGTAGCTCATGGTCTGTTCGCCGCTGTAGCCCTGCCAGTTGGTGTTGGCGACAAAGCTGACGGCGGTATTGAACGACGAATCGGGGCTGACGTTGGCCAGGCCCTGGGGATTGAGCGGCAGGAAGGCCTGAACCCGTTGAAGCGCGTAGACGGCCAGCGCGCCGATGCCGTTAAAGGCCAGCAGCGCGATGGCATAGGCTTTCCAGCCTTGGCCTTCGGGTTTGCCGTCCTTGCCGACAATACCGGCCGCACGATACAGCAGCGCCTCGATCTTGCCGATCCAGCCCATGCCGGGGATGACGCCGCCGTCGCCGACGCGCGCCAGCAATATGCCGAGCGGGTAGGCCAGCGCGATCACGGCGGCCAGGAACACCACCAGCAGAATGGTCGATTGCAGGGTCATCACAGCTCCTCCGCCTTCAACAGCGCCACGATCAGATATACCAGCAGGCCGGCGGCGGAGATCGCGCCGATCATGTAGAAGAGGTTCATGGCTTGCCCCCCAGCTTGTCGCAACCGGCCGCAAACGCCACGGTCACGGCGAAGAACGCCACCATCGCACCGATAAATACTATGTCCATCACACCCTCACAGGTCTTGTTTTGATACCCGGAAGGTTAGCGGGAAGGGTCTAAAGATTTTGTAAAGACTTGGAGAGGGGGTGTAAACAAACCGTAAAAATTCGGTGCGCCGGTACGCGCTCACACGCTGTTTACAAGCTGTTTACGCTCCCGGCCAGACTCTTTAGAGAATTTTTACAGGCGTCGGCATAAGCTTTAACCATTGCCACTACCCGAAAAGATCATGCTTAACTCCCTTCACGGCATCTGGGTGCCGCTGGCCACACCGCTGCATCATGGCGAGATCGACCTGACCGCACTACAGAACCTGGCCGATGGCCTCATCGCGCAAGGCGCCCACGGCCTGGTGGTCGCCGGCACCACGGGCGAAGCGGCGCAGCTGGACCTCGACGAGCAGGACGCCGCGCTGGCCGCGGTGCTGGAAGTGGCGCACAAGCGCTGCCCGGTCCTGATGGGCATCGGCGGCAGCGACACCTTCGCCGCCGCCGGCAAGGCGCTACGCTTCGACGGCTCCGGCTTGGCCGGCTACCTGGTCTCCACGCCGGCCTATGTGCGCCCTTCGCAGGACGGGTTGGTACGCCACTTCGAGACGATCGCCGACGCCACGGCGCAGCCGATCGTGCTGTACAACGTGCCGGCGCGCACCGGCGTCAACCTGGAACTGGCCACCGCGCGCCGGCTGGCCGTCAACCCGCAATTCATCGGCATCAAGGAAGCCGGCGGCAGCTTGCAGCAGATGACGGAGCTGGTGCGCCGCACGCCGCTGTCGATGCTGTGCGGCGACGACGCGCTGTTGTTCGCCGCGTTGTGCGGCGGTGGCCACGGCGCCATCTCGGCCGCCGCGCATATCAGAGTCGATTTATATGTGCGGCTGTACGATCTGGTGCGCGCACAGCGGCTTGCGGAGGCACGCGACCTGTTCGAGCGGCTGCTGCCAATCGTCCGCCTGCTGTTCTCCGAGCCGAATCCGGCGCCGCTCAAGGCCGCGCTGTCGATCCAGGGCCGGATGGCCGACGAACTGCGCCTGCCCATGACAGCGGCCAGCACCGAATGCAAACTTGGCATCGCCGCCGCGCTGGAGGAGCTCGAGGACATGCCTTCCTATCGCTCCGAGGCGGCGCGGCCGCCCACGCATGTGCGTCTCACAGCGGAGGCCATATGATCGTCGCGCTCACCGGAATGGACGGCAATCGGGACGTCTCCGACCTGGCAGAGGAACTGGCGCTGCTGCGCGTGGCCGCCGGCAACCGGGTACTGCTGGTCTGCCCCGATCCCGGCGCTTACGATCCGAGGCTTTACGATGACCTTGTGGTCGACGCCTCGCGCATCACGGATGCGGGCACGTCGCCGACGCCTGCGCGCGCCAAGGCCGATGCGGCACTGGCGCGGGCAAGCGTGATCGTGGCGCTGCTGCGGCGGGAGGAATTGGAAAGGCCCGATCATGCGCCGTTGCTTGAGCGCCTGCGCGCGGCGCAATTGGCCAATCCCGGCGCCCGCATCCTGGTCACGGTGGCGCATGGCAGCGTGCCGCTGTCGGCGCATCAAACCGGGTGTGTGCTGGTGTTCGTGGCGCACCTGCCCGGCGCGCGGCTGGCGGATATGCTGATATTGGACGAGCAAGGCGCGTATCACTCGCACCATAGCGAATTGGAGCCGCAAAGGTACAAAAGCGCGAATGTGCTTTGTGCGCCGGAAGTGCGGCATCTCTACAGGGAAGTGTTCAACAGGTAGCCTGGATAGGCGGACCGGGTCCGCCTATCCAGGCCGATAACTTAAAAGACTTTGCTGATCATCAGCTGCAAAGCCGTCT
>Ga0308163_10001687_pt1 | contig 22665 bp, 17 predicted proteins | sample PhyTR1_FD_201037 | JGI IMG/M metagenome (GOLD analysis project Ga0308163, IMG submission 201037) | Phyllosphere microbial communities from UC Gill Tract Community Farm, Albany, California, United States - DLSLT.R1 | ecosystem: Host-associated > Plants > Phyllosphere > Unclassified | place: USA... | reverse complement strand
GACGTCGGTGACGGCGATGGTGCCGCCGCTGGCCTTGGAAACGCGTGCAACCAGCTGTTGCAAGGTCGATTCGCGGCCCAGCAGCCAGAAGGCGCCGGCCAGCAGCACGACCAGCACCGCCAGTGAAATCAGGACGCGGCGTGGCCAGCGGCGCGGGCGTGGCGTGGCGGGAACGGTCGCGGAATCGGGACCGCCCGGCTGCTCGGTGTTGTTATTGTCGGCCATCAGAAGGTGAATCCCAGCGAGAAGTGCAGACGATATTTTTGAACCGCGTGTCCGTACGCGACATCGACGTTGATCGGACCCACGGGACTTCTCCAGCGCGCGCCGATGCCGTAGCCGGACTTCGGATGCAGGGCGCTGAAGCTGTCGCCGGCGTTACCGGCGTCGTAGAACACCGCCGCGCCATACTGCGGCTTGAACCAGTACTGGTATTCGGCGCTGGCGGTGGCCAGATAGCGGCCGCCGACGGTGGCCTCGCCTTGTTTGACACCCAGCTCCTGGTAGGCGTAACCGCGCACCGACTGGTCGCCGCCGGCGCGGAACAGGTACACGGCCGGCACGCCGACCTTGCTGCGCGAACCGAGCGCGCCGACTTCCGCGCGCAGGATGATGTTGGAGGTGGTGTTCAGCGGCAGATAGTAGATGCCGCGCGTGTAGGCGCGCACGAAGGCCTCGTCGGTCAGGATCGGCAGCAGCGCGCCGCCGACCTGGGCGTTGAGCGCGTAGCCCTTGGTCGGCACCAGCAGGTTGTCGACCCGGCGCCAGGTGACGGCGTACGTCAGCGGCAAGCTTTTGCTGGTGACCGATTCCTGGCCGATCACGGTCTTGGTCTCGCTCAGCAGCTCAAGCGAGAGGCTGCGTTCGAGCAGCGGCGTGCCCCAGGCGCGCTTGCCGGCGATGCTGGTCACGGCGGTGATCTCGCCCTCGATGTCGCTGCGTTCGTACGAGGCGCCGATGCTGTGGTTGTAGCCTTCCGGCGTGACCGGGAAGTAGAAGTCGCCGCGCGCGGTCTGGCGCTTGGTTTCCAGGGTCAGCGCGCTTTTCAGGCGCAGGCCGAAGATCGCCAGGTCGTCATAGGTCAGCGACGCGCGGTTGCCGGTGTTGGTGCTGTAACCGAGACCGGCGCTGACGTTCTTGCGCTTGTTCTCGGTCACCCGCACCAGCAGCGGCAGCGGCGCCATCGTCGCCACGTTCTCCGAACGCGGCATCGGCACCGGTGCGGCCTCGCCGGGTTCCGCGCCCGGGGGCGGAGTGGTCGCGGCTGCCGCCTCCAGCTGCTCGTTGAGGATCGCGCTCATGTCGGCGCTCACCTCCACGCTGCTGAAATAGCCGGTGTCCTGCAGGCGCGATTGATACGACTGCAAAGCCGCCTCGCTGTAGTAGTCGCCCGGATCGATCTGGTTCAGATTGGTGATCACCGATTCCGGATAGCGCTTCAAGCCTTCGATGCGCAATTCGCCGAAGCGCAGCTCGGGACCGCTGTCGAGCACCACGCGCAGGTTGGCCTGGTGGCTTTCCGGGTCGATGGTGGCCTGGCTCTCGAGCAGCTGGGCGCGCGGATAGCGGGTCTGCACCACCTGGCGCAGGATGGCGCGCTTGGACGCTTCCCAGTCGTCCTGGCGGAAGATTTCGCCGCGTCTCAGCGGCCAGCTGCCGCGCAGGGCGTCGGCGTCGAATTGGTTGCTGGCGCGCTGGTCCGGGTTGGGCGAGAAACCTTGCAACACGATTTCGACCTCGCCCACGCGCACCGGCTGGCCCGGGGCGACCGTGACCTGCACCGCCAGCGGCGTCGCGTCACGGTCGAGCTTGACGCTGACCTCCGGCGAGTAATAGCCGGCCGTGGCGACCAGGGTGCGGATTTGTTCCGGGGTGGTGCGCACCAGCCGGAACAGTTGCTCGCGGGTCATGCGGGCATTGCCGCGAAAACGGATCAAATCGAGGTTTTTTTCCAGCAGCTCTTCCAGTTCCTTGGGGGCATCGATGTTGACCTCGTACTTGATGCCTGTCGACACCACCGGGGCGGGGCGTGCAGCGGCCGCGTCCGCTTGCGGGGCCGTCTGGGCGTCGTCCGCGGCGGTTTCGGCGGCCGCTGTTTGCTCAGTGGTTTGGTCCGTGGTTTGTCCGAAAGCCGGACCGGCATTCATCAGCGCGCCTGTGGCGAACGCCAGTAACACTGTGAATGCTGCGTGGCGGCAAGATACTTTTGGCGCGAGTTGTGCCAAAATTCGTGATCTTGCCATTTTTTTTGCAGGCGATGCCGGTAACATGAGACTCCATCAGGGTGTGCGCTATGCGCCATGTTACCGGATCGCCCTTAAAGATGGCGTACATATAACATCGTGTTACCCCTGAAAGAAAATGTCATGCTGCCTACCGATTCCGCTCTGGTGCTTTTTAGTGGTGGACAAGATTCCACCACCTGTCTGGCCTGGGCGTTGAAACACTACGCGCGCGTTGAAACCATCGGTTTCGACTACGGCCAGCGGCACGCCGTGGAACTGACCGTGCGTCCCGACGTGATCGCGCGCCTGCGCGCCCAGAACCCGGACTGGGACGCCAAACTGGGCGAGGACCACATGATCGACCTGTCGCTGATCTCGCGGATCTCGCAGACGGCGATGACCCACGATATCGCCATCGAAACCCAGGCCAACGGCCTGCCCAACACCTTCGTCCCGGGCCGCAACCTGCTGTTCATGACGGTGGCGGCCACCGTGGCCTACCGGCGCGGCCTGACGGTGCTGGTCGGCGGCATGTGCGAGACCGATTTCTCCGGCTATCCGGACTGCCGCGACGACACCATGAAGGCGCTGCAGGTGGCGCTCAACCTGGGCATGGACACCCGCATCAAGCTGGAGACGCCGCTGATGTGGCGCGACAAGCGCCAAACCTGGGAGCTGGCGCAAGAGCTGGGCGGGCAGCCGCTGGTGGACCTGATCCGCGACGGCACCCACACCTGCTACCTCGGCGAGCGCGGCGCGCTGCACGACTGGGGCTACGGCTGCGGCACCTGCCCGGCGTGCGAGCTGCGCGCGCGCGGCTATCGGCAGTTCGCGGGCGCGGGAGCCGACCCGGAAGTGTAAGCGCCAGCTTGTCGCGCCATCATTATTGCGTGAAAACCAAGTGCCAAATTGACACAGTGCTTTGTTGTTAATTTGGACTGGACCCTGTTAGGATAAGGATGAGTTCGTTAGCGAATGCAACTTAGCCAGGGAAGAATCCTTGATGTCGTACCCACACCAGTTGCAGGTCCGAGGTTAAACCGGACATGGCCGATATCCAGGCACAGCTGCGCCGGCTGGTGCAGGTCCTGCTGTCGCAGCGGGTGTTGCCCGCGCTGGTATTGGCCGGCAGCCTGGGGGTCACCGCCGTGCTGTGGCAGGGCGCCAGCGCCGACGCCGAGCAGGAAGCGCAGGCCGACTTCGACGGCCGCGTGCGCGAACTGGTCAACCAGCTCGACCAGCGCATGCAAACCTATGTGCAGGTGCTGTATGGCGTACAGGGCCTGTTCAACAGCTCGCACGACGTCGACCGCGACGAGTTCCGCACCTATCTGGCCGGGCAGGAACTGAGCCACCACTTCCCCGGCGTGCAGGCGATCGGCTACATCCGCCTGATCGGTGCCGAACAGCGCGAGGCGCACGAGGCCCTGGTGCGGCGCAACGACTATCCGCATTACCACCTGATTCCGCCTGGCGCGCGTGCGTGGTACGCGCCGATTCTGTTCATCGAACCGTTCAACGACAGCAACCGCCGGGCGATCGGCTTCGACTCCGCTGCCGATCCGGTGCGCCGCGCCGCGCTGGAGCAGGCGCGCGATTCCGGCATGCCGGCGATGACCGGACGCATCGGCCTGGTGCAGGACCATGGTTCGCAGCCGCAAGCCGGATTTCTGATCATGCTGCCGTTGTACAGCCACGGCCAGCCGGTGCGCACCTGGAGCGAGCGGCGCGCCGCCATCAAGGGCTGGGTGTTCGCGCCGTTCAGGGTCGCCGATCTGATGGCGGGGCTGGGCAGCGCCCGCACCGCCGTGCTGGACGTGGAGATCTACGATGGCGACCACGTGGTGCCGGAGGCGCGCATGTACGACAGCGCGCCGGCCGCCAGCGCCACGCCGCGCGCCAGCGTGCAGCAGATCTCTGTCGCCGGCCACCGCTGGACCTTGCGCCTGTCGCTGCTGCCGGGGAACTCGGGGCGGCCCGACCGCGCGCTGATGATCGCCGCGTTCGGCGTGCCGCTCAGCGTGTTGGCCGCCTGGCTGGCGTGGATGCTGACGCGCGGCCGGGTGTGCGCGCACCAGGCGCTGGCGCGCAGCCGCATGCTGGCCGGCGAGCTCAGGGACGGCCAGGCGGCGCTGATGGTGCTGGCCGACAGCGCGCAGGCCAGCCAGGCGATGTTGCGCAGCATTCTCGATTCCACCATCGACGGCATCCTGGTCGACAACCTGAAAGGCTCGGTGCTCAATTCCAACCGGCGCTTCCGCGAATTGTGGAGCGTGCCCGAGTGCCTCGACTGGCAAGCCGACGGCGCCGTGCTGATGCGCCATATGTGCGAGCAGTTGTACCACTCCGACAGCGGCGCGCGGCTCGACGACGCCCAGCAGATGCTGCTGCCGGGCGTGCAGCGCGGCATGCCGGTCGAGCCCCGGCACGAGTTGCTGCGGCTGAAGGACGGCCGGGTGATCGAGCAGCACACGCGCGGCCTGCTGCTGGGCAGCGAGCCGGCACGGATCTGGTCGTTCCGCGACATCACCGAACGCACCCACACCGAGCGGCGCGAACAGACCCGCCGCCACGTGCTCGAACTGCTGGCCACCGGCGCGCCGCTGCCAGCGATCCTCGAAAGCGTGGTCGAGGGTGTCGAGGCCGACAACGAGGACTTGATGTGCTGTGTGATGCTGCTCGACGAGCCGGGTGAGCATCTGCTGGTGACCGCCGCACCGAGCCTGCCGGCCTTCTTCGTCGCCGCCATGCACGGCATGTCGGTGCACGCGCCGCACAGCGCCTGCGGCGAGGCGGTGCGCACGCGCGGCCGCGTGGTGGTCGAGGATATCCGCAACGCGCCGTCGTGGATGGAACATCGCGACCTGGCCGTGCAGGCGCGGCTCGGGTCGTGCTGGTCCGATCCGATCTTCGGCGCCGGCGGCAACGTGCTCGGGGCCTTCACCGTGTTCCACCCCGAGCCGCGCCTGCCCAGCATCGCCAATATCGCGCTGATCGAGCAGGCCGCGCGGCTGGCCGGCATCGCCGTCGAGCAGGCGCAGGTGGCCGAGGCGGTGCGCGCCGGCGAGGCGCGCTTCCGTAGCCTGTACGACCACGCGCCGGTGGCGCTGTGGGAGCAGGACTGGTCGGCCGTGCGCGCCGCGCTGGCCGAGCTGGCGCAGTCCGGCATCGACGACATGGAGCGCTACCTGAGTGCCAATCCGAGCCAGGTGCGGCGGCTGGCGTCGCTGGTGCGCATTCTCGACGTCAACGCCGCGGCGTTGCGGCAGATCGGCGTCGAGCCGTCCCACAAGGATATGTCGGCGATCACGCTGGCGCAGAACTTCGACGCCGAGGCCATGCCCGGCTTCGCGCGCGCGGTCACGGCGCTGGTGCGCGGCGAGCGCTTGTTCTCCTGCGAGGGCAGCTTCGAGCGGCTCGACGGCGTCACCCGCCTCAACGAGCTGACGTTGCTGGTGATGCCGGGCCACACGGACAGCCTGGACTTCGTCATCGTGTCGACGCTGGACACCACCGAGAAGCGCCGCATGCACGACGAGTTGCGGGTGCTGGCGACCACTGATTTCCTGACCGGGCTGCCGAACCGGCGCGAGTTCATGACCCGCCTGGCCGAGGAGCAGGAGCGGCTGCAGCGCGACATCGGCGCCTGCACGGCGGTGCTGCTGCTGGACCTGGACCACTTCAAGCGCATCAACGATGAGTACGGCCACGCGGCCGGCGATGCCGTGCTGCGCCAGTTGAGCGAGTTGATGCGGCAGGACCAGCGCAAGATCGACATGCGCGGGCGCATCGGTGGCGAGGAGTTCGCGATCCTGCTGCCGGGGGCCAGCCTGGGCAAGGCGGCGGTGTTTGCGGACCGGCTGCGCCAGCGCATCGCCGATACGCCGATGCTCGTGGGCGACGGCGTGCAGCTGACGCTGACGGTCAGCATCGGTATTGCGGTAATGGGTGGCAAGCAGCCTGGCGGCGACGCCGCGCTGGTGCGGGCCGATCAGGCGTTGTATACGGCCAAGCGCGGCGGGCGCAACCGGGTGGTGCTGATCGATGTCGAGGCGGATCGGCCGGGAGTTCAGGTCCCGGCCGCTTCCGGTTGAAAGGGGTGAAGGTTAGACCGCGTGTTCCATCGTGGCGCGCAGGCGCTGTTTGCGCGAGCGGCTGCTGAAGTACCAGTACAGGCCGATCGGGATCAGCAGCGGCAGCAGCAGCGGCGAGATCGCCGCCGCCAGCAGCACGCCAGCCAGCACCAGCGAGCTGACCAGGACGATGCCGACACCGGCGAACACCAGGCCGACAAACACCGCCGCGCAAGTCATCGCCAGCGCGCCGATCAGCAGGCCGCCGGCGCCCAGCATGATGCCGAGCAGGGCGCCGAACGGACCGCCCATCTCGTCGCCGTCGACATTGACGGTCATGCCGTCGCCGAACACCGCCTGGCATATCGACACCGCCAGTAGCAGCATGAAGACGCCGAGTACTACTTTTTTGGTGTTGCTGGTTTTGCCGAGTTTGCTGTCCATGATCGATCCCTTGGTGGTTGTTGTTCGGTTGCCGTGTTGCCTTGGCATGGTTGAACTGTAGCGGCGCATGCCGCCGCGAGCCATCGGATTGCGACGGAACGGCGGATTGGCGGGATGGAATGACGCCCAACGGCGACGAGCGGTGCGCGCGGCGTGCGGAAAAACAATAGCCGATCAGGAAACAAAACTCCGGTTGTTCCTTGATTTAAAGATATCCCTGCCTATACTGATAACCTGACTTGCGCAGGGAGGGCTTTACCATGGCATGGCTAGCAATAAGCGAGGGTCAATCGTTACCTTCGATACTGAATCGGACCACGCGCCAACGTAGCGCACGGCAACGCTCCGGCGGAGGCCCGAAGGGTCCGCCATCGGCGCCGCCGACCATACCGCCCATCATCATCACACCGTTCAGCTACCAGACGCCGCAACCGGCGATCGATCCGCGCGTGACGCCGCCGCGCCCGCCGATCGCGCCGCCGCCCCGGCCGTGCATGTCGTGCATGGCCGTTTGCTGAACCGTTTTTGACTTTCGTCGACGGAGTTGGCTCATCGATATCGAGTTGCTATTGTTGTTCGGGTGCTTGCCGCTTATGATTCCACCCCCGACCCAATTCAACACGAGCCCCAAGCATGAGCAACGACTACCCGGAAGATTTCGATGAACAGCCCGCCGACGACGCCCCGATCCAGGAGGCGCGCGTGTGGCAGGGCAATGGCTGGACCGCGCGCGTGATCAAGAACGACGACGACGAGGGCTGGGCCGTGGCGATGATCAAGGACGGCGAGCCGGAGCCGGCGCTGGTCGGTCCCTGGACCATGGGCCGCGACAAGAAAAATCCCAAGCCGCTCGACGTCAACGCCTTCAACACGCTGGTCAAGACCGCCAACGAGGTGATCCGCCGTCACGAGCAGCAGTTGCACGCCCAGTTGCACAAGAACGTGTTCGTCAGCACCGACGACGGCCAGGTCAAGGTCGCGCTCGACATCGTGCCCGACGAGGACGACGCCTACGCCACCCTGACCGCGTTCGACCCGTACGGCGAGCAGATCGCCCAGGTGCGGGTGGCGCCGACGTTCAAGCTGAGCGTCACGAGCGCCTCGGCATGGATCGAAAAAGGCTATAAAAAGCCCTGATCGGCGGCAAACCACGGCCAGAACGTTGCTTTCTGCGATCAGCGCTGGATAAGCGCTGGCCGTGGGCGGCATGGACCTGATAGTATTTCCTATGTGCATCAATCCCACTTAGGAAATTCGATGGAAAGTCGTCTCACCCGTCTGGAAGCCGTTCAGTCGATGTTGCTTGAAATCGGCCAGAAATCAAGCACCTGCACCGATATCAGCGAGTTTTTGCAGTCCGTGCATGCGGCGCTCGGCCGCATCATGTACGCGGCCAATTTTTTCGTCGCGCTAAGCGACCACGAAGGACCGGTCAACCAGGTGCGCTTCGTGTATTTCGTCGACGAGGTCGACGCCCCGCCCAGCCGCGACGAGTTGTTCGAACTGAAGGCGGGCGAGTCGCCGACGGCGGCGGTGATCGCCAGCGGCAAGCCGATCGTCATGACGGCGGCCGAACACGTCTCCAAGCGCGAGGACAACGCCGAGTTCGGCATCGGCACCATCGCCGAACACTGGATGGGCTGCCCGCTGCTGGACCAGAACCACCAGGTGCTGGGCGCGATCGTCATTCAAAGCTACGACAAGCTGCACACCTTCAGCCAGGAGGACCAAGCGCTGTTCGCGCTGATCGCCAACCACGTCTCGAGCGCGCTGCGCGGCCTGCAAAGCATGGACCGGCTCGAGCGCGCGGTGCAGGAGCGCACCGCGCTGCTGGCGCACGAGGTGGCCGAGCGGCGCCGTGCCGAGACCATCCAGCGCGCGCTGTACGAGCTGGCCAACCTGTCGGCGACGACCACCGGCGGCAACGTCCTCAACACACGGCTGCACGACATCATCAGCGAGCTGGTGCCGGCGCGGAATTTCCTGATCGCGATCTTCCATCCGGACACCGAGGAAGTGAGCATTCCGTATTTTGTCGATGAAAAGGACGACCAGGCGCCGGTCAAGCGCTTCGATTTCGGCATCGGCATGTCCTCGTACATCCTGCGGCACAAACAGGCGGCGATGCTCGATAAGGCCGGGCTGGACGCGCTGGTGGCGGCCGGCGAGATCGCCCAGCCGCTGGGCAACATCGACATCGCCAGCTGGATGGGCGCGCCGATGCTGTTGGGCGACCAGGCCTATGGCGTGATCATCGTGCAGAGCTACGACGCCGCCGTCATCTACTCCCAAAGCGACCTCGATATCCTCGCGTTCATGGCCAGCCACGTGGCGGTGGCGATCGCGCGCATGCAGGGCGAGCGCGAGATCCGCCGCGCCAGGGACGCGCTGGAAGAACAGAACGCGGCGCTGGAAAGCGCGCTGGCATCGCTCAAGGACGCGCAGGGCGAACTGGTGCGGCAGGAGAAGCTGGCGTCGCTGGGGCGCCTGGTGGCCGGCGTGGCGCACGAGATCAACACCCCGCTGGGCATTTGCGTGACGGCCACCAGCCATCTGGTGGAGGAGCTCAAACTGACCCGCGAAGACATGGCGGCGGGCGTGCTCGACGAGGACGGCCTGAACCAGTTCTTCGACATCATCGACCAGTCGCTGCGCATCATGACCACCAACACGCAGCGCGCGGCGGCGCTGGTGCGCAGCTTCAAGCAAGTGGCGGTGGACCAGTCGTCCGACGATATCCGCAGCTTCAACCTGCGCAAGTACCTCGACGAGGTGCTGCTGTCGCTGCAGCCCAAGCTCAAGGGCAAGCCGATCGCCGTCGAGATCGACTGCGGGGAGCGCATCGAGATGGCCAGCTTCCCCGGCGCGGTGTCGCAGATCGTCACCAACATGGTGGTCAATTCGCTGGTGCACGGTTACGAGGAGGGGCAGCCGGGCAAGATCAAAATCACCGGCAAGCTCGATGGCGATTTTGTCGTCTTCGAGTACAGCGACGACGGCATCGGCATGGACACCGCCACCCTGGCACAGTTGTTCGACCCGTTCTTTACCACCAAGCGCGGCTCCGGTGGCAGCGGGTTGGGCGGGCATATCCTGTTCAACCTCGTGACGGGCGCGCTGGGCGGCACCATCAAAGTGGCCAGCGCGCCCGGCATGGGGCTACACTACAAGTTGCGATTCCCGAGGATCAAACGAAAATAAGGATAGTGCATCATGGGCTTACGTTCAGTTCTTTTAGCGTTGACGTTTTTCGCGGCGCAGGCGCATGCCGTGGCCGCCGGGCCGACACCGGCCGCTACCGAGGCCGCCGTCCGGCAAGCCGACGACGCGTACTGGGCCGCCTATAACCGCGCCGATCCGGCTGGCCTGAACGCCTTCCTCTCCGACGATGTTGAGTTCTACCATGACCGTGGTGGCACGCTGATCGGCAAGAAGGCGCTGGCCGCTGTCAATAGCGAGATGGGCAGCGGCGACCATATCCTGCGCCGGGACGCGATCGCCGGCACCGTCAAATTTTTCCCGATGCGCCAGGACGACGTCATCTACGGCTATCTGTCGACCGGCGAACACCAGTTCACCGTTGTACCCAGGGACAAACCCGCGTTCCTGGCCGGCCGGGCGATTTTCACGCAACTGTGGGTCTTGCAGGGAAAAGAATGGAAAGTCTCTCGCATCTTCAGCTACGAGCACGCCGACTCGAAGTGATGATGGCGCGACATTGCTTTTCAGGTAGGAGCAAAGGCATGGAACGACTATGTTTATGGCCGTGCGAGGCTTGCATGGCCGGCGCGCCCGTTGGTGAATCATCCGCTAAAATTCACCATGGTTTATCTGTACGATGTGGTGCGTCCCGGCGACATCAACAATTTCGTTAAACCCGTGCAGGATGCGTTACGCGCCCTAATCTATGCCGACGATTCCATGATACGGGACGTGTCGGCTCATATGAGGGGTGTCGATGCAAACGGCGCTAAGGACGGTTTGCCAGCGAAGTTGGCACATGCTGTCGATATAGGACAAGTCTGCGTTTATGTGGCGATTTCCGACTCGCGCGAACTTGTCGAGGAGGTGAGATGAAGACCTTTCAAGAACTTCAAGCGTTACGAAAACTTGCCGAAGAATATCAGAAGCTTGGTTACACTGTCATCGTTGAGCCGTCGGCGGCTTTGATTCCGCCCTTCCTTGGTAACTACAAATCTGAGCTCCTGGCTAAGAAAGACGATGAACACTTGCTCTTGGACGTGAAGTTGGAAGGTGCAAGGGACGTTGCTGAATTCTGGCGGATGGTAGCTAACGTCAAAGGCCAGGCCGGCTGGAAATTGACGGGCATCACCGTGCCGAACGTGGATCCGGAATTGAATAACTCCGGCGTGTTAAGCGACCTCGATGTTGATGGGCTGCGCCAGCAGTTACGCGAGATCGATCTGTTGTCTCGCAATCCCCAAATACAGTCGGTTATTCTGCCCAGGCTCTGGGTCGTCTACATCGCCGCCTTAAGGCTGCTAGCCATTCAGGAAGGCTTCGATCGGGAAGGTGACGCGGACTATGACCGTCTGGCGCGAGCGCAAAGCAACGGTTTGATTTCCAACGCGGAATGTGAGGAAGGACGCGCCTTGATGATTCTTCGCAATAGAGTTGTGGATGGCAACGACGCCGTGGTGGCGCCCGAAGATTGTTTGCAGTTACGGCAAATGATTCAGCGGGTGATCGATCAGATAGCGCCCGTCGAGACGCCCGAGACCGTGCCACGCGTCGAGGCATGACACCGCCGCGTTACCCGGCTATCAGCCGCTAGCCGGGCTGGACCATACCTTCATCGTTTGCACGGACAGCAGTTTGCATTCGCCGCCGACGTTGACGTAAGTGCGCATGAACTGGTAGCGGTTGCCGCGCCAGGTTTTGCCGTCGGCGTTCCATTGCTCGACCGTGCTCAGGCCGCGCAGCACCACCGTGTCGCCGGCGACGTGGGCCTGCACCGCGCTGGTGGTGCGCGACTTGTGCACGACGGCGGGCTTCTTTGAACGCTCCAGCAACGCCGCCTTGCCTTCCGTCTGCGACGCCAGGTTGTGCACCCACACGTAGTCGTCGGCCAGCCAGCGGTCGAGGAAGGCGACGTCGCCGACGCGCAGCGCTTCCTCATACTGCCGGTCGCGCTCGATCAGGTCGGCGGTCGGCAGGCACGGCGCGGCCATCGCGTTCAGCGACAACGCGCACCCCCACGCCCAAGCCAGCAGGCCGGTTTTCATTTCGACGGCACTTTGGTGATTTCCACTTCCCAGTCGATGCCGGATTCGATCTTGTGGCTGGCGGCGTAATTGCCCTGGCTGATGGCGATGGCCACGTCCAGCAAACTGTTGAGGTAGACCAGCGGCTTGCCCTTGGCGACGCCGCCGAAGGTGTGCTCGAACGGCGCGATCACTTTGTCGATCTGCTTGCCGTTGTGCAGGATGCGCACCTGCACCTGCTCATGCAGACCGACCTTCAGTTCGTCGAACAGCGACTTCGGAATGTTGGTCCAGACGTTGCCGTATTTGACGTCCAGCACCGGGATGATGCCGCGAATGGTGTTGCCCTGGCGGACGGCCTTCTGGTAAGCGATCTTGACCACCGACGCGCTCGGCAGCACCGGGCCGACCTGTTCGAAGGTGATGGCGCCCGACGCCAGGCGTGCGCCGACGAAGGCGTACACGTCGCGGCCGTGGAAAGTGTAGGACTCGCCGGACCCGGCCAGGCGGTTGACCTTTTCGTCGATCTCGCGCAGTTCGGCCACGCCGTCGCGCTCGGCGATCAAGGTGAACTGACCGTTGTCGGGGCCGACGAAGTAGCGGCCCTCCCTGGTCTTGAGCACCACCGACTTGCGCGCGGTGCCGACGCCGGGGTCGATCACCGAGACGAACACGCTGCCCTTGGGCCAGTAATTGGCGGTCTGGTACAGGCGGTAGCCGCCAAGCCAGATGTCGTAGTCGGGGATGTCGTGGGTCAGGTCGGACACTTGCAAGGTCGGGTCGACGCCAAAGGCGACGCCGTGCATCGCCGAGACGGCGCCATCGGAGGTGCCGAAGTCGGACATCAGCACCAGCGCGTTTTTGGCGTCGGCGGGGGCCGCGTGGACTGCGGCTGGCGCGGTCATCAGAGCGGCGAGGCAGGCGGTGGCGAGCAGTTTGGAGAGCTTCATGTTTTTCCGAATTGATGTTGAGCTTGGAAAGTGTAGCGCACGCGGCCGTAGAAATAGGCGCCGTTGAGCCCGATCGGATTAAATTGTACGGCAGCGCGCCGCCATAGGTGGCGTTGTTGGTCTGGGCACGCGCTGCGGGTAGCGGTTCGGTTTAACAACAACCGATCGCGAGTATGCTTATTAACCCGCACGGCCAACCAGGGTCGTACCCCGTACGGGGTACGACCCTGAACTGTGGCGCATGCGTGTCGGCAAAGGCGGGCGGGTTTGGGTTTAGTCCGGGAAGCGCTCGTTGATGGCGACCGCTTGGTCGATGTTTTGTACCAGCAGGTCGACATACACCGGGTCGAGGTGCTGGCCGGCGACCTCGCGCAGATGCTCGACCACCTTGTCGATCGGCCAGGCGTCCTTGTAGCAGCGCTTGTGCATCAGCGCGTCGAAGACGTCGGCGACGGCGACGATGCGCGCGTACAGGTGGATGTCGTGCCCTTTCAATCCCTGCGGATAGCCGCTGCCGTCGAATTTCTCGTGATGCTGGTGGGCGATGACGGCCGCCGCCTTGAGGATCGGCCGTTGCGAGCCGTCCAGGATCGATAGCCCGACCGTCGGGTGCTGCTTCATGATTTCCCATTCGGCCGCGTCAAGCTTGCCCGGCTTGAGCAGCACGGCGTCCGGCGTGGCGATCTTGCCGATGTCGTGCATCGGCGCGGCGTGGCGCAGCACGGCCGTCTCGTCCTCCGGCATGCCGGCGGCGGTGGCCAGCAGGTGGCATACCTCGGCCATGCGGCGCACGTGGTTGCCGGCTTCGTTGGAGCGCGATTCGACCACGTCGCCCAGGCGCAAAATCAGCTCGGCCTGGGTGTCGGTGATCTCCTGGGTCAGCAGGATGTTGTCGAAGGCGATGGCGACGCCCGAGCAGAACACTTCCAGCAGCTTGGTGTCGATCTCGGAGATTTCCTCGACGCCCTTGAGGATCAGCAGCGAGGCCTTGCCGCTGTTGTTGGGGAAGTAGCCGATGTAGGTGTCGCCCTCGACGCGCGAGATCTTGTTGCTCTTGGCCGCGTCGAGCTGGGCCAGCACGGCCTCGCTGAGCAGCGTGCCGTCGTCGTCGCCGATCTGCGCCAGCACTTCGTATTCCTGTTCGCCGCCGAACGCGGTGGCGCCGCGCAGGCGCAGCAGCATGCTGTGCTCGAGGCGCAGCAGCGCGACCACTTGCTGCAACAGGCCGTTGGCGAAGTCCTTGAGGTTGCGTTGCTGGAAGATATGGGCCGAGGCGGCGATCACGCGCTCGAGGCCTTCGCGGTAGTTGGCCTGCGCGCGGCGGGCGTCCTCGACCTTCATGATGTCGCGGTAGGCGCGCAGCGCGGCAAAGGTGGTGGTGAACAGCTTCGTGCGGTCGAGCTCGGTCTTTTCTTTGTAGTCGTTGATGTCGTAGTTGACGATCACCCGTTCCTCGGGCGCCTGGCCGGGCTGGCCGGTGCGCAGCACGATGCGGGTGAACTGGTTGTCGAGGTCCTGGCGCATCCAGCGCGCCACCTCGAGGCCGCTGTCCTCCTTTTCCATCACCACATCGAGAAACACCAGCGCGATGTCGGTTTCGCGCGCCAGCACCTCCTTGGCTTCGGCGCCGCTGTAGGCGTGCACAAAGCTCAGCGCGCGGCCGTCGAGGCGGAAGCGGCTCAACGTCAGTTTGGTGATGTCGTGGATGTCCGGTTCGTCATCGACCAACAGAACTTTCCACGGCGCTAACTTGGGCGAGGCAGAGGACAAAAAGGACATAGGGGAACGTTCCGCTAAATGACGTATGGATGAATTTTCGATTGTAATCGTCTCCAACGCCATTAACAACAAGCAATAAAATTTCCTGTTGCTTTGCACAACACTCTGGGGCTGGACGGCGTAGTGTTGGTTTTGCGTAACACTACGTGTGAGCTGAACAATACTTTGATTCGGAAAATATTGCTATCCCGAAGTGAAAATTTTTAATGGAATGGGGCCGCGCGCGGCGGTCGGCGCCAACGGCGCCCGCATTGGTAACAAATCGATTCAGGCGCGGCGGGGCCCGCCGAAAAGGGCTATATTAATTGGTGTGACCTGGAACCCGTGAAGGAGTAGCACAATGCGCCTGATGACCAAACCCTTGCTGGCCGCCGCCCTGGCGCTGCTGGCCAGCGGCGCCGCGTGGGCGGACGTGAGCGTCACGTTCGTCAAGCCGGAGGAATTTACCGACATGCCACGCAGCCAGATCGAGCGCGAACGCCTGCAGAAGGATTTCGCCCAGTATTTCGCCTCGCTCAACAAGCAGTTGCCGGCCGGCCAGAACCTGAAGATCGAGGTGCTCGACATCGACCTGGCCGGACAGCTGTGGCCGCGCCGCAGTGGCGGCGAGGACATCCGCATCATGCGCGGCGGCGCCGACTGGCCGCAGATGCGCCTGCGCTATACGCTGGAGGAGAACGGCCAGACCTTGCGCAGCGGCGACGAGCGCCTGTCGAACATGAACTACCAGCAGCGCATGGGCCGCCATTCGGACAGCGACGCCTTGCGCTACGAGAAACAGATGATCGACGAGTGGTTCGGCAAGACCATCGTGCCGAAGGTGGCCAGCCGCTGAGCGACTCAGCGACTCAGCTACTGAGCGGCTGATCTAATGAGCCGCGCGCCGCGGCGGGCCGGTCGTCAGCCGATCCGGTTGACCTTGGGGAAGTGCGCCAGGAAGGCCTGCGGCATGGGCGCGACCCGGCCGCTTTGGAAATTAAAGAACACAAAACCGTACTTGGCCATTGCGATCAACTTGCCGTCGGCCGGGCGCGTGACCCGGAACACCAGGTCGCCGCCATACTGGTTGAAGTCCATCACCCCCACCTCGAACAACAGCAGGTCGCGCGCGTGCGCCTCGGCCCGGAACGTCGTCGCCAGGTCGGTGACGATGGTGCCCAGGCCGTCGGCGTCGATCTCCGGCGCGCCGAAGTGCGCCAGGAACAGCGCGCGCGCCTCGGACAGCATCGACACCATCGAGTCGTTGCCCAGATGGTTGGCGCCGTTGATGTCGGTGCTGCGCACCGTCATCCGGGTCTCGAAATAATACTGGTCGTCGGGGAACTCGAGGGTCAGGCGTGCCATGGCGCCCCTTTACAGTTGTTCGCCGAGGAACACCAGCGTGTGGCCGTGCGCCTGGGCGGCCGCGCGCTGCTGGTAGCTGTCGCGGTGGTTGCAGTTGAAGCCGTGTTCGGCGCCTTCGTAGACGTGGATCTCGACCTGGTCGTTGCTGTCGAAGCGTTCGGCGATGCTCTTGACGGCGTCGGCCGGGATGTGGCTGTCGGCGCCGCCGAAGTGCATCAGCACGGGGACGGTGATCTGGTCGGCGCGCTCAAGCGAATTCTGGATGCCGCCGCCGTAGTAGCACACGCCGACATCGACCAGGCCGTTGGCGACGGTGTGGTACGACAGCTTGCCGCCGAGGCAGAAGCCAAGCGAGGCGACCTTCTGGCCGCCGACGGCGTCCAGCGCGCGCAGCACCTTGACGGTGGCGCCGATGTCGGCCTGGGCCTGGTCGATGTCGGTGGCGTTCATCAGCTCGACGGCGCGCTTCCAGCCGTCGCCATCGTAGCCCAGTTCGATGTGGGCGCCCTGGCGCCAGAACAGGTCCGGCGCCAGCACCACGTAGCCGTCGGCGGCGTACTGGTCGGCGACGTTGCGGATGTGCTGGTTGACGCCGAAGATTTCCTGCAGCAACACGATGCCGGGGCCTTTGCCCGAGCGCGGCAGCGAGAGGTAGGCTTCAAATTTGCCGTCGGCGGTATCGACGTCGATCCACTTCGAATTGGTTTCCATGGCGTTCCTTGTAGGGGCAGAAAGCGGCCATCGTACCTTGTTTCGCGTGCCCGTGCAGCGCGCGTCCGGCCGGGACGGCCGTGCCGCGCCGCGCTCAGTACACCTCGCGCCGGTAGATCACCGGGCCGGAGCGGTAGATGCCGAAGGTCAGGTGGCCCTGGCTGCTGGGCAGGTAGGGGATCAGCGTGCCCAGCGACACCTCGGCGGTGCCGACGGTGGCCGGCGCCGGGTTCGGCGGCGTCACACGGAAGCTGCCTTTGCCGTTGACGATGGCGAGTTGGGTTGGCGGCATGGCGACCCGCATCGAATCGCACTGGGCGGTATTGAGGCCCTTGTCGCACTTGCTGAAGCCCGCCGAGGTCGCGCTCAGCGGGGCGCTGACTTGCATCTGGGGGTTGAACACCCAGCCGGCAGTTGCGTTCATGTAGTACTCGGCTGCGGCGCCGACCGGCTGGGCGGCATTGGGGGCGCCGTAGCTGTTGCCCAGTGCCAATCGGCCGCTGACCACGGTGAGCGGCGATTCGACCGACGCGGTGCCGCGGTTCGAGCTGGCGCCCTCGCTGTCGGCGGCGCGCAGGGCGACGCTGGCGGGCGCCAGTTTGTTCGGGTAGACCGCGCCCAGATCGACCTCGGGCAGATTGCCAACCGGGTCGGCCGGAATGCCGACGCCGGCGCTGAAGCCATAGCGGGGCACGGCGGCGGCGCTCCAGAGCACGGTTGCCGTGGGGATGCCGGCGGCCGTCACCGCCGCCAGCGTGATCGGCCTGGCCGACGCGCCGGTGTAGTTTTTTGACAGCACGGCCGACGCGCCGGGGCCGGTGTAGGCCAGCACCTTGAGCAGGAACGGCTGTTTGGCGTTGATGAAGCTGCCCGTCGCGTCCGGGCAGGGCCGGTTGACGGCGGCCAGGTTGGCGCAGCTCATGACGCGGGCGTCGGGCCGGCTGGCCGGCAGCGCGTCGATCTCCGCTTTGGTCATCAGCACGGTGTCGAAATGGTCGGGGATGAAGCGCTTCGGTGCGGTTTCGCCGATGGTCTTGAAGCCGGTGGTGGCGTTGTTCATGTAGTTGCCGCTGAGGCGATCGAGCCGCGCGGTCAGCTTGACGGTGCCGGTCTCGTCGAAGGTGTAGGTGTCCGCAGCCACGCCGTTGACGATGGGCTGGGTGGGGTCGGACAGCTTGCCGGCCGCCGTGGCCGGGGCGATCACGACCGGTTCGATGACGACCGCTTCGATCCTGATGTTCTCGGGGGTGAGCTCCTTGCCGAAGTTGGTGGTGACGTCGCCTTTCTTGTTGACGGCTTTGACCGTCAAGGTGAACGGTTCGCTGGCCTTGGCGAACACGCCGGCGGCCAGCGCCGGCGCGGTGGCCACGCGCTGGGCGCTGAGCGTGAAGCCGGCCGGCGCGGCGGTGAAGGCGGCACTGTCGAAGGTGCTCGCGCCGAGGCCGCCCGCGCTGTAGGCGGCCATGAGCGCGACGGTGCCGACCTCGGCATATTGCAGGTTGGCGACGGCCGCGCCGTTGGCGTCGAAGGCCAGCGGCACGCCCGCGCCGGCGCCGCCGCAGGCGAGCGCGATCGCGCTGGCGGCGTTCTTGTCGCGCAGCCACAGCGGCACCTTGGCCGCCTTGGCCGCGGCCGGATTGCTGTAGGTGCAGCTGAAGTTGATGTTGACCGTTTGGTTGGCCACCAGCGGCACGCAGCTCTTGCCGCCGTTGACCGACTTGAACGCCTGCACCGTGACACTGGCGTCGGTCATGGCGACATGGTCGGACGCCGAGATGCTCAGGCCCTCGTCTTTGAACACCATCTGGCACTGGGCGGCGCCGTTGGCGCTGTTGACGCAGGTGGTGGCGTTGGCGCCGCCGCTGGCCGACAGGGTGGCCGTGCCGGCCGTGGTCTGGCGCACCGAGGCGGCGTTGTTGGTGCCGCCGCTGATGGTGAAGACGCCGCCGCCAGGCTGCAAGGTGACCTGGGTGGCGCCGTTGTAATGGGGCGCGGTGCAGGCGGCGTTGGCGCAGGCGGTCAGCGTCACCGGTTCGGGCTGGCAGGTGAGGGCGCTGCCGCCGTGGCTGATCTGGATGTGGTGGGCCTGCGCGGCCGGCGGCGCGCCGCAGCTGGGCTGGTAAGCGGGATCGGCCCGCGTGACGCAGCTGCAGCCGGCCGCGCCCGCGCCGGTGCAGGTGATGGTCTTGCTCACGGTCGAGCCCCAGTCGAGGAAGATGGCGTTGACCGAGGCGTTGCCGTTGATGTTGTCGCCGGAGGCGTGGGTGGTGACGTTGCGCGCCGACAGATCGCCGTTGATGGTCGCGCCCGAGCCGATGTCGACGTCGCCCTTCATCGTGACGTTGCCGTTGACGATGACGTTGGCCGCGGCGATCGTCAGGGTGGTGCCGGTGAGGTTGCCGTTGACGGTGTTGCCGCTGCCGATGGTCAGCGCGGTGGTGGCGGTGATGTTGCCCTTGACGGTGACGCCGGCCGCGCTCAGTTCGACCGTGGGCGCGTTGATGTCGCCGGCCAGCGTGCTGCCCGAGGCCAGCGTGAAGGCCGAGGCGACGATGTTGCCGGTGATGCTGGAGCCGGAGCCGGTGGTGACGGCGCCGCTGCGCCCGCCGTTGACGTTGGCGATGCCGGCGATGCCGCCCTTGATGGTACTGCTCGAGCTCAGGCTGACGGCGCCGCTGGCGGTGATGCCGCCGTCGATGCGCAGGCTGGCGCCGGCCGTCACCGTGGCCGCCGACAGCGTGCCGGTAATGGTGGTGCTGGAACCGAGGTTGGCCTGGCCGCCGACGGTGACGTTGCCGTTGATGCGGCTCGACGGCCCGCCGGTGGTGATGGTCGCGGCGACGACGTTGGCGGTCACGGTCTGGTCGTTGGCGCCGAGCAGGAAGGTGTCGCTGGCGCGCAGCGTGCCGCCGGCCACCTGCGTGTTGGCGGTCTGCAGGCCGCGCAAGTCGAGGTCGCCGGTGGCGCGCAGCACGGCGCTACCGCTCATCTTGAGCACCTGGAAGTAGGTGAAGGCGACGTCCGTGTCGACCACCACCGTGTAGCCGCTGGCGATGGTGATGTCGTTCGCTTGCGACAGGGTGTCGCAGGTATAGGTGGTGTTGGCGCGTTTGCAACCGGTGACCTGGCCGCCGTCGAAGGCGTCGGTGGCGGCGCGTGCGCCATTGGTCGCCAGCAGCGCCAGCATGACTAAGCAGGCCGGCAGCTGCGAAAGCCGATGGCGCGCGAGGACGACGCCGGCACGCCGCAGCGCGGGCGTCGTCAGTAAAACGACAAACCTGAAGAAATTGAAAGTCATACGCCACCCGAACATGCCTGTCAGCATTATAGGGCGTTTCAGGTGTTGCTCTGTGGCATATATCAGACGCCGGCAGGATCAGCTTGCATCCTGGCCGGCGCCGCCGCCGCGCCGGCGTCTAGCGCTTGACCTTGCCGAAGGCGTCGCCGGCCTTCCAGGTCTGCATCGCAGGGGCGTTGGCCACCGCGTAGCCCAGGTTGAGCGTGAACTGCGCCTGCTGCACCATGCCCGACAGATCCCACTCGGGGCGGTACTCGTCGCTGACCTGGTGATAATCCTTCTTGAAAGCGACCAGCTTGGCGCGCGAGGGCTCGAGGTCCTTGACGAAGGTGAAGTGGCCGTCGCCGGAGAACACGGCCGAGCCGACGTTGAACGCCGGCACACCGGCCTTGGCAAAATTGAAATGGTCGGCACGGAAGAACGCGCCCGACAGGTCGGGGATGGCAGGCGCCAGGCTCAGGCCCATCTTCCTGGCGACCGCGCCGGCGGCGTCGTACAGGCTGCTGCGCTCGGCGCCGGCGACGCCGATGTCGCTGGTCTTGCCGACGAAGTTCATGCTGTCGAGGTTAAGGTCGGCCGTGGTCTTGTCGAGCGGCCAGGCCGGGTTTTGCACGTAGGCAGCGCTGCCCAGCAGGCCCTGTTCCTCGGCCGCCGGCCACAGGAAGATCTGGGTGCGCTTGGCCGGATGCTTGACCGCCTCGGCGGCCATCACCAGCAGCGCAGCGGTGCCCGACGCGTTGTCGATGGCGCCGTTGTAGGTGTGGTCGGTCTTGTCGTCGCGGCGCACGCCGTCGTCGATGCCCATGTGGTCCCAGTGGGCCGAATAGATCACCGCCTGTTCCTTCAGCTTGGCGTCGGTGCCGGGCACGATGCCGGCCACGTTGAACTGTTCGATCTGGCGCACGGTGCTGCGCACCTCGGCGTGGGCCTTGATCTTCAGGTCGACCGGTTTGAAGTCGCGCCGCTCGGCCTTGGCGCGCAAGTCGTCCAGGTCGAAGCCGGCGGCGGTGAACAGCGCGCGCGCGGTGTCTTCCTGTAGCCAGCCCTCGACCGGGTTGCCCTTGCCTGCCAGGTGGAAGCGCTCGTGGCTAAAGCCGTTGGCCGGCACGCTCCACGGGTAGGAGGCCGACGGCGTGGTGTGGATCAGCAGCGCGCCGGCCGCACCGCGGCGCACCGCTTCTTCGAATTTGTACAGCCAGCGGCCGTAATAGGTGTAGGCCTTGCCGGCGAAGCGATTGGGCTCCTCGGCGGTCGGCTGCGGATCGTTGACCATCATGACCAGGATCTTGCCTTTCATGTCGACGCCCTTGTAGTCGTCCCAATTTTCCTCCGGCGCGCTGGCGCCGTAGCCGACGAACACCAGCGGAGCGTCGACGGTGACGTCCTGTTTGCCGCTCATGGTGCCGAAGACGATCTCGGTGCCGGTCTTCGGCGCGATGGTCTTGCCGCCGGCGTCGAAGCGCACCAGGCTCCCGGGCAGCAGTTTGGTGCCCTCGATCTTGACGGACTGGCGGTAGCCGCCGTCGGCCAGCGGCTTGAGGCCGACGATGGCGGCCTGCGTCTCCAGGTAGCGCACCGTCAGGTCGCCGCCGCGCTGGCCGGTGCCGCGGCCTTCGAACAGGTCGTCGGCCAGGAAGGACAGGTGGGCGCGCAGCGGCGCCTCGGCGATGACGGGTTGCCGGGATTGGGCTTGGGCCGGAGCCTGGAAGGCGATACCGGCGGCGAGGGCTAACACTGTAAGGCGCATAGGGGTTCCTGGGTTGGGGGGCTTGGGTGCTTGGGTGCTTGTGGTTCTTATGCTGACGCGGGATATCTTACTGGATTTTCGGCCGTTTGTAAGCGAGTGTAAGAGTCGGTAAGAGGTTGTAAGGGTGGTCAACTGATACGGCGCGCGGCCCGTTTTCTGCTCATACGGCACGCAGCAAACGCGATGCCGGAACCAGAACCGAAACGAATGAAGTGGCAGTCGCAGTGAAGAAGTAAAAAAAAGGGTCAGTTTTACTAAAATAATTTAAATAATTTACACCGTTTAAAAGGAATTACATCATGATGAAGATTACCGCTACCCTGATCGCCACCCTGTTCGCCGGCGCCGCCTTCGCCCAGGCCCCTGCAACCCCGGCCACGCCCGCAGCACCGGCAGCTCCGGTAGCCGCATCTGCCGCAACGCCAGCCGCACCGGCCGCGCCGCATGAGCACACCGCAGCAAAGAAGGCGCATCACAAGAAGGCCAAGGCTGAAAAAGCTGCCCCGCCAGCGCCTGCGGAGCCGGCAACCCCGGCCACGCCAGCGGCTCCAGCGGCTCCAGCGGCACCAGTCAAGTAATCAAGTCGCAGGCATCACCAGCTAGCGCATGACGTGCCGCCCCGGACCTTCGGCCTGGGCGGCGCAAGGAAAAAGAGAGACGGGATACGCCCCGTCTCTTTTTTTTTCGTTTGGTTACGTAGGGCGGATCAGGCGGAACGCCGTAATCGGCCATCTATGAGCCGCGTGGACGGCATGCAATGGCCGATTACGCTTCGCTAATCCGCCCTACGTGATTATTAACGTGCTTATTAATGGGATCATTAACGGTTCAACTCTTCGAGCAGCGCGCGGTGGAACGCGGCTGGGTCT
>Ga0308163_10001686_pt1 | contig 22678 bp, 33 predicted proteins | sample PhyTR1_FD_201037 | JGI IMG/M metagenome (GOLD analysis project Ga0308163, IMG submission 201037) | Phyllosphere microbial communities from UC Gill Tract Community Farm, Albany, California, United States - DLSLT.R1 | ecosystem: Host-associated > Plants > Phyllosphere > Unclassified | place: USA... | reverse complement strand
AGTCCAGCGCCGGGCGGGCGCCGCCAGCGGGACGCTCCTCGCTGAAGCCGTGGGCCAGGCGTAGCGACAGGCCCCGCCAGGCCGGCGTCCAGTAGTGCAGACTGTTCTGCTGGCGGCGATCGAAGGAACTGATATCGGAAAGGTTGTCGCTGCTGGGCGCAGCGCCGTTGCCCATGATGCTCATGTAACCGGCCGTCGTCACGTAGAAGGGATCGAGATCGGCCGTCGAGGCATTGTAGGGCGTGGTCCAGTTGCCGGCAAACAGGGTACCCCAGCGCCCTTCGAGGCCGACCCGCGTGTTGCGCGAGGCGAGGGCGCCGGTGCCGGTGTCGGGCGCAACCGCGCCCTCGACCTGCCAGATCAGATGCAGTCCCTCGCCAAGCGGGGCGTTGCCGCGCAGCCCGATCACCGAGCGGTAGTTCGCCAGCCGCGTCAGGCGCGATGCGGCAGGGAGCGAGCGGCCGGCATGCGCCGATTCCACGCCGAGATTGAGGCGCCCGTACATCTGGACCGTGTCGGACTGGGCCCGGGCGGCCGAGCCAATGCAAAAGGGAAGAATGGCGAGCATGCCTGCCGGGAGAAGTCGTGTTGTCATGGTCGATCGATGCCGTGGTGGTCAAGAGCGGCGGACCATGGCTGCAAGGTCCGTCACGTCTATCCTACGGCGGCGCCGCGCAGCGCGACCCTGCCGAATGACGGGGGCGCACTGCGTGCAAGGCGAACGGGCGCTACAGGGTGATGTAGCCGCGCTTGATGGCCAGGGTCACCGCGTGGGTGCGGTCGCTCGCGCCCAGCTTGACGAGCACGGTACTCATGTGGCTCTTGACGGTGGGTTCGCTGATGGTGAGGATGGCGCCGATCATGCGGTTGGAATTGCCGTTGGCAGCAAGACGCAGCACCTCGAGTTCGCGCGCAGACAGCTTGTCGGCAGGGAAGTGGCCATCAACCTCGTCCTGGGCCACCTTCGCGATGACGCTCGCGCCCTGGTAGACGTGGCGTACCGTATGAGCGAGTTCGGCCGCGGTCACATCCTTTAACAGATAGCCGGTGGCACCCGCCTTCAGTGCGGCGATCACGCGCGCGTCACCGCTGAAGGTCGTCAGCACAATGATGCGTGCATCGGGATGCAAGGCGCGGATCGCCACAATCGCCTCGAGCCCATCCTTGACCGGCATTTGCAGGTCCATCAGCGTCACGTCCGGCCGGTGGCGAGCGAACTGGGCGATGGCTTCGGCGCCATTGCTGGCCAGGCTGACGATGTCCATGCCGCCCTGGGCGCGCAGGGTGGCGGCAATCCCGTCGCGCATCATGGGGTGGTCGTCGGCGATCATCACGCGGATCGGCTGGTCGGGATGGTTCATGTGTCCATGTCGATGTGGGCAGGCTGTAAAACGAATCACAGTCTGGCGCGGCTTTCAGCCCAGGTCAAGCCGGCCTGGGTGCATGGGAACAATGAAGCGGAAACAGGCACCCCGGGGCTGACCCGGCTCGTAGGCGATCCGCCCTTCGTGTGCGCGCACGATGGCCAGGCAGATTGCCAGTCCCAGGCCGGTACTGCCGGGTTTGGTGGTGAACAGACTACCGAAAACGCGCTCGCGGTGGTGCAAGGGGACGCCGGGGCCGTTGTCGCTGATGCGCACTTCCACCTCGTGGCTGCCATGCGGGCGCGTGGCGATACTGATTTGTTTCGGTCCGGCCGGTGCGCTGGAGCCGGTCAACGCCTCGATCGCATTCACGAGCAGGTTGGTCATGACCTGCTGCAGCTGGGTGGCATTGGCGTGAATCGTCGTCTCGCCCAGGCCCAGCGCAGCCTTCACGTCGATGCCTTCCTTGCGCATGCGGCGCTGCAGGAGCTGGAGAACGTCGCGCGCGGTCTGGTCGACCTTCACCTGCCCCATATCGTTATGTCGGTGCGCCGCGAGCCGCTGCATGCTGCGCACGATCTCGCCGGCGTGCCGCCCGGCGTCGCTGATCAGGGCGATCGATGAGAGGGCGCGTTCAATGTCCGGCTCAGCCTTGCGCAGCCATTTCCTGGCCGCTGCGGCGTGCAGTGAAATTGCCGCCAGCGGCTGGTTGACCTCGTGCGCGATCGACAAGCCAAGCTCACCGAGGCCGGCCGCTTGGACCGCATGCGCCTCCGTCGGCAAGCTGGGCGATTCGCCCGCGTGGCCGGACTCCACCAGGCCCCACCGTGACCGCAGGCAGGCACGCCGGCCGTGGGCTCCCCAGTGGCCGTAGCTGGTAAGCGCGGCCTGCCGGAAGTGACCGGTGACCGAGCCCAGGCCGCTAGCCTGGGCCAGGTGCGCCGCTTCTTCCCATGCCAGGGCAGCCATCCAGTGCCGCCCCTGGCCGGTGGCCGCGTCGGCCGCCGCCTCATAACCGCGCAAGGCGGCCAGGACATCGCCGTTGTGCCGCGCGTGTGCGGCATCGGCCAGCAGGGAAAAGCTGGCGGCATTGGCCGGGTGCAGCCAGGCCATGCGGCGCAGCTCCGCACAATGGATGTCCGGCTTGCAGTCGGCGCCAGCGTCCATGTTGCGCGACATGGCCAGCGCAGCGAACAGGTGGAAACTCATGCGCTCTGCCGCAGGCTGCGGTGCAGCGGCGAGGGCGCGGGCGCGGGCGATGGCGTTCATGGCTTGGGTTTGCGCATCCGCATACCAGGCTGTTTGCAGGACGGTGAGCCAGTGGCCGAAGCGATGTTCAAGCATCGCGCCATCGGGTGCGGAAGATGCCACCGCTTCGTCGCCGACCAGCAGGATGTCCAGCAGCGCGGCGCGGCCGGCCAGTTCCGCCCGGTCCTGCGCGCCCGCGGGCCGGCGCCTGGCCTGGGCCAGGCGGCCCGCCAGTTCCGGCAAGGGCATGCCTGCCGCAAACCCGGTACTCGCAAGGCAGAGCGCAGCGCAGGCCGGCGCTGCGTCATCTTCGCAGATGGAAGCCAGTTCGCAGGCCGCCTGTTCCAGGCTGGCCATGACCGACGTGACCATTGCCGCCAGCTGCCAGGCCGCATCGGGCTTGCGGCTGACCGCCCTTGCGCGAGATGACGCCGCATGTGGCTGTAGATCACGCAGGGGCCGGACTGACAGGGCAGTGTGTGGAACCTGGTTCATGGGATGGGACGTGCTTTCATCGAGTGAACAATCTGGGGCGGGGCGCAGAAGGTCGCCGCCGATTGATTATGGCTGCTTGCGTTGACATATCATTCATACGATAGTTCTATGCGCGTGTGTTTTTGCAGGGCCCGGATGCCCGAAGAGCCGACTGCGCTGCCGTCCGCCCCCGCAAAATGACAGGGGCCGGCCAGGTGCTACGCTGCTATGGTAAGAAAAGCATGCATCTCGCTTGATACCAACGAAAGAAGCGCCATGAACCACACCATCCCATCCCGTCGTACCGGCGTCCATGCGGCGTTGCTGGCCTCCGGCCTGCTGGCCGCAGCGGCGGCCCAGGCCCAGGCCGATCTGATCCTCACCAACGGCAAGATTGCCACCATGGTCCGCGAGGGCGAGTTCGTCCAGGCCGTCGCGGTCAAGGACGGCAAGGTGCTGGCAACGGGCAGCAATGCCGCTGTTCTGAAGCACAAGACCGCCACGACCCGGGTAATCGACACCGGCGGGCGCACCGTGATTCCCGGCCTGAACGATTCCCACACCCATGTGATCCGCGAAGGCCTGAACTACAACATGGAGCTGCGCTGGGACGGCGTGACCTCGCTCAAGCGCGCGCTCGACATGCTGAAGGAGCAAGCTGCGCGCACGCCGGAAGGCGAATGGGTGAAGGTGGTGGGTGGCTGGAACGAGTACCAGTTCGAGGAAAAGCGCTTGCCGACGCTGGAGGAGATCAATGCGGCCGTGCCCGATCGGCCGGTCTTCGTTCTCTACCTGTACGGCTTGGGCTTCCTGAACAGGAAAGGCATCGAGACGCTCGGCTACACCAGCGAGACGAAGTACAAGGATGGCGTGGTGGAGCTGGACGCCAACGGCAATCCGACAGGGCGCCTGATCGCCAAGCCGAATGCGCTGATCCTGTACTCGACGCTGGCCAGGACCAACAAGCTCAGCCGCGAAGACCAGGTCAATTCCACGCTGCACTACTACCGCGAACTCAACAGGCTGGGCGTGACCAGCGTCATCGACGCCGGCGGTGGCTTCCAGAACTACCCGGACGACTATGGCGTGACGATCGGGCTGGCGCGCGAGGGCAAGCTCACCGTGCGCACCGCCTACTACCTGTTTGCCCAGCGTCCCGGCAAGGAACTGGAAGACTTCCAGCGCTGGATCGGCATGACCCACCCAAAGAAGAACGACCACATGTTTTATCCGAATGGCTTCTCGGCGGAAGGTGCGGGCGAGAACCTGGTCGCCAGCGCGGCCGACTTTGAAAACTTCCTGGAACCACGTCCCGACCTGCCAACCCACATGGAGGACGAGCTGGAGCAGGTGGTCAGCCTGCTGGTGCAGAAGCGCTGGCCGTTCCGGCTGCACGCCACCTACGGCGAAAGCATCGACCGCGACCTGGCGGTGATCGAGAAGGTCAACGCAAGAACACCGCTGAACGGGCTGCGTTTCATTGTCGACCACGCGGAAACTGTCACCGATGCCCAACTGGCGCGCATCAAGAAGCTGGGCGGGGGCATCGCGGTCCAGGACCGCATGCACTTCCAGGGCGAGAGCTACTGGAAGCGCTATGGCGCGCAGGCACGCCAGATGCCGCCGATTCGCAAGATGCTGGACATGAAGATCCCGGTCGGCCTGGGCACCGATGGCACACGGGTGTCGAGCTATAACCCCTGGCCGTCGCTGTATTGGACCGCCACTGGCAAGACCGCTGGCGGCATGGCGACCTGGCAGGCGAGGGACGTACCAAGCCGCTATCAGGCCCTGAGGTTGATGACCACGGGTTCGGCCTGGATGAGCGGCGAAGAAAAGCTCAAGGGAACAATCCGGCGCGGCCAGTACGCCGACTTCGTGGTCCTGCCCAAGGACTACTTCACGATGGAGCCGGAAGGCATCAAGCGCCTGGAAAGCCTGTTGACCGTGGTGAACGGCACGGTGGTCTACGGCGGCGGTCCTTATTCGCCGCTGAATCCGCAATTGCCGCCGGTGTCGCCGGCCTGGAGTCCGGTGGCTGCATACGGCGGCTACCAGGACCGCTGAAGGGTGGCAGCCGCAGTTCGTGCACGCATGGCGTCCTGCGCCCGCGAATGAAACGTCACAACAAACAGGGAGATATTGAATGGAGATCAGGACGCATCACGGCGAAGGCAAGCTGCAACAGATTATCGAGGTTGGATCGCATCGCCTCACGGCGGATGCGTCGGTTCAGGCGGGAGGCGAAGCGACCGGCCCCGAGCCTCACGATCTGCTGGCGGCAGCATTGGGCGCATGTACCGCGCTTACAGTGACGATGTATGCGCGGCGCAAGGGTTACAAGCTTGACGATGTGAATGTGCATATCAGCCACGGTCAGCAGGACGGGTCCTATGCATTTACCCGGAGTATTCATTATGTCGGTGAACTGAGCAGCGAAGAGAAGGCGCGCCTTACCGACATTGCGAACAAGTGTCCGGTGCATAAGACGCTCATGGGAACGATACAAATCGTGACGAATGAAAGCTGAGCCTGCGTGGCTTGTCGCATGTGTTTTTACCCGCATACACCTGTCTGATTACTTTCCGAAGCCTCACGCGATTCATTGACGAAACTATCTCAGAACTCGATGTGTGAGCACGGCCAGCGATCAATCACAAACACCGCATAATCTATATTTCGCTTTTCCCTGGTTCAGGGACGTTTACAACCTATCAATGCGCGTAACGGGCTTCCTGCCTGCGTTCGCGCCCGTCCCAAGCTGATAGGCGGTTACGGAAAGACCCGGAAAATTTTTCCATAAGGCCCATCCAACGGGCCTTTTGTTCGTCGGTCTTGGCGCGCTCCGCGTTAGCGGCGGCGATTACCTGCATCGGGTTCACGTCCAAAGCTTGGGCGACGGTCAAGGCTGCATCATCATCAAAAACGCGCCGTCCGGTGCGGTAGCTGCTCATCGCGCTCTGCGAAAAGCCAAGCTTCTTAGCCAATGCGTAGTCGCTCTCTATACGTAGGTGCCGTTTCACGGCGTCCAAATAATCCGGGGTGTTCACTTAGCTCTCCTAGGGCTAGGCCCACCTAGGCGTAGGCGGGCAATGGCCGAACCATACCGCAATGCATCGCATGTGACAACTACAGCACATCTGACGTGCATCACACTTGACGTGAATGTCAGGTGACGTGTATCGTGCGTCTTGTCGGGCGGAAATATCACCTCCCTCCTAGGCAAATCGGCTGACCGCCGCCGCCCGACTTCACCGCCTACGAGGAAAAAACAAGCCTGGGAGGGCGCGTAATGTTTACACAATCTTACAAATCAGCAACTTCGTTTGCCGAAAACGCAATCGCCGCCATGGCGAGTGCCGTAATCATCGCCGCGCCGTTCGCCGCCTGGCTCCTGGGCTACCCGCAATGAAATCCGAGCGTATCGAACTGGCCGCACTGGCCGCTGTCGCTGGCCCTCGCGCCACGCCGCAAGAAATCGCCACGTCTGTCTACCTGGCCGAGTTCGCGGCCATCTGTGCCGAGATTGACGCCACGCCGGTGGAAATCCGCATGGAGCGCGTGCACGCAGTGAAATCTGGCCTGGTGCGGCCCGCTGACGCGGAAGCCGTGCGCGCCGCGTTCTGGCTCCGTATGCCGCTGGGCGTGCGTACTGTCGCCGTCATGTCGGCCGGCTTGCACAAAGCCCGCGCCGAAGATGCGCTGTGCAAATTCAACGCATTCGAGCGTGGCCGAGTGTGGGTGTCGCTCAACCGCCTGATTGGCGACCTGCAAACCGTTCAAAAATGCATGCAAGGCGGTGCAATGCCGTCGCCGTCTGACCGGGAAATGCACTGATGCGCGACCTCAACTGGGGTATCCCGACGCGCATGGCGCGTGCCATGTATGCCGTCTTCGCCCGCGACGGGCAAGAGGCGCACCAATCGAAAATCGACTTGATCGACGGTCTGCTGCTGGACGATGAGCGCCTGCCGCTGGCTGACGAGCGCGGCCAGTTGGCTGGAGAGCCTGCAATCTGGCACGCCGCCGACGCCGCCGCCCGCATCGTGCATCGTTGCTGCGACGAGTTGCGCACCGCCGATGCGATCCTCGCCGCTGTGGCCGTGCAGTGCGCACGGCGCGGCATCGCACCGCCGAAGGGCGACACCGAACAAGAGCAGTTGGCGCGGGCGCTTGACAAGGCCTGGTGGCGCAAGCATCTGCGCACCGAGTGGAAGCGCCGTCTTGAGCATACGTCCATTCAACTGGGCATGACCTCCGTGCGAAATGACCCGTACATCAGCCGTGAGTCGGCGCTTCTGCAGGAAAAGCAAAACCGCGCCAATCGTGAGTTGCTAGAGCGCCGCATTGCAACCAACGAAAACGGCCAATCGTTCACGGTGGCCGAGCTGGCCGATAAGGGCATGGCGAACAAGACTCTGCGCCGTGGCGAACTGATGACGCGCATTCGCGGCTTTGAAGAAGTGGCAGACATGATGCGCGCCGTCGGCATGTTCTGGACGATCACCTGTCCATCGAAATACCACAGCGTAGGCGGCACGAATGCCAAGTACAACGGCGCGACGCCACGCGATGCGCAAGCCTACCTAGTCGGCGTGTGGGGTCTGATCCGCGCCGCGCTGCACCGCGCCGGCATCCGTCCGTACGGCTTTCGCATAGCAGAGCCACATAGCGACGGTTGCCCGCACTGGCACATGCTGCTGTTTGTCGACGCGGGCCAGGCCGAGCGCATGGAAGAAATCGTGCGCCACTACGCGCTGGAAGAAGACGGAGACGAGAAGGGCGCGCAAGAGAACCGCGTCAAGCTGGTGAACATCGAGGCGGGCAAGGGGACAGCGGCGGGCTACATCGCCAAGTACGTTAGCAAAAACATCGACGGCCATGGCGTAGGCGATCACAAGACCTTCGAGAACGGCACCACGTATGTAATCGCTACGGATAGTTTCGGCCAAGTCGAAATCACTCCGTCACAGCGCGTCACCTACTGGGCGCAGGTATGGGGCATTCGCCAGTTTCAGCAAATCGGCGGCGCACCTGTCGGCGTGTGGCGTGAGCTGCGCCGTGTGAAGGCCGAGGCGGTGCAGGCCGCACCTGATGCATTGAAGGCCGCGCACGCCGCTTGCCAGAAAATCGAAAGCGACGATCCAGCCGTGGCGAAGCAAGCCAGCTTTGCCGATTACATGATGGCGCAGGGCGGGCCAACGGTGGGCCGTAGCGCCGCCATCAAGATCGCCACGCGTGACGTCACCATCAAGGGCCGCTATGTCACCTATGACGACAAGCGGCCAGCGGGCGTCTACGCCGTCGCCTATCCGAACGAAGTCTATGAGTCGGTGCGGTATCGGTGGACTGTCGAGCAGAGCGACGGCGCGGGCGCGGCCCCTGCCGCTCCTTGGACTGGTGTAAATAACTGTACGGCCGATCCTGAATTCGACGGGCGTGCGCCCCGCGCAATGGCTCTTGAAAACCGGGGCGACGGCCTGCCAGGCGGCCAGAAATGGAGCGTGGACGATGAGAAGGCGCGCAACGCGCTCTTCAAAGAACATTCCCCGCGCCATGCGGGGTGGCACCTGAGCAACCTACGTAGGAAATCGGATGGATAACAAAAACGCAGAATTGGAGCGGCGCGCCGTCGCGCTGTTCAAACAGTACGGGCTTTTCCTGCCGCGCCCGGTGAAAGACTTCTTTCACGATCTGGCGGCACATCTCAACTGGCAAGACCTCATGAAGGGTATCAAATGACCGTAGCAATCGACGCAGCAACCCGCGCCCGCCTGGTGTGGCTGGCCGAACAACTCACCCGGCTGCATGACTATCAGTACGTCCGTTTCGAGGGCGATCACGTATTCCAAGCGGCCCGCCAAGACCTGGCCGACATTATCGCCAACGCGGTCGAGCCAGTGACGAACCCGCCCGCAACCGTTCTGGCCGTCATGACCCCTGAGCAGGTCGAGCGCGTCATTGCCGCTATCCCTGCCGGTGTCGATGCTGACGCCATCGTCAAGGCGATCACCGGCGAAATCGAGCAAGCCGAACTGGCGGTAACTGACGCCGTTGCACAGACTCGCGCCGACGTGCTGGCCGCGTTCCCGACGAACGTACAGGCCGTGGTCCCGGAACCTGCGCCCGCCGAAGAACCGGCATAACAAAACCCGCGCCGAGGGAGGCGGCGCGGCCCAACTGAGAGAGAACAAATGGCATCGAAAACCCTGGGCCGCGTCATCTGCCCGATTGGCTGCGGCCATCAAGCGGCGCAAGTGAAAATCAAGACCGACAAGGCAAGCGGCACGGCTTACCCCTACGTGCATTGCGCAGGCTGCGGGATGCAGGCGCATACCCGAAACGAAGAACAAGCGCGCCATCTGCTGGCGATCACGCGCAAAGAGAAGGGCGCCGATGCTGCGCCGGACGCGCCAGCGGCCCCACCAGGCGACGAACCGGCCCCGGTTGATACCAGCGCACCACCGCCGCCGAAAAAAGCGCGTAGCGGCCTGTTTCCGATGTTCGCGGGGGCATAAGCCATGACCGAACAAGAAATGGAAATGCTAGTACGCGAAGGCGACGCCATTGACGCGGGGGCTGCGGCCTACGCAGAGGCGGCGGCATCGGGCAATCTGGACGAAAAGGGCAAGATCATTGCGCCGCCTGACCCGGTGGACGAAACCGCCGCGAAGGCTGCGGAATGGTTCATCGTGCCGAAAACGCTGGCCTGGGCGATCACGGCGGCTTTCCCCGAACTGGCCGAGCATTACAGCGACGCGAAGTGCATGGAACTGGCGAACGCGATTGTTCCGGTGGCCGACAAGTACGGCTGGTCCGGCGTCGGCAACTCGCCGGAATTGGCCCTTGCAATGGGTACAGCGTTCTTCTGCATGCCTGCCTACGGCGCGCACCGGGCGCGCCAGGCCGAGAAGGCGAAGCAAGCCAAACTGGAAGATAAGCGCGCCGTCGGTGAGCCCGTGCTGAAAGTGCAGGGCGATGGCAGTCGAGAATAAGGCGCAGATATGGGCCGTCATGGGCCAATCCGGCACCGGCAAGGGACTGTGGCTCAAGCGCGAACTGCGCCGCCTGAAACCTCGCCGGATAATCATTCTTGACCCACAAGACGAGTACGGCCAGTTCGCCAAGGCCGTGACCGCCGCCGACCTGGCACGCGCCGTTGTCGCGGGCGGCGCGGCCAGGCCGTTCGCTGTCCGCTACGTGTTCCCGAAGTCCTGCACGGCAGATCACTTCCGGAAAATCTTCGACCTAGTGTGCAAGCTGGCCTACGGCGCCGGGAATTGCGCGCTATTGGTCGAGGAACTGTCGAATTTCACCACGCCGTCATGGGGACCGCCGCTGTGGCGGCGCATGTGCAATTCGGGCCGACATGAGGGCGTGTGGGTCATCGGCTGTAGCCAGTTCCCGGCGCAGGTCGATAAGTCGTTCCTGTCCAACGCCACGATGATCCATTGCGGCTGGCTGGCCGAGGCCGCGCACCGCAAGGCCATCGCCGGGAAAATGGACGTTGACCCTTCCATGATCGGACGGCTACCCGACCTGCACTACCTGGAATGGCATCGCTCCGACCGCCTCATACGGGCAGGTGAAATCACGATCACCGGGCGCATCACGGAAAAAATAATCGATCGCGACGACACAAAAGCGACGCCAGAACGCAACGAAAACCCGGTGAACGCGAAGCAAAAACGCGGCGCGGCGATGAAAGTTTCTACCTAGGGATATGCGTATCCGTAGAGGCGGGCCGACCCGTAGATTTTCGTCTATCGGCCCGCTAGTCTTCGGTTCCTATGAGCCTGAAATCCTTTATCCCTACACCGGCGAAGCTGGGCCAAGAAGTCTTGGCAACGCTGGGCGCGATCATCATTTCGGCGCTCATCATCAAGCACATTCCCGCCCTGCGGAGCCTGGTGAAAGACAACACCGAAATCGTCCCTTAACCCGAAAGAGAAAAATGAAACAGTACATCACGCAAGCCCTGTTCATCCTGGCCGTCGTCGGCGTCGCCAAGTACGTCAACGGCGCCCTGCCGGATCACCCGCTCGACAAGTTCCTGCCGAGCTAATCATGAAGCTCCAGGATGCGGTAAAGACCGCCATCGCAACCCTCGCGCTGATCTATCTGGGTAACCAGTGGACCCCAACGCGCCGCCTGATTCAATCTGCACTGAACGGATAAAAAAAAGCATGTTCAATAAACCGATGCAACAAGCAACCGGCGTCGCGCCGGGTCAAGTCGCCACCCTGCGCATCGCGCCGGAGCAATTCACCCTGGTTGGCCTCAAGCTGGAACTGACCGGCACCACCTTCAACAAGTCGCACATCGACCGCGTTCGCATCAAAGTCGGCCCGCGTGTCATCTGGGACGTTACCGGCGACCAGCTCAACAAGATCAACAACTACAAGAACGCCGCCGACAACGCGAAGTTCCTGTACATCGACTTCACCGAGCGCACGCAGGCTATCTTCCCGGTCAAAGAAATCGGCGGTCTGGACCTGATGAGCCTGGTTCCAATCGGTGAAGTGTTCGTGGAAATCAGCATCAACGCGGCGGCGGTTGCACCGGCCATCAACGCCATCGGCTACTACGAGCAGAGCCAGCGCAACCCAATCGTGATGAAGCTGGTGTCGTTCAACTTCACGCAGTCGGCATCGGGCCGCTTCACCCTGCCGCTGAACATGCGCGGCGCGCTGATCAAGCGTATTTGGCTGTTCTACAACGGCTCGAACCACGGCCCAACCGTCAACGGTAACGTCGAGCGCGCCGAAGTGAAAAAGAACGGCATCACGATGTTCGACCAGTCGTGCATGTCGGCCCGTTTCGACCAGCAACACCACAAAAAAGTCGCGCAGGCAAACACGTTCTGCATCGACTTCGTTGTCGATGACAACCACGACGCCTACGTCACCACCGTCCGCAACGTCGGCACGAGCCAGATGTACGACTCGTTCGAATTCAACGTGTGGCTGAAAGACGTGGCCGGTGCAACCGTCGTCGCCGTGGCCGAAGTGCTTGACACTCCGACCAATCTGTAAGCCGGGGGCCGCATGGACCTTCAACAAAACGCACTCTACGGTTCGCCCGTCGCCGCGTACAACCAGCTTGGCGCGAACATGGTCAACCCGGTGAAAGCGAACGGCGAAACCGACTGGGGCGCGATCCTGGCGAACGGCATCCGGGGCGCGGCACAGGGCGCTATCGGCGCACAGGTGAACGGCGCTTACGCCTCGGGTCAACTGATCGCGCCGCCTGGCTACCAGCAAACCAGCGCAAGCGGCTTGAACGGCCTGATCCTGATTGCGGGCCTGGCGTTTCTCGTGATGGGCGGTGACTGATGGTTGCGCCTGTACCGGGTTTGCCGATGCCGCTGCAACTGTCGGCAGGCGGTGGCGGTCCTGGGTATGCAACGTCCAACGCTGGCGTCGGTACGCCCATTTCGAACCCGTTCAATTTCGACGGGTCCGGCTGGGTCATCAATTTCGGCAACGGCAACAGCACGACGGCAAGCGGCAACAAGGACGCCAACAGCACGACGCAGACGCCGAGCGGCCAGACCGCTGGCGGGCTGCTGTCGGGCATGGGCTTTGATGCGAAGTGGCTGCTGCTGATCGGCGCTGCATACCTGCTGATGAAGCGATGAGATACAGCGCGATCCAGATTGGCCGCGCCGAAGCGCACCGCCTGCTGTCGGCGGCACAGTCCCCGAAGACAGACGCGGCGGGTCAATTCTGCCTGGCTAATCTGGTGGCGCGTGGCGTGCCTTACGAGGTCTTCAACTCGGACGGCGAAACCGCCGCCGCCTTCCTGGTCGAGCGGTCGAACGACGCGCTGTGGATCACGGCGGCGGCGGGCAGGGCGCCAGACAATCTTGTCGCCATCGTCTCGCGCTTCGCAGAGCATCAAGCGTATGAACGCGGCCTATCGGCTGTCGGCTTTCGCACCGAGCGGCGCGGCCTGGTGCGCAAGGCAACCCGCATCGGCTACGCGATCACGAGCCAGGACGGCAACGAATACTTTCTGAGAAAGAGCATCACATGCTGATTCATCGAATCAACGAACAACGGAAGATGGCCGGGGGCGGCGCCAGCGCGTACAACTTCGGCGGCAGCAACAAGACCGATTCCAGCACCAAAACGACGAGCAACACGACGAACTGGACCGACTACAACGACCAGCGCGTCGTGGGCCAGGACGAGGCAATTGGCCTGTCGGGTAACAACAGCACGGTCAACCGGACAACTTCGAATCTCACATCGTTCATCGACACGAGCAATCGCAGCACCAATTTCGCAGACTCGCGCAGCACCGTCGATAACAGCGACAGCAGCACGCAGTTCACCGATAACAGTGACCGAAGCACGCACTACACCACGACCGATCACGGCGCGGTGGCGGCGGGCCTGGGCATGGGAACGAAGGCGCTCGATACCGTGGGCCTGACCATGAAACAGGCGTTCGATTCGCTGACGATCCAGTCAGAACACGGGCTCAAGGCCACGAACGCCGCTTTCGACCTGGCGAAGTCGTCGGGCGCGAACTCGATGGCGAATAGCGCCGCCGTCCTGGGCTTTGCAACCGATGCGATCAAAGAAACCCGCGCCGCTTTCCAGGAAGCGGAAGACGGCGGAAACAAGCAAATCATGCTGTACGCGGTCATGGCCGTTGCCGCTGTCGGCATCGCTGTTGCCGTGCGCCGATAAGGAAAACGATGCAAACCTACGCACTCAATCTGACCAACGACAGTCGCTCTTATAGCTCTGCTGGCGACCTGTTCGTCTATGAATCCGGCCAGGTGGCTGGCAACGAAGGCGCCGACCTGCGCATCATCGTAAAGCCTGATTCGGGCGGGGAAATCACGCTCAAACCGGGCCAGCAATTTCGATTGCCGAAGGGTGAAAGCGCGATGCAATGGTACGTGCGCGCCGCTACGCCGGGAAACAACATCACCGGCTACATCATCATCGGCGCGGGCGAATTCGATGACGCCAATACGCTCAACACGTTCAAACTCGACGGCACTTTTACAAATGCCGTCAAGGTCACGAACACCGAAGCCGAGCGCGTCCCTGTGTCGCTCGACCCAAAGCAACTACTCCAGCAAACGGCACCACTCATGGCATACAACGCAAGTCGGGAAGTGAACATTTCAAGTGCGACCGGACCGACCACGCTTTTCACGGCGGCTGAAAACGTCAACGGCCTGATCATCGAGCAAGTCCAGACCTATACGCAATATGCAATCGAACTGCGTGCGGGCGGCGTGTTCCTCATGCGAATCATGGGCCTTGATCGAACCCGCATCAAGATTCCAGCCGGTGTAGCGCTCACGGCGGGGATGACGACCACGGCAACTGGCGAATTAAAAGCCCTGTTCACCGTCCTGTAACCCATGAACAAAAACACCGCAGTCGCCCTTGCCGTGGTGGGCGTGGCCATGTTCTACGCCGCGATCCAGTACGAGAAGGCAGGCACCGCGGGCGACGACGAATCGAACATCATTACTGACGGAATAGACGAAATGGGAAGTCTCATCACTGGTTGGCCGAGCGGCTCCGCGCCGTACCGCGCCATCATCGAACAAGCCGGGGCCGCGTATGGCGTGCCGCCGCTGTTGCTGGCCTGGTTGCTGTGGAAAGAATCGCGCTACCTGCAAGAAATCATCGACGGCACCAAGCGCAGTAGCGTCGGCGCGTTGGGCATTGCGCAGTTCATGCCAGCGACTGCCCGCGAACAGCTTGGAAGCGAGGCGGCGGCGCTGGACCCGGCGCGGGCGATCCCCGGTGCAGCGCGCTACCTGGCAAGCCTGTATCGCCGGTTCGGCAACTGGACGCTGGCCCTGGCCGCGTACAACTGGGGCATGGGCAATTTGCAACGCAAGGGCATTGCGGCTGCGCCCGCCGAAACACGCGACTACTACACAACCATCCTGGCGAAAGCCAACAAGACCGGAGCGCAATACGCATGAGCGATAACAACAACGTCCTGCTTGCCGCCGCCCTGGTTGGCGGCTTCTTCCTGATGAACCGGCGCCAGGCGACGCCAGCATACTACCCGCAGCAACAGCCAGGGTACGGCGCGCCCGCGTCGATGCCTGGCAACGTCGGCAACGGCTGGCAACAGCTTGCGCAAGGCGCGGTGGCGGGCTTCCTGTCGTCGCTGGCCTATGGCCCCGCGAACAACACGAGTCAGACCAATTTCCCGAACTACGCCGATCCGGTGGACGCCGTGCGCGGCAACATCGTGCAAGAGCGCGTGCAGGAATGGATGTTCTGATGCGCGACAACGACGTGAAAATGATTGCTGTAGCGGCCATCCTGATTGCGGCTGGCGTCTTCCTGCGAACAAAGAAAGCGATCAGCTCGCAACCGAAGCCAGGATATTTCTGGGATGGCTACGGCTACGTGAAAGCGGGAACCGGCTATGAGGTGACCTGGGGATGATCTCTGTCGATACGAAGCTGCTTGTAGCTGTCGCCGTCGTGGCTGCGGTGGGCGCGTGGTACGTCGGTAGCCGACTGCCAGAAATGGCCGAAGCGCTGCCAGGTGTCATCGCGGATACCGGGGCAGGGCTGATTATCGGGACTGGTGACGTGCTTGGCATTCCACGCACGAACGAAACCGAATGCCAGCGTGCATTGGCCGAGGGCCGGATGCTCGATGCGTCGTTCGCCTGTCCCGCTGGAACTTTCCTGGGCGGTGCCTGGGACTACTGGACGAAATGAGACGCCATGAAAGACGTATACATCGTCATTGGCATGGCGCTTGCGCTGTACCTGTACCAAAACAAAAACCAAACCGGCTGCGGATGCGGCCATTAACCTGAGAGAGAGAACTATGTTGCGCACCTTCTTTACCCGGCTCCGTGAGCCGTCGAGCCTGGCCGGTGTGGCCGTCCTGGCTGTCCTGTTCGGCGCTGACCCGATGAAAGCCAATCTGGTTGCCGAAGCACTGGCAACCGTACTGGCTACCGGCGCGATCCTGCTGCCGGAAACCACGAAGTAATGAGCGCGATCGAGGCCATTCAAATGGCAATCAGCACTGGTGTGCTGGCCGGTGGCCTCGGGCTGCTGAAATGGGGGCTGGCGGTCGAGCGCCGCCTGCTGAAAGTCGAACTTAAATTGGGAGTCGAGGCATGAGCAAAAAACGCACGCCGCCACGCGGCAAGAATGGCCGCTTCAAGCGCAAGAAGTAATCCGGTCGACCTGATCGAGAAAAAGCCCCTGGACCTCCTGGGGCTTTTTTTCGTCCATAGGCTGCGCCAGGGTCACAACGTCCGCGCTGACGACGCCGAGGCGCGTGGGAAGCGCGCCCATGCCCATCTGCCGGTGGCGTAGATCAGATTCCATGTGCTTGAGCCTGAGTATCTCCGGAACCCACCACGGCACCGGCCTGCGGCCCGTGAGCCAGTCGCGCACGGTGCGTTCGTCGCGGCGTAGGCGCTTGGCCAGGACCGCCAGGGGGACGCCCATCGCGTAGTGCGCCATTTCGGTAGGGTTGCCGTATCTGAGATTCGGATAGCGCATTGTGTCCAGTCGAAAAAAAGCCAGGGATTTAATTGTCCCTGGCTGGCGAATCCGGGTCTGTACGTAGTACTCGTACCTAAATCAGGTGACGTCATTTCCGACTAAGTGATTGAATTGTTTGGGATTCGTGCAAAAGTCATCTATTTTGAGTACTTCGGCATTTCTCGCGTCGGCAACATTGTACCTAAATATGGTGACTTAGTAGACTGGGTCAAATTCAAACCTAAACATGTAGACTTAGCGCACGTCCCCGCATTTTCCGTGACCTGCTAGTTAGCAAGACGTTGGCAGCACTGGGCGAATTGAAACTAACTCAGCTTTCAAATACCCTCGCATTAGTCATCCTCCGCACGAAGTTCAAGCTTCATTGATTTAGCAAAACAACGAGCATCAGTCGCATTCAATTTTCCTCGTCGCAATCGTAATTTCCTAAAGTAATCATGATGCTTCTTGGTAGAGCTGCCGACGCGGCTACGCCGATTTAATCCATAGTTAGTTATTGATGTCGCAAAAAGTAACTTTGCAGGTACTTGGCGCGGAGGATCGCTGCGGGACGGCCCCCCTGTCCTCGTGGCAAAACCGAACCCTGGGCCCAGCAGTGTGGCCTTAAAAGTTAGTTTTGAGCGATTCGTCTAGATGTTATCTAGATAATCCGTAGTTGGTTTTTGACGTAGGAAAAAGTTACTTTGCAGGTCTGCGCGCGAAGGCCCTCTGCCATACAGATGCTCTGTCCTCGTAGAGATGGAGAAACGGGACCGCCGGGCCAAGCAACGACGCCCCAAAAGTTAGTTTTTGGCGAATCGATCAGACGTTATCTAGACATCTGTCCTCATGAGCACCGCGTTCTTGTCTCGCGACTGAATATACGCGGTGCAGCCTTTGAAACACACACCCAGATATTATCTAGGGCGGTCTTCGTAGCAGAAAAAGCAGTATCTCCAGTATTATCTAAACCCAGAAAATATTTTGCTTGCGGAATACGAAAGCAGTTGTATAAACTGCATTCGCACTAAAAATCAGCTTCCGCTTTAAAACATGCGAGCAGCCGAAACCAACTTTGGCAGTGAATTGTATGCCCTAAGGATTCGCACAGGCGTGACGAAAGCAGACGTCGCCTCTCGTGCCGGATTGGGTAGAGGCTACTACTCGCAGCTGGAAAATTCAAGAAAAGGGCCGCCTTCGACGCTCCTTTTGTGCCGCATCGTCGAGGCGCTGGAACTGAGCGACGCTGAGTCGCACCGTTTGTTCGCTGTCGCGGTTGCAGATCGGTGCGCCGCGACTTGTCACAGTTCTGCGGCCTTGATCTCTATAGCACCACTTGTGAAGTCATTGATTCAATCGGCGCCCAGGATTACACAAGAGCAAGCGGCGCGTATCGCAGCGATCCTTAAGGAGGAATAAATGTAGAAAACGACGAACCCCCTACAACTGAGATCCGCCGCTTTCTGGCCGAGATAGTATCTTCGAACGTGGAAATTCTAAGATATCGCCCTCCGGCCGGACGGTCAACTGTTGTTTTCAAAAAAGCTGCATCCGTCTATTAACTGGAGGGTAGAGCAATGGTGAAAGCAGTCTTAGAACGCGTTTCCTCAAGCGTACATGCTCGGGAAACTCTTACGCCTTTGTCCGCGATACGCAAACGCGCGGCCAAGGTATCGAATCTCTGGATCTTCGATTCCCCCAAGAACAATCGCCGCCTTACCGTGTCCGGTGACGTGCCCTTCATGCACTTGATGCTTCTTGAAGGTGATACGGGCGTTGCTGGTTACGAACTCGTCGACGATCCTTTTAAAGTTGCCTCAAACAGTGATGCCGGCTATGTCAGGGTACGCAGCCGCGACGGCGCTGAGCATTGGATCGTCATAGCTCGTTCTGGGCGCTCTTCATCAGGCAAGGAAAGTGATCCTTCGATTCCGGAGGGTCTGCGAGAGAAGGCATTATCGGCCGGTGTAGAAGTTCATGTCCGCAGCGAACTTGAACTGCTTGGGAAAGAAGTCTTCCTGGACAACTGGCTCATGCTCTGCGCAATCATGACCCGTGTCAAAGCTTATCCCACGTATCGCGAAACCGAGCTGTTCTTGGCATTAATGTCTCGACATAGCGCATTGCGCGTACAGGATGTCTTGGCCGACGCCCGGGCCGATCGGAGCATCATGCTTGCCGTGGTGGCCAGGGCGCTCCAGGACGGCACGGTGCATACCGATCTGACTCGCCGCCTATTCGGAACTCACTCGCAGCTCGACCGGGTGCGGTCATGAATGTCCCACGTAGCCGGACCCTTATTCCCGCTGCCTTTGCGGACCTGTCGCAGTGGCCAGCACCTGATGAGGAAGTCCTAAACGAAGAAATCCTGCGTATTTACCGAACTCGTAAGCTGGCTGTCGCAATGTACGCGGACGGAGTAGCGCACGAACAGATCACGGCTGCTACGGCGATACCGCGCCAGAAGATTTTCTACTTGGTTGGCCGATGCATGGCTAGTGGTGAGGACGGCACGATCGCCGGCTTTCGTGCGCTGGTGCCTTGGAAGCGTTTGCGCGGCTACGAGCGCCGTGCTCCAGTTGTCCATGAGCTAGGTGAAGGATCGGGTGGGTGTGCAGGTGCTCTATCGCAGCTGTTCGCGCGATTTCCCGAAGTGGAGCTACACATTCGGAACCGCTTTCTTGGCACTGGAGAGCGTTCGGTTCGAGTAGTTCGGATCAGCTACGCCGAGCTTCATGGTGAATTTCTTGACCAGCTACGCTCACTGGGTTTTACGTCGGAGGACTGGCCATTCAGTACGAAGAATTGCGGATACAAGTCTCTTCGGCAATTTTGTATTGGTTTGCTGAGCGAGAACGCAACGCGTTGGTTCTCGGCTCGCTCTGGAGAGGAAGCGGCGCGTCGACATGGGGTCGGGTCTGGGAGGCGCAGCCTTTTTCCGCAGCTTCGCGGCTATGGCGCCTGCCAATTAGATTTCCATAAAGTCGACGCAGCTTCAGTTCTGATCCTGGAGACCGAAGATGGCGGACGCTTGCCAGTACCGCTTGCTCGCTGGCACATCGGCTTTCTTATTGAGGAGCGATGGAATCTTGTGCTGGGCGCGTTTGTAGCGCTCGAGGGGAACCCGAGCGGGGACAGTGTGCTAGAGGTGGTCGAGTCCGCGATACGTCCACCGGCCGAAGAAAGCGATGCGGCTACTTGCCCATTAACTGTTGACGGGAAGGTTTTCCCCATACAAATCATGCCCGAGATAGCGTTCCAGGGCTTCGGCGTCCTGAAAATGGATAACGCATGGTCGAATGCGGCGACCGAAGTCGTCGACAACATTATCCGTACGCTCGGTTGTGCGATCAACTTCGGTCCGGTCAAGGCGTGGTGGCGTAGGCATCCAGTTGAAAGGATTTTTGGCAAACTGAGCGAGCGTGGTTTAAAAAGACTGCCTTCCACGTTCGGGTCTGGGCCAAAAGACACGCGCCGCAATAAGCCCGTCGAGCAGGCCGTGAAGTTCGAGATCACCATACGTGACCTCATTGATGTCATTTATGCCTGCATCAGAGAGCACAACGAGGAAGGCAATGAGGGTAACAATTTCTCTTCACCGATAGGAGCGCTCCAGCATGGCTTGAATCGCTCCGATTCGGGAGTGTTTCTGCAGCCTTTACCCATTCCGGCGCAGCAAGACTTGAAGCTTCTTTCTCATGTCGAAGTTGTTAAGGTCTGCGGCAGCCGCAAGAATAATATCCGGCCTCACGTGACTCTCGGGCGATGGAAATATACAAACGCCGCGCTTGCGAACGCCTACGACCTCATCGACCGGCAACTCATCGTCTACTGCGATCGACGCGATGTCCAAGTCGCAAATGCGACTGTACTCGAGACAGGCGAACAGCTCGGCGCTCTGCAGGCCCCGGCGAACAAGCAAGGACACCATATTTCCTGGCGCAACCGTGCACTCATAAATCAGGCAGGTCTGTCGCAACGCCTGCATGAGAATTCGACGTCAGTGGCGGCACGCTGGTGCGATGGCAAGGCGGACGAACTGCGCGCACGCAGCAAGCGTGCTCGAAACGCCAAGCGCGCTTCTAAAGAAGCGCTCTCGCTTTCCAAGGTCCAGGCCGATCAAAAGCGCATCGGTGATAAAGCGGCGCTAGGGGACTCACTGATACCTTCACTGCCTTCAATCTCGCCCAAACCCGGTAGTTTCTTCGATTTCGAAGCTCCCAAGACTGGTCCTACTTATTTAGGAGATTAAATTGACTGCATTCGCTGACCTACTCACGATCGACCATCCTGCATTTAATCGAAATACTGTCCTATTGACGGAACCAATCAAGGAACTCTACCAAGTCGTCCGCCACATCCTGCTCGTGCGCGAAAGCGGTTGCTGTTTCACCGCGCAAAGCGGTGTAGGAAAGACTCGCGCGCTCGTACTACTTGAACATTTACTGCGTGATCGCATGCCCGAATTGGTCGTATCCGGCATAACAGTTGGAACCAGCAGGTTTCATCGATCCGCGCATTCTTCAAGCATTTTCTTACTGCGGTAGGTCACCCAGAACTTCGTGGCGAGACCTTCGACCTGCGCCACCGACTTGTACGACGCCTCATTGATCTGGCCCGGGTATATCAGTCACCGTTTGTCGTGCTCCTTATCGATGAAGCAAATGCCATGCGTCTAGAAGATTTTCTCTTCCTGAAAGATATCTATAACGAGTTGGACCGTGAAGGCGTCCAGTTGGTAACGATCATGATGGGGCAGGACCCAGATTTCTCCGACGTTATCGGCAACCTTCGGGAGATGGGCAAGTCCGATCTCATCTCTAGATTTGCACGGCGCCGTCAATCGTTTCGAGCATTCTCGTATAAGGAGGATGTGGCGTCAATTTTTGCTCAGTATGATAGTTCCGTCTGGCCCGCTGAAACATCCCAGACCTGGACCCAGTTCTTTATGCCGACTGCCTGGGACGCTGGATTTCGGCTGGAAAACGAAACCACGCCGTTTTTCGAAGCTGTGAAAAAATGTTCGCCGCATTCGGTGCACAAAGTCGGTTTTCCAGCCCGACAGTTCTTCACGGCACTACGGCGCTATCTCACGGTCCAGCACCATCGCGACGCGCCCGGTGTGTTGCCAAGCTCGGACGCTTGGGACGAAGCCGTTGACTTTGCACTTCTGGCGGACTCAATTGCCGAAATGAAAGGTGAAGCCAAGCGGGCACAAGGGAGACCGCGATGAAAATTTACGATAACGCCGTTAGAGAGTTTCCTTCCAACGCCGCGCTCGATTTGGTTCCCTTGCCGGAAGAATCGATGGTCTCCTCGATATGGCGATTCGCATGGCGTAACGGCCTCGGAGTAAAAGAACTACTTACCCATTGCACGCACGGTGCGGGCTATCAGAAAGAGCATGCCACTTTTTCCTATAAGCGTGGTTTCGACCCGGACGTGTTCAGTCACAGCAGCTGGTGGATTGATGAGCCGAGCGAAAAAGAGGTATTCGGATCATCATCTGAGAAACATAGGTATATATGGTGGAATACTGCGTTTCGCTATTGTCCCCTATGTCTAGGGCATCTTTATCACAGCTTTTGGCATCAATCGAAGTTCCTCTCCCACTGCCCGCTAGATGGAGCTGCACTGCGCGATACGTGTTACTCGTGCGGCAAGCATCTGCCCACTTACGGATTTCATCAAGAGATCCTAAGCAGGCCATACGTCTGCGCGCACTGCAACGGTCCCATCTCAGGCGTTGGATTGAGCGTGGATGCTCGGTTGGAGATACAGCAAAGCAAAAGGGAATACGCGCGAGCTTTTGAAAGTCTTGATTATTGGTGGGTGGAGTCGACAGCAGTACGCAATCAGCTGGAATCATTTTTGTCTTCACGGGCATATCATTTCTCGCCGTGGTTGAGGCCTGAAACTACATGGCTACAGTGGGTTATTCACCAAGTCCCCCCGCCGGCCACGCTACCTTTCACGACACGCAAAGTTCCCCAACTCGTGGTCTTGACTTGGAAAATCGCTCTTGAACGATGCGACCCTATGAAAAGCGTCCTTTATCCGAAGCGTTGGAAAACTGAAAAACTTAATC
>Ga0308163_10001685_pt1 | contig 22693 bp, 23 predicted proteins | sample PhyTR1_FD_201037 | JGI IMG/M metagenome (GOLD analysis project Ga0308163, IMG submission 201037) | Phyllosphere microbial communities from UC Gill Tract Community Farm, Albany, California, United States - DLSLT.R1 | ecosystem: Host-associated > Plants > Phyllosphere > Unclassified | place: USA... | reverse complement strand
TGAGAAACTTTTATCCCTATATTTTTAAGTTCGGTAGCAATAAAATTTGAATTGGTATCAACCGTATTTCCTGAAAGAATTTCGTCACCAATGGTGATAAGAACTGCGTTTTGCATGCGTTTAATTTTGAATAAATTCACTACAAATGACGTGAAAATCTCTGTAGTGAACAAAAGAAAATGATTTTTTATATCTTTGATTTAAACTGTCTGAAACTATAATAAAGATTATGACTAAATATGATGATGCTTCATGGCATTATGGTGGAGATTTCCGTGAAGGACTTCCCGAAAAAAATGGCGCTACACACACCGGAATGTTTCTTAACTGGTGTATCAACAACAATTTGCATTCTGATGAATTAAAAGAAGATTGCGAAAATGAAATTGCAAGTCTTATGAAACGTGAAATAACAGGTGCAGATTTTGTTATCGAATCTATGGACGGGAAATTTTCTGAATATGATCTTAATGATATGGGAAACAGTTTTGCCAAAGATTATTATGCCGACGAAACCGATTTCGCAGATAAATTCAGCTCATTTGCTACCGATTACATTAATATTTTTGATACTGTAGCCGAAGAAAATGATTTTGAATATGAAACTTTTTATCATATTGAAGATACGTACGAAAATTATGATCTGATGAAACAGATTATCGATCACCGTTTTCAGGAATGGAAGGAGTATAAAAGCTTAAAATAATTCTCTTTTGTCTTGAAACAAAAGAGACAAAAATTCAAGACTTGGAAACTTCCGCTAAAAATTTAGAATTAATCCTAAAATCCCCAAACTTGTGCGAATTCAAAATTAAATCTTCATTTCAAAAGGTTTATCGCACTTCGAACAGTGGGAATTTTTTAACGGATTAATTCCAAATTTTCTTAACGCTCCATTTTCCTATGTCGATTTTAAGATTGCTTCGTTGTCTAGATTATCGCAATGACTAATCGTGCTTTACCCAAATTAAATCATCTGTATTATAGCCTAATTTCTGCGCTTTTGCTAAAAATCTTTCTTTAATACTGTTTGGGATTTCTTTGTTTCGTGATAAAATCCAGATATATTTCGTGCTGTTTCCTACAACTAAAGCATTTTGATAATCATCATCAATATCAATCACATTATAACCAGCCCAAATAGGTTTGAAAAAGGAAACCTTCAGTCTCGCCTCAGATTTATCATTAACAAATTTTGCTTCTCCAATCGATTCCTTCCATTCTTTCTTTACATAATCATAGCCTCTATTTTGCACTTTAATTGTTCCGTCGGGACTGAGTGAATAAGTGGCGGTTACATTATCCATATTTTTCTCAAATTTATAATCGAAACGGGCAATTTCGTACCATTTACCAAGATATTTTTCTGAATTAAAATTTTTGACTGCCGTTGCTCCTTTCGGAATTCCAACCGAGCATGAATTTAAGATTAAGAAACCAATAATACCTAATGAAACTGGAATGGCTATTTTCTGAAAAGTTTTCATAATATAAAATTTTGATAATATTAAAATTCAAAAATGATGCCTTAGTGAGATTTTAGGATTTAACTGAAAACATGTATTACTATAATTTTCAGATTTGAGAAATTTATTCTTGAATTTTAACCATTAAGGTTTATTAAAAAGTTGAGAAAATTAAGTTGAGCTTCGCTTTAAGTATAGATACAATAAAAAAATTATTTGATTTTCTTAATTAAACTAAACACCCTCAATCTTCTTAATGGTTAAAATTAAATATTTAAGAAAAAACTTTAAGAAACTGTTCTTTAAAACTTCCCGAAACTTCAATTTCGGAGTTATCAGACAAAGTTGCCGTACCGCTTTTATGATAAGATTTCACAAAATGGGTATTGATAATATGCGAACGATGTACTCTTACAAAAGGACTTTCGAGCAAATCATCAAAATGCTTTAAAAACCTGCAAACCATCTTTTTTGAACCGTCTGTAAGATAAACCTGCGTAAAATTTCCGTCAGCCTGAAGTCTTACAATGTCTTCCGTTTTTACGACGTCAAAACCTTGTAATGTCGGAAGGATCAATTGTTGTTTTTCGGGTTTTAACTTTAAATTTTCAAGAAGAATTTTATTTCGATTCAGTTCTTCTTTGTTTTGGATGCTTTCTGCAGCCTTATTTACCGCCAAAATAAGCTCCTGAATATCAATCGGTTTTAAAATATAATAACTTGCAGATTTATTTAAGGCCTGCAAAGAATATTGAGAAAAAGCAGTAATAAAAATAGTTTCGTAAGAAAATTCTTTCGTTGCTTCCAACACATCAAAAGCATTCCCGAAAGGCATTTCAACATCCAAAAAAACCAGTTGCGGCTGCATTTCTGCGATCAGAGGAACAGCATCTTTTATATTTTCAGCTTCTCCCAGAATCTCGATTTGCGGACAGTATTTTGTGAGATAATTACTTAGAACTTCTCTTGCAATTTTTTCGTCGTCTACGATTACTGATTTTATTTTCATCTTAATTCAGGTTTTATTTGTAAACAGAATTATAAAATTTCAAGGTTTTATACGAAATTTTTGAAGTTATATCTTCGGTACATTCTCCATTTACCTTTTTGCTTATTATATGATTACTTTCAGTTTTAATTTTAAGATTATTAAAACCATTCGATTTCACTTGATCAACAATAATGACCGAATTATCTTCGTCAAATTCTCCGGAACATTTCATATCCCATTCTCCGCCATATCTTCTTAGGTTATAGCCATCAAGAACTTTTTTCAAAGTTTTATCTTCAGGATAATACAATGATATATCGGAAGAAGAATACGGATTGGGATTGCTGCTTCCGTGATAATTTGCAGTAATTCCAAAAGCCCGAATACTCGAATTCAGCTTATAAAGCCAGGTATCTATTGAAAAACCATCTAACATCACTGCATCTGATATAATTTCGGTATCCTCAATATATTTGTTTTTGATTTTCCCCTGATCATCGGTAATTAGTATCGTGTTTTTTACAGTAAATCCATCATCTTCAAGTTTCCCAAACAAAACAGGCACTACAATAATATAAGAATTTTCAATATTGGGCATTTTCTTTTCGGTATAGAGTTCATTGTGAACCTCGGAAGAATTAAGTTTTAATTGTTTCAAAACATTTGCAAATCGAACATCATCGTATTGCTGAGCCGACAAAGAAAACGTCATCAATAGCAATAAAAATGCTGCTGTTTTTTTATATAATTCCATCATTTTTTTCTATTAAATTATCATTGAAACTTCAACAAAAACTCCGTTTTCAGAATCTTTTACCGTACAGATAATATTTTTCTTGTACAAATCATTCAGCAGTCTGATTCTTTCCAAAGTATTTTTCATTCCGCGTCCTTCACGCGTTTTTTGGTGTTCTGTTTTTTGCTTTTTGCTTTCTTCTATTCCTATCCCGTTATCTTTAATCGTAATTTTCAGAAAATCGTTGTTTTTTGTGAATTTTAAACTTAAAAATCCCTTATCAGTTCTGTATCTTAAGCCGTGCCAAACTGCATTTTCTAAAAATGGCTGTATCAACATTCCCGGAACTTTTAGATTTTGAGTATTTAAACTTTCATCCACTTCAATTTCGTAGTCAAATTTATCGGCAAAACGTGTTTTTTCTAAAGCCAGATAATTCTGAAGTAAATCTAGTTCCTGCTGAAATGGTATAAAATCTTCACTGGAATTTTCCATAACGCCACGCATTAATTTTGAAAATTTGGTTAAATATTGATTGGCTTCCAGTTCATTATTGGTTGCAATAAAATGATTGACAGAATTTAAACTGTTAAAAATAAAGTGCGGATTCATCTCACGACGAAGCGACTGCAACGCAATTTTTTTGTTTTTAATCTGAACTTTTTTCAGAGTTCTGAAGATGAAAATTATTAATCCCGTTAGTAAAACTAACACTCCAATTAAACTGTAATTGAAAATATTTTTCTTGCGAATTAGTTCGTCTTTCAATTTCTTTTCTTGCAGAAGTTGAGAAATTTTCTGTTCTGTATCTTCAAGGATTTTATTATCAACCAAACTTCTGTCTTTAGAAACCAGATCAGGTAATTTCCCAAGAAAATCACGATAAAGCAACACAGAAGCATCTGTATTTTCTGAAATGTTATAAAGACTGTCGAGCTTTTTGACACTTTTCTGAGCTTCCAAAGTGTGACCTTTCTGTAAAGCAATGTCATAAGCATTTTTCAGTAAAACAATCGCTTCCTTCGGATCATTTTTTTTGATGTAAATTTCTGCGAGTTCCTGAATCTGTTCTACTTTTTTCTGAGAATTTTCTTTAACGAAATTTTCTTTTAAAACAGATTTTTTTGCCTTTATCGCCTTGTCAAAATCTTTATTATCTACGTAAAAATTGGTCAGTTTCTGATTGATTGCCAAAGCCTGTTGCGGCGCTTGTTCTTTTGAAATCTGATAAGCGGTATTGAGGTTTTCCTCCGCTTGCGGAATATTTTTATTTTCAATATTTACATCTGCCATTTGGCTGTAGCTTGCGGCAAGATCTTGTTTATTGTTTTCTTTTTCGCTGATCTGAATGTTACTTTGAATAGCTTCAGCTTTATTTTCAGATGCCGGAGAAGAAAGCCTTGAAGCATCATTCGCATTTAAACTTCTTTTTGATTTAGAATATCCAATTTTTGAAGCTTTTTGGTAGTTGCTTTGCGCAGATTTCAGCTTATTCTGATTTTCCTGAGACTGCGCCAGTTTTCGGATTACTTTTTCCAGATTTTGCTTGTCATTAAGCTTTTCGTAGATAGTTTTAGATTTTATAAAATACTCTTCGCTTTTAGAAAAATTTCTATCATTAAAAAATGTTTCGCCGATATTGTAATAAGATTCAGCTTCTGCAGATTCGTTTTTTGTTTCGACTGCTTTTTTCAGTTTTGACGTTTCTGCTACAACTTCCTGCGTCTCCTTACTTTGCGAATAAAGAGTATTCACAGAAATCATCATAAAAACCAACACAAAAAACCGAACTAAATTCATAAAACAAAGATATACATATATATAGTTTACCCAAAAACTATTCACCAAGTGAAAAGCAAGGTTGACCAAGTTGACTTCAAATAGCTTTTGAAAGACGAATAAGTTTGTGATATAATTTAAATTTAATCATTATGAAAAACATTTTATGCCTGACTTCAGCTTTCTTTTTTCAATTTACTTTTGCACAGTTCTCAGGAAATATTAACTATCAAAATCAAGTGCGTTATCCGGAAAATAATATCAGTATTAATGTTCCGGTAGACAATCATATTGTCATTAGCATAAAAGGTATGGCCAATGTAAAGGCTGATAAATACGTTGCGATTTTTAGTCTGACACAAGTAGCAGAAACAGCGGATGAAGTGAATTCACTGATGGATAAACGTCTAAACACCGCATTAAATCAAATTAAAATTAATAAAGGAATTGAAACGTATGTTGACATGGTTTCTTTTGTGCCGGTCTATCAATATGCGGTAGAGAAAAAGATTTTCAGCCGAAAAACTTACAATGAAGTACCAACAGGTTTCGAACTTAAAAAAAATCTGCACATTAAATTCTCAGATCCTTCACAGTTGAATGAGTTTATTTCAGTTTTATCAAAAAATGAAATTTATGATCTGGTAAGGGTAGATTATTTTGCAAACAGCCTCGAAACCATCAAAAAAGATTTGATGAATAAAGCAAAAATTGCGCTTCAGGAAAAAGTAAAAAACTATGAAACACTTCTCGGGGAAAGTTTTGCAAACAGTGAAAAATCAATTAACGATGGATTTCAAACTAAACTTCCGACAGAAATGTACAAATCTTATGAGGCTTACAACAGTTCGTCTCTGGCTTTGACGAAACTGGCAAACGTAAATCAGGCAAATAAATCAACAACCTTGTATTATCAACCGATTTTTGACAAAGAATTCGATTTTGTGATTAATCCCACAATTCTGGAACCCGTTATTCAAGTGATGTATGAAGTGAAATTAGTAATTAACAAAGAGAAAAAAAATGATAACAAAGAAAGCAAATCTTATATTTTGATAACTCCCAATGGAGAAATGCGAGATTTGAATATTCCTAAATCTAATAAATAAAAACACTCACCAAGTGAAAAGCTCAGTTCACCAAGTTTCCAAAATTTCAGTTTCAAATCGTGGTAATTTTACTTTAGAAATTTAAAATAAACAATATGAAATCGCCGTGGTTTGAAAACAAAACATTGATAAAGAAGACGCGATAACATATGACAAATAAATAACAATAAATATTTACATATGAAATTTAAACACCTTTTATTAGTAGGAATCTTTGCAGCAGGAAGTTTGATGAATGCGCAGGAAGTAAAGAAAAATGCAATTGAAGTAACAGGAGTTGCCGAAATGGAAGTAGAACCGGATGAAATCATCTTTAGTATCGGTATAAAAGCCGACAACAAAAATCAATTGGTAGACAGCGAAAAACTTTTATTTGAAACACTGAAAAACAATGGTGTAAAAAATGAAGACATCAAATTTAAATCGATGTACCAGAATTTATATTCGAAAACAACGAAGTTTACCAAGAGTTTTCAGTTTAAAGTAAATGCTAAAACCAATGTGAGTAAGCTTTTTGAAGACCTTAATCAGAAATGGGTAAGCAATCTGAACATTGCAGAAATCAAAAACACAAAAATTGCTGATTTCAGAAAAACGGTTAAAATTAATGCCTTAAAAGCTGCGAAAGAGAAAGCAGATTATCTTTTGGGAAGCATCAATAAAAAGGTCGGAGATGCGATTGAGATTACAGAAATTGAAGATTACATGAGCGATTCGATTCTTCCTGTTGCTTACAGAAGCAAAATGGCGAATGTACAGTTGGAAGCAGCCGATCAAAGTATAGATTATTCATTCGACAACATCGAAAATATCAAGCTTAAATACAGCATCAAAACAAAATACGAAATTCTTTAGTTTATCAAGAGGCAGTCAGAAATGGCTGCTTTTTTTTCGCTTAAAAACTCTCACCAAGTGAAAACCTCAGTTCACCAAGTCTTCCGATTTTCGGTTTCTAATCAAAGTAATTTTACTGTAGAACTTTAAAACAATAAACAATGCGACACTCTATTTTAATACTCATTTTGGTGGTTTCGTTTTTTAAATCTCAGGAAATTAAAAAAGAAATTGATGTAAAACAGGCCACTGTATTTTTGCAAGGAGCGAAAGTTTTCGGAAGCACAAACGTTACTCTCCAAAAAGGTAGAAACACCGTAAAAATCATTAACCTTCCGAATGATTTAGATGAAAATACTTACAAAATCAATCTTGAAAAAAACACAACGCTTTTATCAATTACCCCACAAAATAATTATCTCAAAAATAATGAACTGACCGATGGCGAAAAAAAACTGGATGATGAAAGAAAAAAATTTCAGAGACAGGTTAATTTATTGAATATTCAGATTAAAAATCTTACGGGTGAACAAAATATTATTAATGATAATCTTAAAGTTTCAACGAATGATAAATCGACTCCGCAGGAACAGTTGATAAAACTGACTGAATTTTACAGAAAAAGAATGCTGGAAATCGACAATCAGGTTTTTCTTCTGACTGAACAAAAAACTACGTTTGATGAAAGTATTGCTAAAATCAACAAGCAATTTTCTGAAGAACAAACTCATAAAACACAAAATAGAAAAGAATTAATTCTTGAAATTCTCGCCGAAAATGAAATGAATCTGAATCTCGGCGTCAGCTATATCGTTTCTAATGCAGGTTGGATTCCGTCGTATGATTTGAGAGCTTTATCCACAAAAAAAACGCTTGAAATAATCTACAAAGGAAAAATCTATCAAAAGACCGGACAAGACTGGAACAATATCAAACTTTTTGTGTCCACTTACAGACCTTCTTACAACCAAAACAGACCGATTTTATCGCCTTTATATGTCGCTGAATATACCGCTTACAATAATGAAGATGCAAAAGTAGGTTATATGCAAAAAGCGAAAGCAGAAATATCAAATTCTTATCAGATGAGAGCAGAAGTTTCTGAACCAAGTCAAATTCCTGTTGCAACGGTTTCGGATAATCAGATGAATATTTTATATGAATTGAATTACAATCAAACCATCGTAAGTCAGGAAAAAGAACAATATGTGATTTTAGATAAGAAAAATGTAGAAGCCAATTACAAATATCACACCGTTCCGAAACTGAACAATCAGGTTTTCTTAATGGCTTTCGTGAAAAACTGGCAGAATTTAAATCTTATTTCAGGTGATGCGAATATTTATTTTGAAGATAATTACATCGGAAAAACCAATATTACAAGCAACTATGTGAAAGATGAGTTTCCAATTTCTCTGGGAGTTGATGAAAGAATTGTGGCAAAACGTATGAAACTTGAAGATAAAACCTCCCAAAAATCTTTCAATTCTAATAAATGGGAAACAGAATCTTACGAAATATCCATCAGAAATAATACTAAGGAAAATATTGAACTGGAAGTTTTAGACCAAATTCCATTAAGTGAAAATCAGAAAATTACTGTCAAAACTTTAGATATCGGAGACGGAAATTATGATGACAAAGCCGGAAGTATTCTTTGGAACAGAAAAATCAACAGCGGAGTTTCAGAGAAAATCAATTTCTCTTATGAAGTAAAATACCCGAAGGAAATGCAGATTCAGTATTACAGTCGTTAATTAAGTTTGAGGGTTTGAGAGTCTGAGTGCAATTGAGAGAGTCCTGAAGGGACGATTTTCTAAAGAATGGGATGAAGTCCCATTAAAAAAGTTATTAATCTCAAAGTCGCGAAGGTTTAGTAAAAACAGTTGTTTTTAAGGCGCAAGATTACTTCGACTTCGCTCAGTGTGACGTAAGATTTTCATTTAGAAATTGCTAATAAATTTTTTCGAAGATAAAATCTTTGCGCCTTTAAATTATATTAAAATTCTTGCGCCTTTGCGAATACCAACAAAAAAGATTTAGTAAAAATCATCAAAAAACATACAATATGAACACATTAAAAGTTTTAACATTAACAGCAAGTGCAGTTGCTTTTTTGAGTGCAGGTAAAATTTCAGATAATCGTTGCAGCAGCAAAGCCAACGATAGAGAAATTGTAGAAAGTAACATTTCAAATCAGCCACAAATTTCGGTTTCAAAAGACAATAAAATTCAGGTGGCTTTGCTTTTGGACACTTCAAACAGTATGGATGGGTTAATAGACCAGGCAAAATCAAGACTTTGGAATATCGTCAATACGTTGACGACATTAAAATACAACGGACAAGCTCCGCAAGTGGAAATTGCTCTTTATGAATACGGAAATGATGATTTAAAAGATGAAAATTACATCAGACAAGTAACTCCGCTTTCGCAGGATCTGGATTTGGTTTCAGAAAAACTTTTTGCTCTCAGAACCAATGGCGGAAATGAATATTGCGGAGCGGTCATTCGTGATGCATCATCCAATTTGAAATGGGACGGAAACGAAAAAAGTATGAAGCTGATCTACATTGCCGGAAATGAGCCTTTTGATCAGGGAAAAATCAGTTATAAAGATGTGATTTCTAAAGCTAAAACCAAAAATATTTACACCAATACGATTTTCTGTGGAAGCCGTGAAGAAGGAATTCAGTCGCATTGGCAAAATGGAGCGAGTTTAGGAGACGGAAAATATTTTAATATCGACAGCGACCAAAAAGTGATTTATATTGAAACGCCTTATGATGTGAAAATTTCGCAGTACAATTCTAAATTGAATGACACTTATATCTCTTACGGACGTCGTGGCTCTGAAATGAAAAATAAGCAAACAACTCAAGATTCAAATGCAGAAATGCAATCTGCTTCCAATGCTGTTGAAAGAGCAGTAAGCAAATCAAAGAAAAATGCTTACAAAAATGATCATTGGGATTTGGTGGATAAAGTTGAAAAAGACAAAGCCTACATCTCATCAATAAAAGAGGAGGAATTACCTTCTGAATTAAAAGGAAAAAGCAAAGATGAAATCAAGAAAATTGTGGCTCAAAAATCTGCAGACCGTGAGAAAATTCAGAAAGAAATTGAAGTTCTTGCTAGAAAAAGACAGGAATATATTGATGTTGAAACAAAAAAACGAGGAAGCTCTGAAGGTGATGATTTAGGAAAAGCTATTGAAAAATCGATTGTGGAATTGGCGAAAAAGAACGGATATAGTTTTTTAGTTTCGGGTTCCGAGATATAGGATTCGAGTTTGAAATTATTTTATTTGTTGTTCGAAAGTCCCAAAGGGACGACCTAATAAAGGATAGGATAAAATCCTATCAACAAAAGTAGCAAAAGAACTGGTCTCAAACACCAGTTCCGTGAAACAGTGATGTAAATGTTAGTATTGTTTATTTTGTTTGGGAGTTCGGCGTTGCCGAACCCCAAACTTTTTCAGTCAACTTTTAAAACGATAAATTTTAAAGTAAAATTATCTTCCAAATTTAAAATATTCAGAAAGTTGATGTTTTTTATTTTTCATAAAAGCAGAAGCCATTTCCATTCCGGTCACAGAAAAAGTAATTCCGTTTCCGCCAAAACCTAAAACAAAATACGAATTTTTGAAATTTTCGTGAGTGCCGATATAAGGCAGTCCGTCCTTTGTTTCACCAAACGTTCCGGCCCACACAAAATCAGTGTAAAAATGATAGTCGGGTTGTATTCTTTTTAGGCTTTTCAGAATTTCTTTTTCTTTTTTATTTAACAGAGAATCTCTTTTTTCAGGATCCGAAAAATCTTCATCACCTCCGCCGATTAGTAGTCTTTCGTCGTCTGTAGATCGCATATAAATGTAAGGATGATCGGTATTCCAGACGAGCGTATGTTCAATATTTTTAAATTTATTCTTATCAATTTCAGAAACTACGGCATATGTACTTTTAAGATCTACAAAATCCTCTTTAATCATGGTTTTACTTTCGTAGCCCACACAGTAAATAACTTTTTTGGCCTTAATATTAAAGCCGTCCGTTGTTAATACCAGATTATGATCTCTCAAGTATTTTACCGACTTCATTTCTGTTTTATCGAAAATTTTTAAGCCTTTATTTAAGTTAAATCTCAGCAATTCGTGAGCAAATTTAAAGGCATCGATACTTGCACCTTGTTTAGATAAAATTCCACCGTAGGTATTTTGGAAACCGAATCTTTCTTCAATATCTTCAGCCCCTAACCAAGTCACATCAAATCCAGCTTTTTTTCTCGCAATATATTCCTTTTCAAGCCAGATTGCATCTTTCTTTTTAGAAGCAAAATACAAAGATTGTTTTCTTTTAAAACCAGACCGGGCTTTTATTTCTTTTGTTAGTTTTTCAATATCATCAATAGATTTTGAACAGGCTTTGTAACTTTCTACCGCACCTTTTTCACCAATCATTTCAATCAACTCATAGAGCGGAGTATCAATTTCGTACTGCAACATTGAGGTTGTTGCCGAGGTACTTCCGTTGCAAATTTCACGTTTATCAATTAAAATGGTTTGATATCCGTCTTTTATCATTTGATGGGCAATAAGACTTCCTGTAATCCCGCCGCCAATAATAAGGACATCACATTCTTCATCAGATTTCAGGGACGGATAGGAAGATAACAGACCATTTTTCAAAAGCCAGAAAGGTTCGTTAGATTTCAAGTCCATAGAGTTTTTTCAAAATATTAGCAATAATTGAGCCTTAACCATGATGATTATCCAATTATGGTTTAATTATTGATAAAATAAAATCACCAAAACCAATTAAAATATAAATTATGATAACAATACTTAATGATGCTCCGGAAAATGTTGCCGCTTTCAATGCAACAGGTGATGTAACCAAAGAAGATTTTGAGAATCTCGTAATCCCTTATGTGAAAAGTAAAGTAGAACAATTTGATGAATTAAACTACCTTCTTTATCTGGATACTGATCTAGGAAATTTCACAATGGGAGCATGGCTTCAGGATGCTCTTTTAGGAATAAAAAACATCACAAAATGGAACCGCGCAGCTATTGTAACAGACAATGAAGGCGTGCAGAATTTCACAGATATTTTCAGTGTTTTAATGCCTGGAGAATTTAAATCTTTCCCGAAAGAAAATCTTTATAACGCTTTATACTGGTGTCAAAACGGAAACGAAGTTCAAAGTGACCAATAAAAAAGAGAAGCAATGCTTCTCTTTTTTATTGGTCACAGGTAGCACATTCTACCGCAATTTCCTTTTCATTTATATTTGGCGATCTGTACAGATAAAAATAAATAATACTAATGCTTAACCCAATAACCGTCATTCCGACTCCTACAAGCGACGGATAATTGTAAGGCAAACCATGCTCTAAAGGAATACCTCCTAAAAAAGCACCCATTGCATTCGCAATATTAAAGGCAGCCTGCATAAAAGCTGCAGCCATCATTTCACTTTTTGGTGCTGCTTTCATCATCATAATATTAATTGGAGCTGCAACTGACATCGATAAAGCCCCACAAATAAATGTTAGCACCAAAGAAATACTTTGATATTCTGAAAGAAAAAATACACCTGATAAAGAACACATCATTAAGAATAACAACAATACGCATGTTTTTTCCGGGCCTAATTTATCTGAAAGAAAACCTCCAGCCAAATTTCCTACAACCATTCCGCTACCGGCAAGAATCATAACATACGCCATGTAGCTGCTTTCAATTTTTGAAACAACCGTCATCAACGGCGTGATGTAACTAAACCAAGTGAATAATCCACCAAAACCGATGGCTGTAATCATTAATACCAACCACGATTGTTTGCCTTTGAGAAATTTTAGTTCTTCTAAAAAATGACTATCTTCTTTTCTTTCCATTGCCGGAAGCCAAAGCTTTAAAGCCAATAACGTGGCAATCCCAATTACTCCCACAATGACAAAATACCAACGCCAGTGAAAAGCATGCCCGATGTAAGTAACTAAAGGAACCATCGCCAAATTAGCGACCGTTAATCCTGTAAACATAAGTGAAATGTATAATGCCTCCTTCCCTTTCCCGGCCATTCTTGATGCGACCACGGTTCCGACTCCGAAAAATGCTCCGTGTGGTAAACCAGACAGAAATCTGATAATTAACATCGAGTTATAATCAGGAGCAATAGCAGACAATGCATTAAAAATAGTGAAGATCACCATCAAAGTAAGCAACACTTTTTTGGGAGGGAATTTTACAGAATATCCAATTAAAATAGGTGCGCCAATTACAACTCCCAAAGCGTACGCCGCAATTAAATGTCCCGCTTGTGGAATGGTAATCTGCAGTGTATTTGCAATATCGGGAAGCAATCCCATAATCGTAAATTCTGTAGTTCCAATGGCCAAGCCACCGATTGCTAAAGGCAAAATTCTTTTATCAAACATCATTAATCAATAATTATTTAAAGCAATATTCCCATTGCTTCTTTTAAAAGCACAAAAGTAATTATAATTGGAAAGAAAATGTTGAAAGGTTTGATATAAATTTTATATCAGAACTATAATTAAATCAACTTAACCAATCTTTGAATCAAAAAATCGCTTCAAAAAATGAAGCGATCTATATTTTTAATGAATATGTTTTTCAGCGTGATAGGAACTTCTCACCAAAGGTGAACTCTCAACATGTCTGAAACCTAAGCTTCTTGCAAAATCTCCGAATTCATCAAACTCTTCAGGCGTGATAAATTTTTTCACAGGCAAATGCTTTTTAGTCGGCTGCAAATATTGTCCCATTGTAATAACGTCAACATTGGCGTTTCTGATGTCTTCAATAGTCTGGAAAACTTCATCTCTGTTTTCTCCTAAACCAAGCATTAATCCGGTTTTAGTTCTATTTTGTCCAGCTTCTTTTAGGTATCTTAAAACCTCAAGACTTCTCTCATATTTAGCCTGAATTCTTACTTCTCTTGTCAGACGTTTTACTGTTTCCATGTTGTGAGAGATCACTTCCGGAGCAACATCAACCATTCTGTCAAGATGCTTTGTGAGTCCTTGAAAGTCAGGAATTAATGTTTCCATCGTGGTTCCCGCAGAAATTCTTCTTACCGCATTTACAGTTTCACCCCAAAGGATAGATCCCATATCTTTTAAATCATCACGGTCAACAGATGTTAAAACAGCGTGTTTAATTTTCATTAATTTGATTGAACGAGCTACTTTTTCAGGTTCATCCCAGTTAACATCCATTGGTTTTCCGGTTTTCACCCCGCAAAATCCACAGCTTCTGGTACAGATATTTCCTAAAATCATGAAAGTTGCCGTTCCTTCTCCCCAACATTCACCCATATTTGGGCAGCTTCCACTTTGGCAAATCGTATTTAATTTATATTTATCTACCAAAGTTCTCAATTCTCTGTAATTCTTTCCGGTAGGAAGTTTTACACGAATCCATTTTGGTTTTTGAACGGTAGTATCTTGAACTAAATTCTCCATTTATCTCTCAAATTGAGGTTCAAAGTTAGTGATTTTTTTATCGACTTCATCTACGATGTAGATTGATGGAAATGATAATTTGTTTTTGCCACGAATGGTTCATTCACTTCCTGCTTAAATTAAAAAATTAGTGCATTCGTGGCAAAAATATAAGTCTATAAAAAAACTAGTTATCTTCAAAATCATTATTTTTCAGCAATTCTGCTAAAACTTTTTTCGCTCTCATTACACGAACTTTCGTGTTGGCAACAGAAATCCCCAACTCTTCGGCGATTTCTTTGATGCTTTTTTCTTCAAAGAATCTTAATTTTATAATGTCTTGGTAGTTAACATCTAAAGATTCGATGGTTTTAATAATCTTTTGCTGCTCTTCGTCAGAAATCATTAACTCTTCCGGAGATTTTGCGTAATGATTTTTTACTTCATCTAAATTTTCGGTAGGATCTTGATTTTCACGGCTTTTTCTACGCCAGAAATCGATAATTGTATTTTGAGCGATCGTAAGGATCCAGGTTTTAAACTGAAAATGAGGATCGTACAAATCGAGTTTCGATAAAACTTTTGAAAAAACATTTACGGTAATTTCGTCGGCATCATTTTCGTCGTGAACTTTCTTCATCACAAAAGAAAAAACGTCTACCCAAAATACATTGATCAGTTTGGTTTGCGCTTTCTGGTCTTTTTCCTTTGCCTTTTGGATGAGAGGAAATAATTGCTCGTCTTTCATTACTAACAAATATAATTGAATTTTGCTAATGAAACAATAAGCGCTGGAAGTTGGATGATCGGTGTTGGAGGTTTACAACTTTGAAAACATCGCTCTAAAAGTATTAACAGCAATCTTGAAACTAGAAACTTTGAACCTAAAACTTGAAACCCGAAACTCAGGTGATTTTCTTATCTTTGCGTATTAAATTTTAAACTGAAAAAAATAATGAACTCTTTTATTGAAGAACTGAAATGGCGTGGGCTTTTTGCCGATATGATGCCCGGAACAGATGAACAACTGAATAAGGAAATGACAACTGCCTATATCGGTTTTGATCCTACTGCAGATTCTTTACATATAGGAAGTCTTATTCAGATTAAAATTTTGGCTCATTTTCAGCAACATGGTCACAAACCTATCGCTTTGGTAGGTGGCGCAACAGGAATGATTGGTGACCCTTCAGGAAAGTCTGCAGAGAGAAATCTTTTGGATGAAGAAACATTATTGCATTATGTTGACTGCCTCCAAAATCAACTTTCAAGGTTTTTAAATTTTGATGGAAACGAAACCAACAAAGCCGAATTGGTCAACAATTACGACTGGATGAAGAAAATTTCTTTCCTTGATTTTGCTAAAAATGTTGGAAAAAACATCACCGTTAATTACATGATGGCGAAAGATTCTGTAAAGAAAAGACTTTCAGGAGAAGCCGGTGTTGACGGAATGAGTTTTACAGAGTTTACTTATCAATTGATTCAGGGATATGATTTCCTGCATTTATATCAGAATAATAATGTAAAACTTCAAATGGGAGGTTCTGATCAGTGGGGAAATATTACTACAGGTACAGAATTGATCCGTAGAAAAGCGCAGGGAGAAGCATTTGCATTGACTGTTCCTTTGATTACAAAAGCTGACGGTTCGAAATTCGGAAAGTCTGAAAGCGGAGAAAATTATTGGTTAGATAAAAAGAAAACTTCGCCTTACAAATTCTATCAATTTTGGTTAAATGCAACCGATACAGATGCTGAAAGATTTATTAAATTCTACACTTTCTTAGGAAAAGAAGAAATTGATGCTTTAATTGAAGACCATAAAACAGCACCACACGAAAGAAAACTTCAGAAAAAATTGGCTGAAGAAGTTACGGTTTGGGTTCACGGAAGAGAAGAATATGAAAGAGCTTTAAAAGCTTCAGAAATTCTTTTTGGAAAATCAACTGCTGAAGATCTGGTAAGCCTTGATGAAGAAATTTTCCTGGAAATTTTTGACGGAGTTCCTCAGCAAGAAGTGGCTAAAGCGGATGTTTTAGGAATTAATATCGTTGATTTACTTTCAGAAAAATCAGGTTTCCTGAAGTCTAAAAGTGAAGCGACAAGAGAATTGAAAGGAAATGCAATCTCTGTAAACAAAGAAAAAATCAATGAAGTTTACACCGCAAATGAAACCGATTTGATTGACGGTAAATTCTTATTACTGCAAAAAGGAAAGAAAAGTTACTTTATTGTAAAAGTGATTTAATCTTGAAAACATAAAAAATAATCCGACTCAGCTTTTGAGTCGGATTATTTTTTTTATCAAAGTGGATTGTTTTTAAAATGTATAACTTGTTGAAGCCGATAAAGTAAGCCCGCTTGAGACACTTTCTTTTTTAAGCACACCATCTACCCAAATCTGAACCTTTAAAGTAGATGCCGCATCAACTCCTGTTGCATTTACGACAACATTAGAATTATAAACTATGCCTTCTGTTGTGATTTCCGGGCTCGTCCATGTTGTTCCGCTCAAACCGGTTACGGTAATAGGATTACCGTCGATTCCGTAAACAGCTTTACTTATATTAACTCCGGATGACGCCTCTGCCTTGAAAACTACTTTTTGGGTCTTAATATCTTCAGAAGTATCATCATCATTATCTTTGCGACAAGATTCAACAAGACTCAAAACCATTACTGTTATAAAAGCAACAAATACTCCTTTAAATACCCGATTCAATTTTATTTTTTTCATAAATTATTTTGTTAATAGTATTCAGAATCTCCTTGATTTAGCATCCGCAAAGATATCATAGACTAAAAATACTGTCAATCCTCAAATTTAAAAAAAATATTCTACCCTATTTTAGATATTTTTGAGTTCTGTGTTTCATAGAATTATTTTCGTTAATGGCTATGAAAAACATGGTTTGTTCCACCAAAAAAAGTCCGACTCAAAATTGAGCCGGACTTTTTTTTCATCATTAGTTTATATTAAAATGTATGGCTTGCTGAAGCAGATAAATACTGCCCGCTTGAAGTTCCTTCTTTTTTTAGTTCACCGTCTACCCAAATCTGAACTTTTAAAGTAGACGAAGCATTAGCACCAACTGCATTTACGGCAACATTCGCACTCATTGCTCCTGCTTCAGTAGTAATTTCGGGGCTAGACCATGTAGTTCCACTTAAGCTGGTTGCCGTGGTAGGATTTCCATCAATGCCGTAAACAGCGATGTCAATACTACTTCCTGCAGATGCTTCTGCCTTGAAAATTACTTTATGAGTTTTGTTGGTTCCCGGAATGTCATCGTCATCATCATTGCTGCAAGATGTCACAAAACCAAAAACCAACGCCGCCATCACCATTACAAATGAGCCTTTCAATACGTTTTTCAATTTCATTTTTTTCATAATTTCTCTTGTTTAATATTACTGTTAATTTTAATTTGTAATCTTTCTGATTTAGTACCTGCAAAATTATGACGGTCTGACAAGGCAATCAATCCTTAGAATTAAGGAAAATATTCTACCGGATTTTAGGTATTTTTCAATTCTGTATTTTTCACTAAATTGTGGAGTTTTATTTTAAAAAATGAAATTGAGACAATGAAGAATCACCTTATCACCATCTGTGTCTTTTTATCTACTTACATACAATCGCAGCAACTCATTCCGCTTAATGAGAAAGCCTATTCTGACAGTCTGAAAACTGTTGTAAACAGCAAGGTTGACAACAACGCCAAAGCGAATTCTTATTTCTTATTATCAAACTTTTATAGAAATACAGATACTCTTCTAAGTAAAAACTATTTAGAAAAAGGAAAAGCTTTAAGCCCCAAAACATCTTTAAATACTGCGAAATATCACTATTATGAAGGTTGGCATTTTTTAGAAAGCAATAAAGAAAAAGCAGCAGTCTCATTTCAAAAAGCTATACAGGAATTTTCTAAAATTAAAAGTCAAGAAGCTGACTTTTACATCGCGTCATCTTGGTACAACTACGGTGTGACCCAGAAAAATAAAGAAGGCTATCCTTTTTTGGTGAAAATCCTGGTGGAAAAAAGCATTCCGCAGATAGAACAATATAAGGATCATAAAACTTTAGGACAATTCTATTCGCAGCTTGCCATCATTCTTACGTATAACGCCGAGTTTGCAAAGGCCTATGAATACAATACAAAGGCCCTCAAAATATTAGAAAAAAATGCACCACATTCTGCTGAATTGTTTTTTGCGTACCTCAATACCGCAAGCAATTTCTGTTATCAGGCAAAAGGTGACGAGGCAAAAAAATATTTAGATAAAGCCGAAAAACTCATTCAGCCTTATCCGGATTCTAATTCAAACGCCTCTTTTTATTATGGAAAAACACTTTACTTCATCACCAAACAGAAAAATGAAGAAGCACTTCCGATGATTGAAAAAGGTTTGGTTTATGCTAAAAGATCCCGCCAAAATCTTTTAACCCAGATGTTTTACATGAATAAATATGATATCTTAAGGAAACAGAATAAGCTGAATGAAGCGAAAAATGTTCTGGAAAATATCTTATCCGAAAAGACGCTTATTATTGATGCAAACAATAGAAAAGCTTTCTACAACCAGCTTTCGAGTCTTAATGAACAAATGGGCAATCTGAAAGAAGCTTTGGTCTGGGAAAAGAAATATTCAAAATTAAATGACAGTCTAAATTCTGAAAATGTAAAGCTTGAACTCAATACACTGGAAACGAAATTCAGAACTGCAGAAAAGCAAAAAGAAATTGCCAACCTCAACACTGAGAAAGCTCAAAAAGAGCTTGAACTCAACAAGAAAAATCAGTATTTATGGGTGATGGTTTTTGCATCATTATTCCTTCTTATTTTAATTATTTCCATTTATTTCTACACTAAAAAATTAGCCAAAGAAAAAGAAATCAATCACTCCCAAAAGCTTAAAGAAATAGCACAACAGGAAGAATTAAAAATAACAAAAGCGATTCTGGAGGGTGAAGAAAAAGAAAGAGAAAGAGTGGGAAAAGACCTTCACGACGGACTTGGTGGAATGCTTGCCGGCGTGAAAATTAATTTTTCAGCATGGGCTTCACAAAATTTAGAGCCAGAAAACAAACAAAATTTCAATGAAATTCTACATCAACTGGATCATTCGGTGACCGAACTCAGAAATATCTCTAGAAATCTAATGCCGGAATCACTTTTAAAACTGGGCCTGGAAACCGCTTTAAAAGATCTCTGCGAATTTTACTCCAGAAAAGATCTACATATTGGCTTTCAACCTATCGATATCAATTCAAAACTTCCTTTGGCAGTTCAGATCAATATTTTCAGAATTGTACAGGAAATTCTGGCTAATGCTGTGAAACATTCGGAGGCGGAAAATATTCTGCTTCAATGCTCTCAGTCGAATGACCTGTTTTTAATTACAATTGAAGATGATGGCAAAGGTTTCTCACAAGATTCTTCACCAACCAAAAGTATGGGACTTCATAATCTAAAAACCCGTGTCGATTATTTAAAAGGTAAAATGGAAATCAATTCTGATCATGAAGGCACTGCAATTAATATAGAACTCAACACCAATGCAATCTCATAAAATCAACATCGTCATTGTAGATGATCATCCCATCGTTATTGAAGGACTGAAAATAATGTTATCTCACAAACCGTTTTTTCACCTTTCAAAAACATTTAACAATGGTGGTGAAGTCATTCAGTTTATTAAATCTAATGAAGTAGATATTATTCTGCTCGATGTTTCCCTTCCCGATATCAGCGGAATACAACTATGTGAAGAAATAAAAAAAGTATCTCCGAATACGTCCGTCATTATGTTTAGTAACCGGTCTGAAAGGAGCATTATCATGCAGTGTATACAAAACGGAGCTAGCGGTTATTTATTGAAAAATGTTTCTCTGGAGGAATTGATGGAATGTTTTCACGGCGCACTTTCAGGAAATATTGTTTTCTGTAACGAGACCAAAAATATCATCAGTAAACCTTCGCCACAGGAATTGACCACTACTCCACGCCTGACAAAACGGGAGAAACAGATTCTTCAGTTTTTAGCAAAAGGAAAAACAAGCAATGAGATTGCCGATGAACTTTTTCTAAGCCCTTTAACCGTAGATACCCACCGTAAAAATTTACTGCAAAAGTTCGGTGCCAAAAATTCTGCTGAGCTTGTACACATTGCAGTACAGCAGAATATGATATTGGAATAACAAAACCTCTGAGATTTTCAGAGGTTTTGTTTGTAAGTTCTTCAGATTGGGGTTTCAGAAGAGCCTTGTCAAGGTTTTGAACCTTGACAAGGCATATAATTATTTTGCAGAGTCTTCAGTACCTATGATATCCGGTGAGTCCGTTTTCCGGTTAACGAGCAATGCATTATATTGGTCGGTCAATGCATTAAGCTGGTTGATGATTGTAACATAGGGCGACGGCGGAGTTTCTACCAAAAGATGGAGTGCATCTATTCTGTCTCTCAATGCATAATAGGCAACATTTACGTCTTCCCTTATCAGCTTTATCGTTTCCGGGCTTGCATCACCATATTCCTGGGTACGTGAAAGATATTTTGTATTAAATTCTTCGTTAGCTGCTTTCAGCTCAGCCATCCATTCGGTGAGGTTGAATTCTGAAATGGCATTGATAAGCTCGGGTTTGCCCTCCCAGTCGCGAATAAGATTATTGAGTGTAGCCGTCTCTGCCTGATAATTGAGCCTTGCGATACCGCTTCCGTACAGTGCCATGTTCTCTAGCAGCACCTGTGCATTTTGTTGCTTTGCAGTTTCGAAATGATAGGTATGAGAGAGCAGAAAATAATAGATCCCGTTGATGGCAGCATCTCTTCTGGCGTCTATGAGCAGAAGCTCCTGAGTTTTTTCACTGGCAAGGGCTTTCTTGTAAAGAGTCTCAAGCTCTCCTATTTTTGTATTAAAGGCGTTCAACTTCGCTTCAATATCAAACTGAGCCGAGTTGTTGAGGTTGATAATGCCTGAAAAATCTTTCATGTACTGCAGGTATTCTGCATTTCGAAGTTTTTGAAGATCGATTGAATTCATCATTGTATTTGTGTTTATTATATAAAGCCGCCTCGTGCGGTTTGTTTCTTATTCTTTTACCCGAAAGCTTCAGGAGGGGCTGAAACTGAGCTTCGGGAGCTTCCGAAAGTTCGTTGCAGTGTCGCAGGAAGGTTTCGGGATCTTCCGAAACTGTGCTGCAGTACAGCGTCCGCTTTTCGGAGGTTTCCGAAAACCACTGCACGACCGCAGGAGGTTTTCGGGAAAGGCAGAAGGCTATTCAATGCCCTGCGATTGGCTTTTCCAGTATTCTACCTGCTCTTTCAGCTCTTTAATACGCTCTTCGTATTGCTCAATGAGTTTTTCAGGAAGCTGATTTTGGTATATAAAACCATTGTTACCACCGTGTGTATTATCATAATTAAATGATAACCTAATTATTTTTTCAAAAGTACATAATTTTTCTTTTAGTAAAATAATACGGAAACCAGTAATAGAAAAGACCATCTCCCTGAACAGGAAAAGCATAATAACAGTTCTGCATTTCAGCTTACCCCCAAAACAAATTTCTCTTAAGCAAAGCAAGCATAAAACCATGCTGGTTACAGAGCTGGAAAAAGCAAAAACAGAATTTAAGATATATGCTAAAAGACAGCAGTATGACAAGTCTGTAAATTCGGGGGATGATATTATCACAGATACAGAAAACGGAATCCACTCATTACACCTATACTTTCAATATTAAAAAAGAAGGTGCTCCTAAAGATGCACTATTGGAAAACCTGAGCCCACTTGCAGACGGTAACCAAAAAAAACTGGACAGAAATCATTACAAACGTTACCGGAAAAGATCAGTATAAAATGAGTAAGAGAAATTGAATATTATAAATAACAAAAGCTCCGTCAATTGATACAAAGCCTAGCTTACTTTTTAAATGCTTACTTAGCTTAAATAAAAAAGAGACTGCCTTTTAAGACAATCTCTTTTTAATACATTTTAGTGCATTGCTTCACTCAGATCTATTTTTTCTTTGCTTTTCCGCTCTCTAATAAATAGGATAAACGGAATACATATCAGGAACGCTATACCAAGATAAAGGAAAACATCCATATAAGATAAAACGGTCGCCTGTTTGGTAACGGTCATATCTAAAACCTTGTAAGCTGCATTCATGGCTGCATCAGGGGTCATTCCTTTTGCTATAAAATTAGCTTTTAAACCTGCGAGTCGCTGCTGAACATCAAAGCTGTCACTGTCGAGATGAGATATTAAATTTACCCTGTATTTCTGACTGGCGTTA
>Ga0308163_10001682_pt1 | contig 22746 bp, 23 predicted proteins | sample PhyTR1_FD_201037 | JGI IMG/M metagenome (GOLD analysis project Ga0308163, IMG submission 201037) | Phyllosphere microbial communities from UC Gill Tract Community Farm, Albany, California, United States - DLSLT.R1 | ecosystem: Host-associated > Plants > Phyllosphere > Unclassified | place: USA... | reverse complement strand
ACTGGGCCATAACGGCAGACTGCAGCGATCTCTGCAGGAATGGCTACCCCAAGGGCCAACGCCCGGGCGTCGAAAGCATATCGACCGCATGGGGCGTGGAGACCCTGTCGCGCCCCAAACGCTTTGCACGAACGATCTTGGCCGGCGTCGACCAGATCGGAGGCGAACCCGATCCATCGCCGATCACGCAGGCGGTTGAACAGGGCCTGATCCCGATCCAGCGCATCGACGAGGCCGTCACCCGCATTCTCGTTCAGCGTTTCGAACTCGGCCTGTTTGAGAATCCGTTCGTTGATGTCGCGGCAGCCAAACGCCTAGTCGGCACCGCGGCGGATAGGGCCGCGGGACGACGTGCGCAGGCGCAGTCGTTCGTTCGCCTTCAGGAATCGTCCCGCATCAGCCTGATACCGGGCCGTACCCGGCTCTACGTCTCGGGAATGGATCCGAACGCTGCCCGCGCTGCGGGCTTCACCGTCGTACCGCGAATCGATGATGCCGATGTCGCTCTCGTCCGGATCGCTGCGCCCTATCAATCGCTCCATCCGGGCTATTTCTTTGGCGGCATCCAGCATGAGGGCAGCTTGGCCTTCCCTGCTGAGTCGGAGGATCTAACTAAGGTACGTGCGGCTGCGGCAAAGAAGCCGACCATCGTCGACGTCTACCTTGATCGACCAGCGATCCTAGCGGCCTTCAAGCCGCTGGGCGTGACGTTGTTCGCGAGTTTCGGGGCGTCTGACGAGGCATTTTTGGACGTCCTGACGGGACGGGAGCAGGCGCTCGGTAAACTGCCCTTCGAACTGCCGGTCAGCATGGCGGCGGTGGAAGCACAGGATCCAGGATCTATCGCCGACTCGATCAACCCACTTTATCCACTCCATTATCGAGATTCGAAGCCATAAGGATCGCGTAGATAGATATCGGGGCGCGTCCTTGTCTTCCTCTACGGCGAATGGATCGACTACGGCTCAGGAGCTAGGGCGCCGATGTTTCGGCTTTAGGCAGACGGCGTCGATTCCTGACGAAACCGCCGCGGGGATCGACCGGCATTACGCGTAAAGAATCTGGTGAAATAGGCTGGATCACTGAAGCCAACGCTGTAGGCCACTTCCGCCACGGACAGGTTAGAGTACAGAAGCGACCTTCGCGCCTCCAGCATGGCTCGCTGATCAACCATCGCCGCGGGTGATCGGCCCGCAATACGGGAGCACGCTAGACGAAGACTAGTCTCGCTCGTACCCAGCGCGGTCGCATGGGTTGCGATACTTTCTCGAAGCCGAAACCTTTCCTCGATCCGGGCTCGGAAACGCGCAACCAGCGCAGCGTGCTGACCAGGTTTGGGTACGGCAAGCGCGCCGCTCGCTGGCAACGCGCGTATCGCGATGACGAGCATCGTCAGCAAAGCTGCCTCTACCGCTACGTGGTAGCCGCGGGTTGACCAAGCCAGTTCTCGAAGTAGCGTATCCATGCTGTCTGTAAGGACTGCAGCAGGCTTTGGTTCGAGGGCTAACGCCTGAGGCCCCTCAAACACGATGGCTATCGCCGGATGTCGAGCGACGAGCCTTTTCAAGTGGGTCCGGGCAAGGGTCAGCACCGAACCCGACGACTCACTTGTCCAGCGGAAGCCGTGAACCGCGGTCGCGGGGATCAGTAGCAGGGCGGGCGCAGCGAAGCGCATCTCCGTTTCATCTACCTGCATCGCACCGCCCCCGGAGCCTATGAAAAACATCTGAACCAGATCAGCGTGAGCGTGCGGGCGGATCGTCCACTCGCTGGGTCGTGACCTGTCATCCAACTTTTCTATATGAATGAATTCCTCGTCGACCGCTCGGTGAGGTTCTCCATAGAGATAGAAACTAGGAATGGCTGTGCGCGACATCCCGAGAACATACCAGCTGTGCTGAAAAGTCCAACTCTTCGGTCGCTACATCTATCGCCCCGGATCGGAAAGGATGCGCACATTTGGGTCAACGCGGACCTAGCCGCGATGAGAGGATGGATGGCGGATGCGCACTCAGGTTGCGATAATCGGCGCAGGACCGGCGGGCATGTTCATGGCTCACCTGCTGCGGCGCGGCGGCATTGACGCTGTGGTGATCGAGCGGCGCGATCGCGCCTACGTTGAAGGCCGGGTTCGGGCAGGGGTCCTGGAGCAGGTCACCGTCGACCTGATGCATCGGCTAGGTTTAGCTAAGCGCTTAGTACGGGAGGGGTTGGTGCATGGCGGCACAAACCTCGCATTGGATGGCCGACTGTTCCGCATCGACATGGCTGCGCTAACCGGCGGATCGACGGTGACGGTTTACGGACAGCAAGAGGTGATGCGCGACCTTTTCGATGCTGCCGAGGCGAACGATGTGTCGATTGTATGGAACGCCGTGGACGTAACGCTCGAGGGGCTGGACGGCAACCAGCCGACGGTGTCCTGGCAGGCGAACGGTGCACAACAGACTTTGGCCTGCGACTTTGTCGTTGGTTGCGACGGCTATCACGGGATCAGCCGTGCAGCGATCCCCGCGGACGTGCTGAAAACATTCGAACGGGTCTATCCCTTCGGCTGGCTTGGGATCCTGGCAGACGTGCCACCGGCGGATCATGAACTCATCTACGCCAATCATGAACGCGGTTTTGCGCTGGCGTCGATGCGCTCGACGACGCGGAGCCGCTATTACATCCAGTGCGGTGTCGACGAGAATGTCGCGGACTGGTCCGACGATCGGTTCTGGGACGAGCTATGCCTACGCCTCGGGCCCGAAACTGCAGCCAAGGTCACGCGCGGGCCGTCGTTCGAAAAAGCGATCGCACCGCTTCGGTCCTTCGTATCGGAGCCGATGCGCTGGGGCCGGCTGTTCCTGGCGGGTGATGCCGCGCACATCGTCCCGCCGACCGGTGCCAAAGGCATGAACCTCGCCGTGTCTGACGTAACGATGCTGGGCGAAGCGTTTGCGGAGCATTATGGCGAACACTCCGATGCGGGGATCGATGGGTATTCCGCGCGGGCTCTGGCGCGAGTCTGGAAAGCCGAGCGCTTCTCGTGGTGGTTTACCTCCGTCACCCACCGTTTTCCGACGATGGATGGGTTCGACCGGCGTATCCAGATGGCCGAACTCGACTACATTCGTGGATCTGAGGCGGCGCAGCGAACGCTCGCGGAGAACTATGTCGGTCTTCCCATGACAGCGGCGTGAAGGATCAGGCAGCATGAAGAACAAGGTATACGAGAACCCCTCAGCTGCGCTCGACGGCCTGCTGTTCGACGGCATGACGATCATGTCGGGCGGGTTCGGCCTGTCGGGAAATCCCGAAAGCCTGATCCCGGAGGTCCGAGCGTCGGGCGTCAAAGACCTGACTGTCATTTCAAACAATGCAGGCGCTGATGGCTTTGGTCTCTGGATGCTCCTGGAGACGCGCCAGATTGCCAAGATGGTTTCGAGCTATGTCGGCGAGAACAAGCTGTTCGAGCAGCAATATCTCAGCGGAGAACTCGAATTGGAACTGACGCCGCAGGGAACGCTCGCGGAGCGGATCCGCGCCGGCGGTGCGGGCATCCCGGCCTTCTATACGAAGACCGGGGTCGGCACCGTCGTAGCGAAAGGCAAGCCGGTCGAGACGTTCGATGACGAGGAGTATGTCCGCGAGACGTGGCTGCGCGCCGATGTGTCCATCATCAAGGCGTGGCGCGCCGATCCGGCCGGGAACCTGATGTTCCGCAAGACCGCGCGCAACTTCAACCCGAACATGGCGACCGCGGGCAAGGTGACGGTGGTCGAGGTCGAGGAGATCGTACCCGCCGGCAGTTTCGATCCCGACTGCATTCATACGCCTGGCATCTTCGTCGATCGCATCGTGCTGTCGACGATCAACGAAAAGCGGATCGAGAAGCTGACGCTTCGCGAAACGGAGACCGTGTGATGGGTTGGACTCGCGAACAGATGGCGGCGCGTGCGGCGAAGGAACTGCAGGACGGGTACTACGTCAACCTTGGCATCGGTATCCCGACGCTGGTAGCGAACTACGTTCCCGACGGGCTCGACGTGACCCTGCAGTCGGAAAACGGCATGCTCGGCATCGGGCCGTTCCCGACGCGCGATGCCGTTGATCCGGATCTCATAAACGCCGGCAAGCAGACGATCACCGCATTGCCGACGTCCAGCTTCTTTTCCAGCGCGGACAGCTTTGCGATGATCCGTGGCGGCCATATCGACATGGCGGTCCTCGGTGCAATGGAAGTTGCCGCCAATGGCGACATCGCCAACTGGACGATTCCCGGCAAGATGGTGAAGGGGATGGGCGGCGCGATGGACCTGGTCGCCGGGGTGCGGAAAGTCGTGGTCGTGATGGATCACGCCAACAAGGCGGGCGAGCCAAAGATCCTGGAGGCGTGTACGCTGCCGCTTACCGGCAAGGGCGTGGTCGACCTGATCATCACCGACCTGTGCGTGCTCGCCTGTGACAAGAAGGCAGGCGGTCTGAAGCTGGTCGAACTGGCGCCGGGCGTGACGCTGGACGAGGTACGAACGAAGACCGGTGCGGCGTTCGACGCGGGTGCCTTCGAGCCGGAGAGTGCGACATGACCGACGTGATCGCCTATTCGCCGGAGGAGCCTGGGCTGTCGCCCTCGTCGCATCCCGACTATCGTTCGACGGTCGATCGTAGTCCACGCCGGCCGCTGGTCGCGATCCCGCCGACGCTGACCGAGACGACCGGCCCCAGCGCCTGGGATCGCCTGATGGTGGGGCCCTCGGGGATCGACCTTACCGCGCAGCATGCGGGTGTGCCGCAGGGGCAGCGCATCATCGTCTCCGGCCGCGTACTCGACGATCGCGCACGCCCGGTGGCCAACACCGTCATCGAGATCTGGCAGGCTAATGCTGCGGGGCGCTATATTCATTCGGCAGATAACTGGGACGCACCGCTCGACCCGAACTTCACCGGGGCTGGGCGTGTCGTCACCGATAGTGAGGGGCGGTACAGCTACGTCACGGTACGGCCGGGCGCATACCCTTGGGGTAACCACAAGAACGCATGGCGGCCCGGCCATATCCACCTCTCGCTGCTCGGCCCCGCGTTTGCGACACGGCTCGTGACGCAAATGTATTTCCCCGACGATCCGCTGATCGAGATCGACCCGATCGCCAACGCCATACCGATGCCTGCCCGGCAGCGGATGGTCGGCCGCTTCGATATCAAGAGCACGAAGCCTGCCTGGGCGCTCGGCTATCTGTTCGACATCGTCCTGAAGGGGCGCGACGAGACGCCGTTCGAGGATCACCACCATGACGATTGAGATCGCAGTCGAGGATCGCGAGACGGCCCCGCGCTTGGACAATCAGGATCCGGCGATTTTCGGCCAGACGCCGTGGCAGACGGTCGGGCCCTTCTTCCACTACGGCCTGCCGTGGAAAGGCGGAGCCGATCTTGTGGGTAAATCGGACATGGGCGCCCGCACCGACCTGTTCGGCGAGGAGCATTACCTTCTCAACCTGTCGTCGCCGACCGGCACGCCAGAGGGCGACACAATCGAGATCTTGGGGCAGGTGCTCGACGCGAAGGGCGTGCCGATACTCGATGCGATGATCGAGATCTGGCAGGCCAACGCCGCCGGGCGCTATGCGAGCGTCGATGATCCGCGCGACGCGGTGCCGATCGACCCCCATTTCATCGGCTTCGGCCGCGCGTCGGTCGACCCGGACGGAATCTTCCGGTTCCGCACCATTCGGCCGGGGCGCGTACCTGGTCCCGGCAACACGCTGCAGGCCCCCCATCTGGCAGTGTCGGTGTTCGGGCGGGGTATCATCAAACGGCTCGCGACGCGGCTGTATTTCGCCGATGCCGAAGGCAATGACGATGATCCGGTGCTCACAGCGGTTCCGGCAGCTCGTCGAAATACGCTGATAGCCCACCAGCGAGATGACGATAGTTGGTGGTTCGACATCCGGTTGCAGGGCGAAGCCGAGACGGTCTTCTTCGCGGTATGATGTCGAATGACTGATCTTCTCCGCACCCGCCCGGCGACAACGCCAGCGATGTTGGCCGTCTTTGACGACGACGCTACCATCGCTCACGCACTCGCATTCGAAGGTGCTTTGGCAAGAGCGCAGGCGACGGAAGGGGTGATCTCAGAGGAGCTCGCGCTTGCGATTGTGGACGCCTGCATAACGACGGCGATGAATTCTGCTGAACTGGCAGAGGAGTCAGCTCTCGCCGGTACGCTGGCAATCCCACTCGTCGCCCGCCTGCGTGCCGCCCTGACTGGTGATGCCAGCAAGGCGGTACACAAGGGAGCGACCAGCCAGGACGTCGCCGACACCGTATTGATGATGCAGACGCGGGCGGCAACCGAACTGGTACTCACGGACCTTGACCGCATCGTCGATGCCCTTGGTCGTCTGGCCTTGCGTCACGCTGAAACGCCCGCGGTCGGCCGTACGTTGTTGCAGGACGCGTTACCCGTCGCTTTCGGTCTGCGGATCGCGCACTGGATGGTCGGTATGGCCGATGCCGCGCAGCGACTGCGGCGCGATGTCGAGGACCATGCCCGGATCCAGCTCGGCGGTGCCGCAGGTACGCGGGCCGGGCTCGACGGCGCGGGTCCGGCGATCGCATTGCATATGGCAAATGAGCTGGGCCTTGCTGTGAGCGAACCATGGCACGCGCGCCGGATCGGCATCGCCGCCATTGGCACCAGCCTGGCCATAGCGATTGGCGCAATCGGCAAGATGGCGCGCGACCTAGCGCTGTTGTCGCAGAATACCGTTGGGGAGGCGCGGGAGCCGGCGGTTGCGGGCCGCGGTGGTTCATCGGCCATGGCGCACAAGCGCAACCCGACTGGTTGCCAGATCGCGCTCTCGGCAGCGCTGCGTGCGCCGGGTTTGGCTGCGATCCTGCTTGTTGGACTGCCGCAGGAAGAAGAGCGCGGGCTTGGCGGCTGGCAGGCGGAGGGGCCGGTACTCGCCGACCTGTTCCTGCTTGCGGCGGGCGCGGCAGAGGCAATGGCTAGCGTCGCAGAAGGGTTGGAGATCGACGACGACGCGATCGCGCGCAACCTGTGTGATGCCAATATTGGGACCGATATCGGCGAAAGCGCGACGATCGTCGCGGCGCTCGTCTCTAACCTTCAAGGATAACTTCATGCCATTCGCGATCCGTGAGGATGTGCGCCTCTACTGGAAGCTCGACGGCGCTCCCGATCTGCCGGTGCTCGTCCTACTCAATTCGATCGGCACGGACATGGCGTTGTGGGAGACCAGCGTCCCGCATTTGCTGCCTGCCTTCCGGCTTTTGCGGATCGATACGCGTGGACACGGCGCGTCCGACGCCCCTGATGGTGACTATAGCCTGGCAATGCTGGCCGACGATGTCGTCGCCATTATGGACTCCGCAGGCGTACAGAATGCAGCCGTTGCCGGTGTGTCGCTTGGCGGGATGATCGCGATGGAGCTGGCCCTGGCGTACCCGACGCGGGTTACCGCGCTCGCGCTCGTCTGCACGTCGGCGACGATGGAGGCCGGTGCGTGGCGTGACCGGGTAGAAATGGTACGCGCGGAAGGCACAGAGGCCATCGCGGATATGGCCATGGGCCGATTCCTATCGCCGCGCTTCGTAGCGACGCATAGTGGCGCGGCCGAGAGCGTGCGTCAGGGCCTGATCGCGATGGCCGATGCCGGCTATGCGGGTTGCGGCGCAGCGATCCGCGATATGGCGCTGATCCATCGGTTGCCGGCGATCGGTATGCCCACGCTGGTCGTCGCGGGCGATCGCGACGCCTCAACGCCGTTTGCGGGGCATGGCGAACGCATCGTAGCAACGATGCCCGACGCGCGGGTGGTGCATATCGACGCCGCACATCTCGCGCCGATCGAGACGCCGGCCGCGTTGGCAGCAACGCTTCGCGCTTTTCTAAAACCGGCCGATACCCAGGATGCCGCAAACACCTTGTTCGAGGCGGGGCTGCTCAACCGGCGCCGCGTACTCGGCGATGCATGGGTCGACGCGTCGCTTGCCAGGCGGACTGACTTCACCGCAGATTTTCAGGCGATGATCACGCGGATCGCATGGAATGAAATTTGGGGCCGGCCAGGTCTTGATGACCGAAGCCGTCGGTTCATCGTGCTAGCCATCACCGTGGCACTCGGCCGCTGGGAGGAGTTCGCGCTCCACGTCCGAACCGGACTGATGCGTGATGGCTTCACCCGCGAGGAACTGAAGGAAGTGCTGATGCAATCGGCAATCTACGCGGGCGTGCCCGCGGCAAATACCGCCTTTGTCGAAGCGGGCAAGATCATCGCCGAGCTCGACTCTGACAGCGACAAGGTTTGAACTTATGGCCGACGCTTTTCTCTGCGACGCGATCCGCACGCCTATCGGTCGACTGAACGGGTCGCTCGCTAGCATCCGGGCCGACGATCTAGCCGCCATTCCAATCAAGGCGCTGATGGATCGCAATTCGGGCGCCGATTGGGGTGCGGTGGACGACACGATCCTTGGCTGTGCGAACCAAGCCGGCGAGGACAATCGCAATGTAGCGCGCATGGCCGTGTTGCTTGCCGGATTGCCCGAAACGGTGTCGGGATCGACGATCAATCGTCTGTGTGGCTCGGGCCTCGACGCGATCGGGTCGGCAGCGCGGGCGATCCGCAGCGGTGATGCCGAGTTCATGATAGCGGGTGGCGTAGAGAGCATGACACGTGCGCCCTACGTGATTGGTAAGGCACACAGCCCCTTCGATCGGGCCCAGAAGCTGGAGGACACGACCCTCGGCTGGCGGTTCGTCAACCCAGCTATGCGCCATGCCTATGGCGTGGAGTCTATGCCTGAAACGGGTGAGAACGTTGCCGACCAATGGCATGTCAGTCGCGAGGATCAGGATCGCTTCGGTCTTAAAAGCCAGGAAAAGGCCGCAGCCGCGCAGGCAAGCGGACGGTTCGCCGTCGAGATAGTGCCTGTCACGATTCCGCAGAGGAAAGGCGATCCGCTCGTCTTCTCCGCAGACGAACATTTGCGCGCGACCAGCCTGGAGGCGCTTGCCAAGTTGAAGCCGGTGGTGCGGGCGGATGGCACCGTGACAGCCGGCAACGCGTCTGGCCTCAACGACGGAGCGGCCGCGACGCTTATCGCGTCTGAAACCGCAGCAGCGCGCCACGGACTTACTCCGCGCGCGCGGATCGTAGCGATGGCTGCAGCCGGAGTCGCGCCCAGGATCATGGGCATTGGACCGATCGAGGCCGCGCGCAAACTAATGACGTTAAGCGGCATCACGACTGACCAGCTCGACGTGATCGAACTGAACGAGGCGTTCGCCAGCCAAGCGATCGCGACGCTACGTGATCTCGACATAGATCCGTTCGATGACCCGCGCGTCAATCGTAATGGCGGTGCGATCGCGCTGGGCCATCCCCTAGGCATGTCGGGTGCGCGGATCACGATGAGTGCGGTCGAGGAACTCCACCGCACAGGCGGCCGCTATGCGATGGCGTTCATGTGCATCGGAGTCGGGCAGGGGATCGGCCTGCTGCTGGAACGGGTCTGATTAACGCCTCCCGGGCGTCTCGAAATCAGAACTTTGCCGGCCGATCCGGCTCAGCGGAGTATATTGAGTTTAACAGAGTAAATTCGAATGAACAGGACCTTCGAAGAGCAAAAGCGTTTACATCACGATGTTACGAACGTCGGACTCCGCGCGCAAGCGACAGCAGTTGGTCTCATCCAGCTCTGTATCGAACTCAAGGCCGTCGACGTTTTGAGCGAGGAAGCTCTTGGGAGGATCAAGCAGGCAATCGGAGATGAGCTCACGGTCGGCCCATATCGACGATTGGCCTCGCGAGAAGAACGCGGTCAGATATTTGCGCGGCTTGATCGACTATTTGCCGGCAAACAGAAGCTCGGTCCGGCCGAGGACCTTACGTTTCAAGAGGATTGAAGGTTTCTGTTTAACGTAGCGTACTGTCTGTTACCGAGGTAGCGAAGCGCTGGCCCCGCAGATCATCGTCACATATGATGGGGTTCGGCTTGGCTCGGCGACGTTACCGTTTCGGATGACATTCTAGCCGGCACAGGAACCTACGCGTTTCCGGACGTGATAAGCGTGGCAGAGATCATGGAGGTGGTCGCCAGCTTCGCGTCGGCCACTGTTCGCGCGCGCGAAGCCGTGTTCGACGGTGTCGAGACTCACGGCGCCAATGGCTATCTTCTCGACCAGTTCCTGTCGGAGGGCGTCAACGTTCCCCCGACGGCTATGGCGGTGGTGTGCCAGATAGGCTCCGGCTTACGCTCGAAGTAGTGGATGCCGTGCGCAGCGCAGTCGGCGCGTACCTCACGGTCTGCGTGCGCAGTTCGCAGGGAAAAGGTCAACGATTTTGCGCACAAGTGGCCCGGTATCAGCGAGGCGATCGAGGTGTACACGCTGCTCGGGTGGGCACCTGTCGACTATATCAACGTTACCGAGTTCAAGGCGTGGGAAACCACCTTTGGCGAGAGCGACAGCCCGGCTGCGCTTGCCATAGCAGTAGGCCGGTTCTAGCGAACGGCTGGCTTCAGATCCGACGCGCGCGAAGGAGATGCTTTCAACGCACGGCGCGGACATTGTGACGCTCGGTCGTGGCGCACTTGGCAATGGCGACTGGCCAAACCGGGTGGCAACAGGCGAGGGCTGGCTCCTCGATTTCGACGGTCGCATATTGTCGCCGCTCGCCGATCTTCAGAGCGCCGATCGCACCGTCGCCAGATTAAAGGCGCTTCGGAATTTGCGCGACGACCTTGATCTCGAAATCGAAGCCGGCGAGCCAATTGACGCCTAGCGCGGTCCATGTCGGATACGGCACTTGATCGAATATCTTGCATTTGACGGCCATGATCGTTTCGAACTGGTTCTCGGGGTCGGTGTGGAAGGTGGTCACGTCGACGATGTCGTCGAACCCACATCCCCCAGCGAGCAGCGTCGCCTCTAGATTGGCGAACGCTCGCCGGACCTGCACTTCGAAATTGGGTTCGGGCGAACCGTCGTCGCGGCTGCCGACCTGACCCGAGACGAACAGCAGATTGTCGGCGCGCGCTGCCGCAGAATAACCGTGCTCCGCGTACAAAGCGTGTTGCTACACAAGCGGATCTCCTGAAGGATTGTAGAAATGAAATCACCGATTAGTAATCAACGTTGTCTCCAGCCCGACTGGGTTGGTGTTATTGTCAAATCAACCCACGACAAGATTATAGATTTATCTGACCCAAGAGGCACAAGCAGTTCAGTTACAGACGCAGATTTTCCTGGTGGGGCCCCCTCTCACCCGCATTGACACTCCGTAACTCTGTCGATCCGAATGCGATCAGGCAAACCAGTGTGCCCGCTGCGCCCAACAGGACGAAAAGCCAGCGGACGCCGATGATCTCGCCCAATGGCCCCGCCGCCATCAGTCCGATGGGTGCCGCCAAGCCCATCAGCGTCCCGAGCAGCGACAGAACGCGCCCCTGCAGCCGATTAGGAACGGTCGTCTGGATGAGCGCGGTAAACGGTGCATCTCCCATGATGAAGGTCACCCCGCTTAGGGCCCACAATATGGTCGCCAGCCAGAATAGCCCGGGCGGCATCAGGGCAGTCGCGGCGAGCGTCGCGCAGGACAGGGTAAATCCCCACAGTATCCAGCGCACCAGCTGCTTTGGTACTATCGTGGCGACGATCACGCCGCCTGCAATCATGCCTGCACCGCCAATGCTTTCAAGGATCGCGACCTGTTTGGGACCGCCACCAAAATGCTGCTTCACCAGGAGCGGCAGCAGTGTGAAGGTCGGCATGATGACCAGCACCACTGCGGTCAGCAGCGCATAGATGCGCAACAGCTGTGGGCTTTGCCGAACCAACGCAACGCCTTCGCTAAATTCCGCCCAAAGGCCTGCGTTGTTGCCGTCACGGCGTTGCTGAGGGACCGCGAAAATCAGCAACGGCGTGATCCCCAAAACGGCGGTACCGACGTCGATCCACAAGGCCATGCCGACCGGCATGACAGCGATTGCCAGCGCGCCCAACGGCGCCGCGGCTACCGTGACAATCCCCAGCAGTGTCTGGTTCAGCCCCGCTGCGCGCGGCAGGAAGCTGTACGGTACGAGCATCACCGTGCTCGCCGACGATGCGGGCATCTGGAACGCCCCCGCGGCGCTGCGCACGAACATGGCGACATAGACGTGCCACAGCGCGACCCGTCCGGTCAGGAACAACACGATCAGGATCACGATACAGAGGGCCGCGATCAAATCCGCGACGATCATGAGCAGTCGACGACTGTAGCGATCGGCGAACGTCCCGCCGATCGGTCCCAGCAGTGCCTGTGGCAGCAGGGCGACGAATCCGGCGGTCGCCAGTGCGCCAAGATCGCCGGTCGTATCCGTGATCCACCAGATCAGCACGAACTGCGTCATTGCCGAGCCGATCATCGACAGCGCCTGACCGCCGAAGATCGACCAGTAGCGCCATTGCCAGCCGGGACCGGGGTCGATGCTCGAAGCCGTCGCGGTCGCATCGGAGGTGAGGATCGGCGTCATAGCATGCGAGGCAGAACGTCGGTGTCTTGTCCGCGATCGAGGAAGCGGTGTTTCAGCACCCCCAAGACATGAAGCGCGATCATCGCGAGCAGCGTGTAAGCCAGCGTCTTGTGCCCCCACGCAAAGATGGCGAAGGCGCGATCGTTCTTGGGAAGCAGTTCGGGCAGGTCAAGACCGAAGAAGGGCACACCGTCGCTCTGCGTGAACGAACTGGACATGGCATAGCCCATCAGCGGCACGACGACGGCAAGCGCCAGCATCGCATATTGCACGACTGTCGACAGCGTCGTCTCCCATCTAGCCAGACCGGCAGGATGTGGCGGCACGGCGGAACCGCGGCGCACGAACAGCGCGACTGTGCCGATCAGGAAGGCCAGCACGCCGAACTCCTTATGGATGGGATACATCCATTCAAACTTCGTGACGAAGCTGTCGGGCAGCGAGGTCATCGCCCATCCCAGTGCGATAAGCGCGAGGATCGATCCCGCGCGCATCCAGTGCAGCACGCGCATCGGCAGCGGGGAACGATCGGGGCAGTTGTTCATCGCAGATCCTCGGCTCGGGTATCACCACCCAGCGCGCGGTACAGTGCGGAAGCGGCGGTCAGTTGGTCGCGACGGACGGTCAGCGCCGTCTGCCGTGCAGCATAGGTAGAGCGCTGTGCGTCGAGGAGTTCGAGGCGACCCGTCTGACCCGCGCGATAGGCAAGGTTGGATAGCGACACGCGGCGCTCCGCCTCGATCACCACGGCGCGCTGTTCGGTCAGCTGCGTACCATAAGTCGCCTGCGCGGCAAGCCCGTCCGCGACCTCGCGGAACCCGGTCTGGATAGCCCTCTCATAGGTCGCGACGGCGGTCGAAGTACGCAGCCTGGCGAGATCGAGATTCCCGCGCAGCTCACCCCCACGGAAGATCGGGAGGCTGATTGCCGGCGTGTAGGACCAGGATCGGTTATCGCCCCGAAACAGCGTATCGAGTGCAAGGCTTGCGAAGCCCAAGGCCGCCGTCAGCGACACCCGTGGAAAGAAGGCTGCGCGCGCCGCGCCGATATCGGCATTTGCAGCGCGCAGATCTTGCTCCGCTTGGGCGATGTCGGGGCGGCGCAGCAACAGGCCGGACGGCGTACCGGCCGCCAGCGCGGTGCAGATCGGCTGATCGATCAACGAGACTGGCGCCGGCAAGTCCGTCGGCGGTGGGGCACCTACTGCAAGCGTCAACGCATTGGTCGCCAGTGCGCGCTCGCGTTCGCGCTGCGCGAGATCTGCCTGCGCCTGGTGCACCAACCCCTCGGCCTGCGCCAGATCGACGCCACTTGCCTGTCCGGCGTCATGACGGCGACGGGTGATGTCGAGCGAAGTGCGCCAGTCGGCCAGCGTCGCTGCGGTCAGCGCCAGCTGCTCGTCGGCCAGTCGCTCGTTCCAATAGGCCTCAGCCACGGCCCCCATCACTGTCAGCCGCACCGCGCGTCTTGCCTCTACCCTTGCAAGCCAGCGATGGAACGCCGCCTCGTTCAGCGCTCGCAGACGGCCGAACAGGTCGATCTCGAAGCTGGTCAGCGCCGCCTGTGCGGTGAACTGGCCGAAGGTGAATCCCGTAGGCGCCGTTCCCGAGCCCATGCCGGGCGTCAGGCCGACGCCGGCACCCGCCACGCCGGCGGGCTGGCGCTGTCGTGTATAGCCGCTCTCGACATTGACGGCGGGAAGCGACTGCGCCCGCTGGATGCGTACCTCCGCGCGCGCTGCTTCCGCGTTGAGCGCAGCGATGCGCAGATCGCGGCTCTCGTCCAGCGACAACGCGATCAGGCGTTGCAGCCGGGCATCGCCGAACATCCCACGCCATTCCGGCAGAGCCTCGGTTCCGCTTGCAACCGGATAGGTATCGGCGACCGGGGACGCCGGCAGCATTATCTTCGGTGTCATCGAACAGCCGGTGGTGGTGGCCAGCAACAGGGATAGGGTGAGGTAACGCACCGTCATGCCGCCTTTCCCTCCCGGCGCCCGCGCCAGCGTTCCGCCAGACCGACGATGACCACGAAGAAGGTCGGCACGAACACCAGCGCCAGCACCGTGCCGGTGATCATCCCGCCGAACACGCCAGTGCCGATCGCGTGCTGCGTTTCCGCGCTCGCGCCGCCCGCCAGCATCAACGGCATGACGCCGAGCGTGAAGGCAAGGCTCGTCATGACGATCGGACGGAGCCGGACGCGTGCAGCGGCAATCGCCGCGTCGACCAGACTGCTGCCGGCTTCGCGATACTGTTTGGCGAACTCGACGATCAGGATCGCATTCTTGGCGCTCAACCCGATGATGGTGATGAGCCCGACCTTGAAGAACACGTCGTTCGACAGGTCGCGCACCAACACCGCCGATACCGCACCGATCAGCCCCAGTGGGACGACCAGCAATACCGCCATCGGGATTGACCAGCTCTCGTAGAGCGCGGCCAGCACAAGGAACACGACCAGCATCGACAAGGCCAGCAGCATCGGGGCCTGCGCCCCTGCGTTGCGCTCCTGCAAGGACTGTCCGGTCCATTCGATGGCAAAGCCGGGGGGCAGATCCTTGGCAAGCCTCTCCATCTCGCGCATTGCATCGCCGCTGGACGTACCGGAAGCCGCGGTTCCGGTAATATTGACGGAAGGATAGCCGTTGTAGCTGGTGAGCTGAAGCGGGCTATTGCTCCAAACCGGTGTGACCAGCTCGGCTAGTGGCACCGTGCCTCCAGCGGCATTCTTGACCTGCAGACGCATCACGTCGTCCAGGTTCATCCGGTGCGCGGCATCGGCCTGCACGATGACCTGCTGCAGGCGCCCCTGATTAGGGAAGTCGTTGACGTAGCTGCTGCCGAGCGCCGTGCCGATCGTGTCGCTGATCGCGGTGAACGGCACGCCGAGCGCGCGCGCTTTCGCCCGGTCAATGTCGAGCCGCACACTGGTACCGGCCGGCAGCCCCTCGGCATAGACGCCGGTCAGCTTCGGACTGCGGGCAGCATGCGCGATGAGCAAGTCGCGTGTGGCGGACAAGGCCTGGCGGCCCCTGCCTGCGCGGTCTTCCAGCCGCAGCGCGAAGCCCGACGAGGTGCCGAGTTCGTCGATTGCCGGGGGCATGACGCTCATTACCTGCCCTTCATGGACGGCACCCGTCATCGCCGCCTCTGCGGTTGTCACTTCCTTGCGTACGTCGGTGCCGCCCCGGTCACCCCAGTCCTTCAAAATCGTGAAGACCATCGCCGCGTTCGGTCCCGAACCCGAGAAGCCGAATCCGAGGATCGCTTCGGTCTTGTCGATCCCCGGGCGGGTCGCGGTATGTCGCTCAAAGGCCTTCACGGCTTCCAGCGTGCGTGTCGCCGTCGCATCGGCGGGTAGCTGGAAGCTGGTCATGAAATAGCCCTGATCCTCCTCGGGCATGAACGAGGAAGGGAGATTGACGAAGGCGATGCCGAGCATCCCGACGATGGCGACGAAGACGAGCATCATTCGCCCGCTCGCTTTCAGCAGCCGCGCGATCCACCCCTGATAGCGCTGAGTCAATCGATCGAACCGACCGTCGAACCATGTGAAGAAGCGGTTCTTGCGTGGCGCGTCCTCCAGCGGCTTCAGCAGCGTCGCGCACAAGGCCGGCGTTAGGGTCAGCGCCAACAAGGCAGAAAACAGGATTGATACCGCCATCGCCATCGAGAACTGGCGATAGATCGTGCCGACCGATCCCGCCGCCAGCGCCATCGGGATGAAAACAGCGGAAAGCACCAGCGTGATGCCGATGATAGCGGGCGTAATCTCATCCATCGCCTTGCGCGTGGCGTCCTTCGGCGACAGCTTCTCCTCCTGCATCAGCCGCTCGACATTCTCGACGACGACGATCGCGTCGTCGACGATGATGCCGATCGCCAGCACCATGCCGAACATCGTCAGTACGTTGATCGAATAACCGGTCGCCAGCATGACCGCGATCGTGCCGAGTAGCGCGATCGGCGCGACGATCGCGGGGATCAGCGTATAGCGGACCTTCTGCAGGAAGAGATACATCACGAGAAAGACCAGCACCATCGCTTCCGCCAGCGTGTGCAGCACCTTCTCGATCGAGATGCGCACGAAGGGGGCGGTGTCGAACGGGGCGGTCCAGCTCATCCCCTGCGGCAGTGCGCGAGACAACTCGTTCATCCGTTCGCGTACGGCCTTTGAGGCAGCGACGGCGTTGGCGCCGGGCGTGAGCTGGATGCCGACCGACGCTGCGACCTTGCCGTTCTCGCGTGTCGCGTTGCCAAAGCTCTGACGGCCAAGTTCAATCCTCGCAACCTTGTCAAGGGTGACGCTCGACCCGTCGGTGTTTGCCTTCAGAATAATGGCTGCAAAATCCTGGAGCGTTTTCAGCTGACCATCGGCAGTCAGGGGCACCAGCACGCGCTGGCCCTCGTTCGTCGGTTCCGCCCCCAGCGCGCCGGGTGCGATCTGGACGTTCTGCTCGGCGATCGCAGCGGTCACGTCGGTCGCGGTCAGCCCGAACCCGGCGAGCTTTGCCGGGTCGATCCAGATCCGCATCGCCCGTTCGGCCGAGAAGTTTTGGACGCGACCGATACCGGGCACGCGCTTCAGTTCATCGACGATGTTGCGTGCCATGTAATCGGAAAGCTCGACCTCGTCCTGCCTACCGTCCGATAACAGGCTGACGATCATCAGGAAGCCCGACGAGGCGGATTCGACGGTCACGCCGGTCTGGCGAACGACCTGCGGCAGACGCGGCTCGATCGTCTTCAGCCGGTTCTGCACGTCGACTTGGGCCAGCTCCGGGTCGGTGCCGGGCCGGAAGGTGGCGGTGATCGTCGCAGACCCCGACGTGTCGGCCGAGCTTTCAAAATACAGCAGGTTCTTCACGCTCGAAAGCTCGCGCTGAACGAGCGAAACGACACTGTCGTTCAGCGTCTGCGGTGTCGCGCCGGGATAGCTCGCATAGATGCTGACCATGGGAGGGGCGACGCTCGGGAAGCGCGCGACCGGCATCTGCGGAATCGCGATGACGCCCATCAGCACGATCGCGATGGCGATGACCCAGGCGAACACCGGGCGGTCGATGAAGAAGCGAGGCATGGTTTAACCCACCGTCCGGTCGCGCCACGGACGTTGTTTGACCGGGGTATTGGGGCGAACCCGGTCCTGCCCCTCGACGATCACGACGTCGCCCGCCTTCAACCCAGCGCTGACGACATAACGGCCGCCCGTCAGGGGACCCAATGTCACCGGGCGAATGTGAACCCGATCCTGTATGTCGACGACACTGATTTGAGCCTGCCCGTCGCCTGCGCGGGTCACTGCCTGTTGCGGCACCATAAGCGCGTCGGGCATCTCGACACGGGGTAGCCGCGCGCGGACGAACATGCCGGGCAGCAGCCGCTCGCCGGGATTGGACACCTCGATGCGGACCAGCGCATCGCCGGTGGTCGGATCGACCGCGATGCCGGAAAACAGGATGCGTCCCCGTAGCGGCGCCTCACCGGCCGCGGTGACGATCTCCGCCGTTTCCGCGCCGGTGCTCTGTTCGCGTAGCGCCGCATATCGCTCGGCGGGCTGACGCACATCGACATAGACCCGATCGATCTGGTGGATCGTCGCCAGGGGATTGGGATCGGCCGCGGCAACCAGCGCCCCCTCCGTCACATTGGTCGCCCCGATGCGCCCGGCGATCGGCGCGGTGACGCGCGAAAAACCGACATCAATCTGGCGACGCCGCAGCGTGGCGCGCGCTTCCGTAAGGTCTGCCGACGCCTGTTCGCGCGCGGCGACTGCGTCATCGTAGGTTTGCCGGCTGATTGCGTCTGCCTGCACCAGCGGCTTCAGGCGGTCGGCCTGCGTCCGGGTGCGCGCATAGGCGGCAGCGGCTTTGGCCACTGTCGCACTCGCCGTGTCGGCATCGGCGCGGAAAGGTGCGGGGCTGATCTGGAACAGCACCTGCCCGGCACGCACCGTCGCGCCCTGATTGAACAGGCGGCGCTGCACGATCCCGCCGACCTGCGGCCTGATTTCCGCTGTGCGAAACGCGACGACGCGGCCCGGCAATTCATCCACGGCGGTCACCGCTCGTGGCGCGACCCGAACGGTCAGCACCTCGATCTCGCTGGTAGTCTCCGCAGGGGCTCGCGCGGAACAGCCGCCCAGCGTGACGACCATCATCATGGCCGTCAGCAAGCCAATATCGGCGGTCGTCAGTCGGTAGCTATTCTTCATGTCAGCGCTCATCGACGCAGTCGGTTGCCGTCACGTCGAGATTGTGTGGAGACTGTGTGGAGGTGCGCTGGCGGCGCCGGGGAAAGTGAGGCTAGGGTGAAACTATGCCGAAGCCCGCCGCCCTATGAATCCCCTCGCCCTGATCGCGGAAGACGACCGAGACATTGCCGATATCTTGCGCGCGTACCTTGAGCGTGAAGGCTACCGCACCGTGCAGGCGGCCGATGGGCGCACGGCGCTCGACCTGCATCTGGCGCTCAAGCCGGACATACTGCTGCTCGACATTTCGATGCCGCTGATGGACGGATGGGAGGTACTGGCCGAGGTCCGACGCCGCGGGAACACCCCCGTAGTCGTGACCACCGCGCTCGATCAAGATATTGACAAGCTTCAGGCGCTCCGGGTCGGGGCGGATGATTATGTCGTGAAGCCATTCAATCCCGTGGAAGTGGTGGCGCGGGTCAAGGCGGTGCTGCGGCGCTCCGGCGGAGATAATAGTAGCGGCGTCCTTCGAATCGGCCCGATCGAGATCGACACCAACGGTCATATGGTCCGCACCGTCGCACGCGATGTGGCGTTGACGTTGACCGAATTTCGACTGCTGACGCATATGGCGCGCGCGCCCAGCCGTGTGTTCAGCCGCAGCGAACTGCTCGATGCCTGTCTGCCCGGATCGGACGCGCTCGATCGGACGGTCGATAGCCATGTCAGCAAGTTGCGCCGCAAGCTGGAGCAAGCGGGCGCTCCGGATATGCCAGAGGGTGTGCGCGGCGTTGGCTACCGTCTCTGGTCCCGCGGATGAGCAGGCAGATCAGCCTCACTCGACAATTGTCGATCGCGATGGCGGGGCTCGCTTTCGTGGCCGTTGTGGTCAGCACCGTCGCCTTCTACATCGTCTACGCGGTGCTTGAGCGCCTGCGGATTCTCCCCCCTATGCCCTCGGGGATGGCTGATACAACCGGATTTGACCTTGGTATCACGCTCGCTGCCGCCGGGTTCGGGATTGTTCTGGCCTTGGTTATCGCCATCCGGCTCGCACGAAGGATCGTTCGGCCGTTGGGCGCAGTAGGGGATGCGGCGCGGCGGATCGCGTCAGGCGACCTCGCCACGCGGATCGATGCGGTTCCCGGGATCTATGGCGAGACCGCGATGTTGATCACTGACTTTAATGGCATGGCCGATCGCTTGCAGCGCATGTCGGAGGACGTGAAGGTCTGGAACGCTCAAATCGCGCATGAGCTACGCACGCCGTTGACCATCCTGCGCGGTCGGCTTCAAGGGTCAAAAGACGGCGTGTTCCTTCTTGATGATGCATTGGTGACCGGGCTGATGAAGCAGGTCGACGGCTTGACCCGTTTGGTAGAGGATCTTCGCAGTGTCAGCCTGGGGGACAGCGGACGGCTGGAGATGGTAATGGCTGACGTCGATCTTGCCGCTGAGCTCAACGAAATGCAGCCGCTCTTGGCGTCTATGCTCGAACCTGCGGGTTTTGGTCTACACATGTCGCTGGCGCCGGGCACGGTGCGCGCTGATGCCGCCCGCGTCCGCCAAGCGGTTATTGCGCTGGTTGACAATGCGCGTCGACATGCCGATCCCGGCACCTTGCGGATCGCGGTCGCATTTGCTGTAGATGTGACGACGATCACGGTCTCCGACGAAGGGCCGGGCCTGCCGTCTGGCTTTCTGGGCGATGCTTTCCGCCAGTTCACCCGAGGCACCGATCGACCTGGCGGATCCGGACTCGGACTGGCAGTGGTACGTAGCCTCGCGCAAGCGCATGGAGGTGATGTGACGTACCACCATTCGCCCGGAGATTCCGCATTTCGAATTAGCCTGCCGCGAATCAAACTAGGTGTTTGATTCCATGGTTTGATGGTGCGAACTTTCGTCAGAATCGAAGGAAGCAGTATGGGACAGGTACGTCACGGGAGCGCCACGACTGAGGGTCCCCCGGTTTCTCATCCAACCTGAAGGTGAGTTTCCGGCGCTCATTCGGCCGCTTTGATGGCCGCGGCAGCAGCATATTCGACCGGCGTCATCCAGCCAAGCGATGTGTGAGGACGCCTCTCGTTATAGTCCCGTCGCCAGGCCTCGATCTTGGCTCGAGCGTCGGTGATGGAGAGGAACCAATGCGCGTTCAGGCACTCGTCGCGAAGGCGACCGTTGAACGATTCTACGAAGGCATTGTCCGTCGGTTTGCCCGGTCGGCTGAAGTCCAACGTCACGCCATTCTCGTACGCCCAGCGGTCGAGAGCCTTCGAGACGAATTCCGGCCCATTGTCCACGCGAATGGTCTTGGGCGCGCCGCGAGTCGACGAGATCCGTGCCATCGCCTCGACCACCTGTTCGCCCTTGATCTCCTGGTCGACGTCGATCGCCAGCGCTTCGCGGGTGAAGGCGTCGACCACGGTCAGCGCCCGTAACCGCCGGCCGTCGAACAACGCGTCAGAGACGAAATCCATCGACCACATCTCGTTCGCCGCGAGTGCAGCAGGTTGGCGTTCGCGGTTGGCAGCGCTGACGTTGCGTCTTGGCTTCTTGAGCCGAAGGCTCAGTCCATCATTCCGATATATCCGATAGACACGTTTGTGGTTCACGACCCATCCTTCCCTGCGCAGCAGGATGTAGATCCGGAAATAGCCATAGCGCGTCCGCGTCGCCGCCAGATCACGGATGCGCATCACCAGCGGTGCCTGGTCCGACTTGTGCGAGATGTAGCGCACCGACGACCGCTCGACGCCCAGCGCCGAGCAACTGCGCCGCTCACTCACGGCATGGGACGCCTGGACGTACGCGACGAGCTCGCGCCGTCGTCCAGGCGTCAGAGCTTTTTTGCCAGAACGTCCTGCAGGATGTGCTTGTTCAGGCTCAGGTCGGCAACCAGCTGTTTCAGCTGCCGGTTCTCGTCCTCAAGCTGCTTCAGGCGCCTCAGCTCGCCGACACCGAGACCGCCGTACACCTTCTTCCAGCGGTAGAACGTTTGATCCGAGATTCCCATTCGCCGGATGACTTCAGCCACCGGTGTGCCGGTTTCCGCCTGCTTCAGCGCGAAGGCAATCTGCTCGTCTGTGTACCTAGATTTCTTCATTTCCAGCTCCTTGCCCGAAGGCTTCACAAGGCCGGAAAACTCTCGCTCAAAATGGACTAAAAAACAGGGGGGACGTCACATGTTGATGACCCCCGAGATCGCGTCCGAGCCGTATTGGGCGGCAGCACCATCACGCAGCACTTCGATTCTCGACATGGCAAGGGTCGGGATGGCGTTGAAATCAACCGCGACGTCGCCGCGACCGATGCCGTTGCTCGAATTGAGGTCGGCTGTGGTGTGGCGACGTTTGCCATTGATCAGCACGAGCAGCTCGCCGGCCCCTAGTCCCCGCAGGGAAGGCGGCTGGATGAAGTCGCCGACACCTGATGCCAACGGTCGCGGAGCGCTGAAGCTCGGCACCTGAACCTTCAGCATCTGGATGAGATCGACACGCCCGCTCTGTTGCAGCGTCTCACGCGATATAGCGTCCACTGGCGTCGACGATTGCGTTGCCGTGCGGCCACCAAAACGGCTGCCGGTAACGATGATCTCGCCGGCCTCATCATTGTCTTCGACTGCGTTCGCTTCCCGAACGACCTCCTGCGCCAACCCAGGCATCGGCATCGCAGCTGTGGCGGCAAGCGCTATCGCAAATGATCGCACGTAGATCCCTTAGGTGATGTTATTCTATTATGCTGCTTAGGCAGACGATGGCCGGCTTTTGATCAAAGAAAGGCCTGGTAGCTCCGGATTAGCGATCACCGCCTTGAAGGCGTGGTATCGTCACCGGTGGGCGGCCTCGTTTGATCCACCCGCTGTATTCATGCGAGCGGTAAAGATAGGTGCCCGACCGAAGTCGACCCTGCCAAACGGCCGGTCGCGAAACAGATACCCGTAGTAGAAATTGCGCAGCCTGGCGTGGAAGGCACGCACTCGGTCCTGATATGCCAGCTGTGCGCGAACGTCGGTGTCAGCCA
>Ga0308163_10001681_pt1 | contig 22748 bp, 14 predicted proteins | sample PhyTR1_FD_201037 | JGI IMG/M metagenome (GOLD analysis project Ga0308163, IMG submission 201037) | Phyllosphere microbial communities from UC Gill Tract Community Farm, Albany, California, United States - DLSLT.R1 | ecosystem: Host-associated > Plants > Phyllosphere > Unclassified | place: USA... | reverse complement strand
GTCCTGCTCGAAAAGCCGATGGCGTCCAGCGTCGCCGAAGCCGAACAGATCATCGCCGCGCAGAAGAAGGGCGGCGCCAAGCTGATGATCGCCTATCGCCTCCACAACGAACCGGGCACGGTCGAGATGGTCACCCGCGCCCGCGACGGCGAGTTCGGCGAGTTGCGCAGCTTCGTTTCGGTGTTCGCGCAGAATGTCGCTGAGGCCAATTCGCGCGGTCACAACGGTTACTGGGGCGGTCCGGTGCCGGACATGGGGACGTACCCGCTCAACGCGGTGCGCAACCTGTTCGGGCAGGAACCCATCGCCGTGCACGCGATCGGTACCAAGACCCCCGGGCGCGGCTTCAACTTCCACGACACCGTGGCGGTCACGCTGCGCTTCCCAGATGAACGCGTCGCGCAGTTCAGCGTCAGCTACGCCACCGCATCGGCCGAGTTCTTCGAGCTCGTCGGCACGAAGGCGAGCATCCACGCGTCGCCCGCCTTCATGTTCGGGCCGAAGATCGGCATCACCTATGTCGAGAAGACCAGCGCCGGCAGCAAGACGCACAGCTTCGATCCGGTCGAACAGTTCGGCAACGAGACGCAATATTTCTCGAACTGCATCCTCAAGGACCTCCATCCCGAAGCCGACGGCGAGGAAGGCCTGTTCGACATGCGTGTCCTGGCCGCGATCGAGCGGTCGCTCGACACCGGCGAGACCGTGACGCTCGAACCGGCTTCGCGAAGCCGCCATGTCGAACCGGACCAGGCGCTCAAGCTCAAGCCGGCGAAGGGACCCGGCGAGGACGAGATGATCAGCATCATCCCCCAATCGGCATGATCGACGCCGGCGTCTGTCTCCCTCGCCGCGATGACCAGCGGGGCAGGGGACGGATGCCGGGCGATTGCCGTGGTGCTTCCACGAAGGTCGTTTCCCGGTGACAGAGCCGCGCTGCGTGATCGGCACCGCCGGCTGGAGCATACCGGCCGCGGATCGGCCGAACTTTCCGGAAACGGGCACCGCGCTACAGCGTTACGCGGCCGTGATGCACGGTGTCGAAGTGAACTCGTCCTTCCACCGGCCACACCGGCAATCGAGCTGGGCTCGATGGGCCGCCAGCGTTCCCGACGATTTCCGGTTCGCGGCAAAGATACCCAAGTCGATCAGCCACGATCTTCGCCTGCACGACGCCGCCGCGCCGCTTGATCGCTTCCTCGACGAGGTGTCCGGCCTGGGTGGCAAGCTTGCGCTCCTCCTGCTGCAACTACCGCCAAGCCTCGCCTTCGATCATGCGACGGTCACCCGCTTTCTTGCGGACGTCGGCGAACGAACCGACACCAGCATCGTGTGTGAACCGCGCCACGCCAGCTGGTTCGAGCCCGATGTCGACACCCTGTTAGCGACCCAGAAAGTGGCGCGGGTCGCTGCCGATCCCGCGCGCATCCCGGCGGCGGCACGGCCGGGTGGTTGGCGTGGGCTCACTTATTACCGGCTGCACGGATCGCCGGACATGTACCGAACCGCGTACGGGCTCGACCGCCTACGCGACTATGCGCGCCTGATTGCCGAGGACCGCGCAGCAGGGCGCCCGGCATGGTGCATGTTCGACAACACGGCCGCCTCCGCGGCGCTGGGTGATGCGCTTCAGTTGACCGAACTGGTCGGCGCATCGTCGGAAGGCAGGGCGGGCTAAAGCCCGATCTTCGCCAGCGCGGCGGACAATTCAGCATTCGACGCAGTGTCGTCCTTGGGAGAAAGCCGGTTCAGCACGGTCTGGACGCGCGTTTGCGCAACCTGGAGCGTCTTGTGCCGCACCTCACGCGTGGCGTTGGTCCGCCAGGATGCACTCTCGCCCAGCAACGCCGCCCATTTGGCCTCTTCTGCGGCCAAGATCGCCAACGCCAGCCGCAACCCATCTCGCCGGCCATGCGCATACTCGTCCGACATCAAGCGGTTTTCTCCCTACGACACGACACCATTCACCGTCGTCGCCAATCAATAGGCCGAGCGCCCCGTTAAGGGCTACCCGATACCAATGATCAGTCCGCCTTGATGCCGTAGCGCGCATACCGCCTGTCGACGCTCGGTAGAAGCCGCCGTGCAATCGCGAATTCCTTCGTCGCTTCGGGTCGCCGGTTCGATTTCGCCAACACGATTCCGCGCATGAAATGGCTTTCCGCCTGATTGGGCGTCGACGCCAGCACCGCGTCGAGATCGGCCAGCGCCTGCTCGTACTTTCCGAGCCGATACCAGACCATAGCCCGGCTATCGAGCGGACCACTAGTGTCGGTGCTCAACTCGATCGCCCCGGTACAGTCTTTCAACGCGCTGTCGATCATGACCATGCGCGTTCCCTTGGCCCAGCATCGTCCGTTCATCAGCGATGGTGAACCCGGCTTGTCCGCGATCAGGCTGTCGAACAACACGAGTGCTGCGGTGACGTCGCCATATTCTCCGAGCAGGCCGGCCTTGGCTTCGCGGAACGCGTTGCGCATGCTGCCGCCCAGCGCAATGCGCTGATCGAGCAGCGCCAGCGCTCCGGGCATGTCGCCACCTTCGGCCTTCAAGTCGCTGAACTGGCCGATCGCCTGTTGCGACGAAGGATCGAGGGCACGCGCTGCCTCCGCGTCCTTGAGCGCCGCCGCCATGTCGCCCAACTCGTGCGACTCCGTCGAACGCTGGAGATAGAGATCGATCGTCGGGGTGATCGCGATCGCGTGCGTCAGGTCGGCGACGGCACCGGGACGATCCCCCACGCCGCTTCTGAGTGATGCGCGGCTGGTATAGCCGCTGGCTTCGTCGGGATCGTCGGCGATCGACTTCGCAAAGATCGCCTCGATCGCTTTGAGTTGCGTGGCACCGGGCGGGTCGATGGCGTTGATGTCCCAGCGACGCCGCGTGTCGGCCGAGGCGACGATACGTGGCGCGCGGGCCTTCGCGGTCGTCAGAGCATCGCGCTCCGCCGGAATGCGGGCAACCGCGATCTCGCCGCCGACCGTGTCGATCCGCTCGTCGAGCGTGAACGTACCGTTCGCCAGGCTGGCGCTGCGAACGATGTCATACCCGGCGATGTTCGCCTTGAGATCGGGTTCTCCCTCCAGCGCGAAGGCGCGGCCACCGTCGGGGAGGCGCAACCGCAAGCGATAGCGCAGGCCGTCGGGCTGGTTGACCAGAACGGGGACGGCTGCCCAGGTGGCCTTGCTGCGGTCGGGATCGAAGTTGACCTGATCGATCAGCCTGTCGACCGCGCGCTTGCGGCGACGGTCGTCGGTCGTCCAGATCGTGCTCGTCGCGCCGCGTGCCTTCAGCGTGACCGCACCGGTGATCGGATCGGACGTGATCGACGTATCGACGAATTGCCCCTCGCCCAGGAAACCCTGCAGGAACTGCCCGACGGCCTGGCGCTGCTCCTTCTCGCCCAACTGGGTCTTGGCCATCGTCAGCATCGCCGCCGGTCGCCCGTGGACGATCGCCGTCGCCTCGAACGCGCTTGGCAGGTCGACGCTGGCGGTTTCGTCCGCCTCGACGATCAGATCGATCACTGGACGCGCATTCGCGTGCGTCGCGATCCTGAGCAGCGCGGCACCGTCGGCGCGGATCGGCAGGACATAGCCGACGTCGGGCGTGTCGTGAATATCCGCAAGCCTCGAACCGGCGCCCGTCCCATCGAGCCACAGGGTCTGCCCGTCGATCGTCGCCTTCACGAAGACGTGGTTGAACGCCGCCGCGCTCGGCAGCCTCTCGGTCACGAAGTCTCCCGATCCAACGGCGGCGAGGACCGGCTCGGCATCGATGCCCATCGCCCGCAGCATCGACAGCAACAGCACGGTCTTCGCCTTGCAGTCGCCGTAGCGAACCTCCCACGTCCGCGCGGGTTTCTGCGGAACATAGTTTCCGCCATCCATCCCGACGGCAAGATAGCGGATCTTGTCCTGGACGAGTTCCAGAGCGCGTTCGGCCCTGCCGATCGGCGTCGCATCCGCCTTCATGATCGCGTCGACCTCGACCCTCAGCGGCGAGCCGGGCGCGATGGCGTTGGCTTCCGCGCCATATAGCGGTGCGAAGGTCTTCGAGACGTCCGCCCAGTCGGCGAACGTGGCGAATTCGATCATCGGCGGATGCCGGAACCGACTTGGCGCGTCTTGGGGCATCTCGACCGGCTTTGGCGCGGGCAGGGCCAGGTCGAGCACGGTGTATTGCCCGTCGCGGATCGGCACGGCCTTGACGCCGTCGGCCTCCAGCTTCCAGCGCGGTGGCGTCGCGGTCGGCCACGATATGCGCGCGCGAGCGAAGGCAACCCGCGCGGGTAGGGCGATCATCGGAACGACGTTCTGCACGCGCCCACCCAGCGCAGAGTCTTTCGATGTCGTCGACGCCCGCAGCCGCAGGATGTCGCCGACCTGAAGACCTTCAACCGCCAGCGTCGCCGTCAGGATACCGGTCAATTCGCGCTGTTCTAGCGCCTGTTCGCGCCGCAGGACGGTGAACTTCTGACCGTTCGCCAGCAGGTCGATCCGCTGGCTCCCGCGCCAGATCGCTAGTTCGTGGACGATGATGTCGCCCTTGTCCGGCGCCCAGGGCAAGGCGAGCGACGTCGCCTGCGCTAGCATCTCCGGCGACGTGATGTGCGACGCGACATCCATGTAGGACCACAGCCGCCCGTCCTCGATCCGTTGTTGCGTATCGAAGATCACCAGCGCCGGCGTATCTGTGCCCGTCTTCGCCGCGTCCGGCAGCACGGCCGGAATGACCCAGCCGGGCGCAGGCTGATACAAGGGAAGGTCGCCGGCCTGCGCCGCAGACGTCGCCATGCACCCCAGCGACACCGCCGCAACCACTATACTTCGCACAATTCGGCCCCCCGATAGTCCCCGCGCAAACGATATCGGCAAATTCGTTCGCAAGCCCAGAGAAATCGGAGAATGCGGGACTTCCTTGCGCGGAGGACCCGAAACGATACCGGGCGTGGCAGCAAGGTCAGCCGCGTTCGGGCTCGGCCTCCGTCTCGCGTTCCGCAAGCCAGGTGGCGAATTGCGTGGCTTCCATCGGGCGGGCGAACCAGAAGCCCTGCGCCTCCTCGCAACCGAGCTGCGTCAGGATCGCGGCTGCCTCTCCGGTTTCGATCCCCTCGGCCACCACGCGGTAGCCTAGCTTGTGCGCCAGCCCGATCATCGTCTCGACGAGGACGAAATCCGGTCCGGCCGCTTCGGTGAGGTTGCGCATGAAGGCCTGGTCGATCTTCACGATCCGCGCGGGCAAGCGCTGGAGATAGGCGAGGCTGCTGTGTCCCGTCCCGAAATCGTCGATCGCAAGGCAAATGCCCGCTTCCGCCAGTTCGCGCAGCATCGCCAGCGCCTGGTCGGGCTGGTCCATGATCGCGCTTTCGGTCAGCTCGATCTCCAGCCGCTCGGGCCGCAGATCGCGCTTGAACAACGCCAGCTGGATCCGGTCGATCAGATCCGCTTCGCCGAGATTGGCGGCGGAGATGTTGACCGACAGGACCGGCGCGATCCCGGCACGATTCCAAGTCGCCATCTGATCCATCGCCGCATCGATCACCCATTGCGTCGTCGCGCGCGCCAGCGAGGTCTCCTCGATGATCGGGATGAACTCGGCGGGCGACACCTCGCCCAGTCGAGGGTGCCGCCAGCGCAGCAACGCCTCCGCGCCCAGGCACCGTCCCGTCGCGAGCTCGATCCTTGGCTGGTACACCAGTCGCAGCTGGTCGCCGGCTTCGAGTGCGGCGCCGAAATCCTGCAACAGGCCGTATTGGCGGCGGTGGGCGATGTCGTTGGCGGGCGAATGCAGCGCGATCGCGCCATCGGCGTTGCGCGCGTCCTGCGCCGCGCTGGCCGCCCCCCTCAGCACGTCGTCGGCCGAAACGCTGCCGATGACAAACGATCGGACGCCGATCGCGACGTTCGTGACGAAGCGTACCGACGACGTGGCATGCATCGTCTCGAAACTCGACCGGAGCAGCGAAACATAAGCCAGCTCCTCGACACCCGGCGGCGAGATGAACGCGAACTGCGCGCTACCAACCTGATAGGCGACGCGACCCGGCCCCAGCGCCACGCGCAACGCCTGCGACGCCTCCCGGATGAAATCGTCGACGCGAGCGACGCCCAACGCACGCACGATCCGGCTGATCTGATCGTCGCGCGCCATGTCGACCACCACCGCGAACCGGTGCTCGCCCGGATGGTCCCGCTCCAGGTCCATCAGGTCGTCGCGGAACTGATTCCGGGTCGGCATGCCGGTGACCGGATCGATCCGTCCGAAGGCGTGCTGCAGCTCGATCTGCGCCATCACCATCGCCGCGAGATCGACTAGTGCGGCAAGCTCGGCCTCGGTCGCCTTGCGCGGTTCGGTCCCCAATACGCAGAGCGATCCGAGGCCGTAGCCCTCGCTGGTGACCAATGGCGCGCCGGCATAGAAACGCGTTCCGGCGCGACCGAGCACGCTGTCGGCGTAACAAGCGTCAGCCTGAAAATCCTCGATGACGAGCGGCTGGGTCGACTCAGCGACCTGCGCGCAGGGCGCCCTGTCGCGCGGGATGCTGCGATGCTCGACGCCGACGCGCGACTTGAACCATTGCCGGTCGCGATCCGTCAGCGACACCGCAGCCACCGGCAATCCGAAGATCTGGCTGGCCATCCGGGTTATCCGATCGAATCCCTCGCTGGCCGGGGTATCGAGCAACTTCAGCTGGTACAGGGCGTCCAGCCGAGCCTCTTCGTGATGGTCGCGCACACGATTCCTTTCACGTTCCCCTCTATAATCAAAACCTTAATGGTTTAATCCATGTCAGACTAGATAAATGAAACCTAGGTTTATCTAGCGCTACTCGTGCGTGGCCCGGTTAAGTCTGGACTAGCGCCGTCCGGCCCCTATTCTGTTGGCGGGGAGAGCGGGCATGCGATTTGCGAGACTGTGGGCGGCGCTAGCGATCGTCGTCGCGCCGGTTGCCGCGTTCGGAGGCGATACGCCGCACGTCACGCTTGCCACGCCCAACGTCTCGGACGGCTCGATCACACGCTTTACGGTGCGGTTCAGCGACGCGATCGTCCCGCTGGGCGATCCGCGCGCCGCCTCGCCGCTGAAGGTCGAGTGCGCGGTTCCCGGCGAAGGGCGCTGGGTAGATCCGCAGACCTATGTCTGGGAGTTCGCGCAGCCCTTGCCCGGCGGAACGCGCTGCACCCTTGCGACGCGAGAAGGACTCAAGAGCGCGGCTGGCTACGGCGTCGATGCGGAGAGCTTCACCGTCGATGCCGGCGGGCCGATCGCCCGCGCGGTGCTGCCCGGCGAAGGCGATATCGAGGAAGACCAAGTGTTCCTGGTCGCCGCGAACATGCTCGCGACCCGTGAATCGATCGCCGCCAACGCCTATTGCGCGGTCGACGGGATCGGCGAGAAGATCGCGGTCGACGTGCTCGCGCCCGATTTGCCCGGCAAGCTGCTCGCCGGGTTGGGAAACAACTACGCAGTCTCCAACTTTCTTGAAAGCGCCGGGCTGCCCAAGACGGTCCCCGCCGATGCCGCGTCGCGCCAGCGCGCGCTTGCCGGCGTTACCGCGCTGAAATGCCGGCGCCCCCTGCCGCCCGGCCGCGACATGGCGCTGGTGTGGGGCGCGAACATCGCCGGCGCCGGGGGCAAGCTCGCCGGTGCCGACCAGCGGTTCGACTTCACCGTCCGCAAACCCTTCACCGCCCGGTTCGAGTGCTCGCGCGTCAACACCGCGGCGGGATGCAGCCCGGTCGAGAAGGCGTATCTGCGGTTCTCCGCGCCCGTACCGATGAGTGCCGCAACGCAGGTCCGCCTGAAGCTCGCCGACGGCAAGTCGATCGCGCCCGTGTTCAGCGACGAGGAGAAGACCCGCGCGACGATCGAGCAGGTCACCTTCGCCGCACCCTTGCCGGTCGCGACGCGCGGGACGGTGGCGATCCCCGCCGACCTCAAGGACGAAAGCGGCCGGGTCCTCGCGAACCGCGAACGCTTCCCGCTGGAGGTGAAGTTCGACGAGGCGCCGCCGCTCGTCAAGTTCGCGGCCGATTTCGGCATCCTCGAGGCGAAACAGGGTGGCGTGCTGCCCGTCACCGTCCGCAACGTCGAGCCGTCGCTGCAAGGCCAGACCGCGGGCATCGGCGGCCAGCGGCTGCGCGTCGGCGGTACCGACGGCGAGATCGGCGCGTGGCTGCGGCGCGTCGAGGATGCGGGCAAGACCGACTACCAGACGATCGAGCGCAAGGGTGCCGAGCCGCTCCAGATCAACCATACCGGCGAGAAGCCGCTTCTGTTCGGGAGTGGCGGCGGCGGGGCTAACGGGGGCGCGGGCGATCCGTTCAAGCTCGACCTGCCGGGCAAGGGCAAGGATTTCGAGGTCGTGGGCTTGCCGCTCGGCAAACCCGGCTTCTACGTGGTGGAACTCGCCAGCCCGACGCTGGGACGCGCGTTGCTCGGTCGCGACGTCCCGCGCTATGTCGCGAGCGCCGCGCTGGTCACCGATCTCGCCGTGCATTTTGAATGGGGTCGCGATCGCTCGCTCGCCTGGGTCACGCGTTTGTCGACGGGCAAGCCGGTGGCGAATGCGGTGGTGCAGGTCAGCGACAGCTGCACGGGCAAGCCGCTTGCGCGCGGCGCGACCGACAAGAGCGGCGGGCTGATGGTTGCGCGGGGGCTGCCCGAACCCGAGACCTATGGCAGCTGCAAGGGCGAGGGTTCGCCGCATCCGCTGATGATCTCGGCGCGTACCGGCGGCGATTTCAGCTTCACGCTGACCGACTGGGGCGAGGGCATCCGCCCGTTCGATTTCGACCTGTCCTATGGCTATTCGGCGGCGACCGACATCATCCACACCGTGTTCGATCGCGCCTTGGTCCGCCAGGGCGAGACGATCCACATGAAGCACATCCTGCGCCGCCCCGACGCGCGCGGCTTCTCGTTGGCGCCGGGATTCACGGGCACGCTCCGGCTGTCGCATCGCGGCTCGGACACGCAGTTCGAGATGCCCGTGACGATCGGCGCCAACGGTACCGGCGAGACGGTCTGGACCGCCCCCAAGGGCGCGCCGATGGGGGATTACGACCTCGTCTTCGTCGTCGGCGACACCACCACCGAGTCCGCGCAGTCGTTCAAGGTCGACGAATACCGCCTGCCGACGATGCGCGCGAGCTTGACCGGGCCGAAGACCGCGCTCGTCAAACCGCGCACCGCACAGCTCGATCTGTTCGCGGGCTATCTCTCGGGCGGCGGTGCCCCCGGCCTGTCGGTCGACGTCCGCATCGGCTGGTTCGCGCACAGTGCGACGCCTGTCGGCTACGACAAGTTCAGCTTCGGCGGCGAACCGATCACCGAGGGCGTCAAGCCGCTCGACGGCGAGGGCGAGGATGCGAAGACGCCGTTGCCGCCGACGCAGATGTTGCCCGCGACGCTCGGCAGCGACGGCACGCGGCGGATGACGGTGGACATGCCGCAGACGCTCCCCGGCACGACCGATATGCAGGTCGAGATGGATTACCGCGATGCCAATGGCGAGACGCTGACCGCGTCGAAATCGATCCCGATCTACGCCTCGGGTGTGCAGCTTGGCGTCGCCACCGATGGCTGGATGATGCGCGCGGACGATCTGCGCCTGCGCTTCGTCGCGCTCGATACCGACGGCAAGCCGATCAAGGGACAGAAGCTGTCCGTCGCGCTCTACAGCCGCCAGATCCTGACCGCGCGGCGGCGGCTGATCGGCGGGTTCTACGCCTATGACAACCGGATGCGGACGACCAAGCTGTCGGCGTCGTGCAGCGCCACCACCGATGCGCAGGGGCTTGCGCAGTGCAAGGCGGATCCGGGCGTCTCGGGCGAGATCTACGCGGTCGTCACCACCACCGATGCCGACGGCAACGTCGCGCGTGCGGTGAAGTCGGTATGGCTCGCGGGGAACGACGATTGGTGGTTCGGCGGCGACAATGGCGACCGGATGGACGTCGTTCCAGAGAAACTCACCTATGCGTCGGGCGAGACCGCACGGTTCCAGGTACGGATGCCGTTCCGCTCGGCGACCGCGCTGGTGAGCGTCGAGCGCGAGGGCGTGTTGTCGAGCTTCGTGACCGAATTGTCGGGCAAGGACCCGGTGATCGAAGTGCCGATGGACGCGGCCTATGCGCCCGACGTCTATGTCTCGGTGCTGGTTGTGCGCGGCCGGGTCGAGAGCGGGTTCTGGAGCTGGGTCCACCGCATCGCGCGGACGCTCGGGCTGTCGGACACGCCGGAGGATGCAGCCGAACCGACCGCCTTGGTCGATCTCGCCAAGCCCGCCTACCGCCTCGGCATCGCCAAGGTGAAGGTCGGCTGGGAAGGGCATACGCTTGCCGTCGCGGTCAAGGCGGACCGCGAGCGCTATGCGCCGCGGGGCACGGCCAACGTCGCGATCCAGGTCCGGAAGCCCGATGGCAGCCCCGCGCGCGAGGCCGATGTCGCGTTCGCCGCGGTCGACCAGGCGCTGCTGCAACTCGCGCCCAACGACAGCTGGAACATCCTCGACGCGATGATGGGCGATCGCCCGCTCTCGGTCCTGACCGCGACCGCGCAGATGCAGGTCGTCGGCAAACGGCATTATGGCCGCAAGGCGCTCGAAGCGGGTGGCGGCGGTGGTGGCGGTGACCTGTCGGGGCTCAACCGCGAGAATTTCCAGCCGGTATTGCTGTGGAAGGGCCATGTGCCGCTCGATGCGCAAGGGCGCGCGCGCGTTTCCGTGCCGCTGTCGGATGCACTGTCGTCGTTCAAGCTCGTCGCGATCGCCACCGACGGCGCGCAGGCGTTCGGCACCGGCAGCACCGACATCCGTACCGCGCAGGATCTGTCGCTCTATGCCGGGATGCCGCCGCTCGTCCGTTCGGGCGATTTCTACGGCGCGCGGTTCACGCTGCGCAACGGATCGGACCGCGCGATGACGGTCACGGCGAACGTCGACGTCTTCCCCCGGATCGCGCAAGGCAAGCCGCTCACCGTCACCATTCCGGCGGGTGGGGCGGCACCGGTGGCGTGGAACCTCACCGCGCCTGCGGGCGTCGATACGCTGCGCTGGACGGTGCGCGCGAGGAGTAACGATGGCCGCGCGACCGATCAGGTGACGGTGACGCAGGACGTCATTCCGGCGGTGCCGACCGAGATCTGGGCGGCAACGCTTGCGCAGGTCGGTGAAGCCACGATGATCCCGATCGCGCCGCCGATGGGCGCGCTGCCGGGTCGTGGCAGCGTCGACATTCGCCTTGCCGATACACTGGCGCCGTCGCTTGCCGGGGTTCGCGACTATATGAGCCGCTATCCGTTCAACTGTTTCGAACAGCGGTTGTCGCGGATCGTCGTGCTCGGCGACATGGCGGGCTGGGCGACGCTGGCGGGCGAAATCCCGACCTATCAGGCGCCCGATGGGCTGCTGCGCTACTTCCCCGGCGACAGCCTGCAGGGGTCGGAGGCGCTGACCGCCTATGTCCTGTCGATGACGGGCGCGGCGAACCTGTCGCTGCCGCCGGTCCAGCGCGCGCGGATGATCGAGGGTATGAAGGCGGTGCTCGACGGGCGCTTGCGGCATGAGGATTATGGCGACGTTCGCCTGACCAAGGTCGCGGCGCTGGCGGCCTTGGCGCGGCAGGGCGAAGCAACGGCAGCGATGCTCGGCCAGATCGGGATGACGCCCGCGGAGATGCCGACCGCGAGCCTTGCCGACTATATCACAGCGCTGACCGCAATTCCCGGCGCGTCGACCGAGGCCAAGGCGCAGGCCGAGGCGGTGTTGCGCACGCGGCTCGTGTTCGAGGGCACGCGACTTGATCTGTCGGACTCGGCCAACGCGTCGTGGTGGCTGATGTCGTCGGCGGACGAGGCGGCGAACAAGGCGACCGCGGCGGTGCTCGGGCGGCCGGGTTGGCAGGACGACGCGCCGCGGCTGATGGTCGGCACGGCGCTGCGCCAGTCGCGTGGGCATTGGGATACGACCACCGCCAACGCGTGGGGGGCGATCGCCGCGCGGCGGTTCGCGCAGGTCTATCCGTCGCAGGCGGTCACGGGGACGACGATGCTGTCCTATGCGGGGCGTAGCGTTGCGCGCGGCTGGCCGCTGGCGGAACCCGCGCGGACGGTGTTGTTCCCGCTCGCCGCCGCCGGACCGCTGCGGTTGGCACAAGGCGGCGGGGCGGGGCCGTGGGCGACCGTGTCGATCTCCGCGGCGGTGCCGCTGCGGCAACCGCTGTTCGCGGGCTATCGCCTGACGCGCAAAGTCGACGTCGTGCAGGCGCGCAACTCAGGGCGGCTGACGACGGGCGACGTGCTCCGCGTGACGCTGTCGGTCGAGGCGACCGCCGAGCGCAGCTGGGTCGCGATCAGCGATCCGGTGCCCGCCGGCGCGACCGTTATCGGCGATCTCGGTGGTCAGTCGCAACTGCTCCAGCAAGGCGGCGGGGCAGATGGTGAGGGCGGCGGGCCGAGCTATGTCGAACGCAGACGCGATACGTGGCGCGCCTATTTCGCGTGGCTGCCCAAGGGGACCACCACCGTGACGTACACGCTGCGGCTCAACGGCGCCGGCCGGTTCCAGATGCCGCCTAGCCGGGTCGAGGCGATGTATTCGCCTGCAATTCGCGCCGCGGTGCCGAACCAGACGATGGTCGTCGCGGATCGATGAAGCAGCGCGCGGCGCTCGCCGGACTGCTGGTGCTGATCCTGGCCGCGGTCGGGTTCGACTGGGCGACGTTCCCGCCGCCCCTCCCGGGCTATGCGCAGGTGCGCGCTGCGTGGAAGCCGTCTGAGGCGTGGCTGTACGATCGCCACGGCGTGCTGATCGACAGCGCGCGCGTCAATTTCGCCGCGCGGCGGCTGGCGTGGGTACCGCTCGACCAGATCGCGCCGGTCGTGCCCACCACCGTCGTCGCGGCGGAGGACGCCCGTTTCCGCAGCCATGGCGGCGTCGACTGGCTGGCGATCCTCGGCTCGGTTGGCGCGCGCGCGAAGGGCGAGCGGGGCAGGGGTGCCAGCACGCTGTCGATGCAGGTCGCCGCGTTCCTGTCGCCGACGCTGGCGATGCCCGGTGCGCGCGGCTGGCGCGACAAGCTCCGCCAGATGCGCGCGGCCCGATCGCTGGAGATGACCTGGAGCAAGGACCAGATCCTCGAGGCGTACCTCAACCTCGCGCCGTTCCGCGGCGAGGCGCAGGGGATCGGCGCGGCGGCGCTGTCGCTCTTCGGCAAGACCCCCGCGGCGATGGCACGCGACGACGCGCTGCTGCTGACCGCACTGCTCCCCGATCCCCAGGCGCCCGCCCCTCGCATCGCCGCGCGGGCCTGCCGATTGGGGGGCGTGGGCGATTGCGCACGGTTCGCGAGCGAGGCCGCGTCGATGCTCGGGCCGGTGCGGACGCTGGCGCTCGATCCGGGGCTCGCGCCGCATCTCGCCGATCGCCTGCTGACCAAGCCCGGCCTGCGGATCACGACCACGCTCGATGCCGCGCTCCAGCGCACGGTCGCCGCCGCGCTGCGTCGCCAACTGCTCGGCCTCGGTGGATCGCGCGCGCGCGACGGCGCCGCGGTGGTGATCGACAATGCGAGCGGCGACGTCCTCGCCTATGTCGGCGGGATCGGCGGGGCCTCGACCGCGCCGGCTGTCGATGCCGCCAACGCCTATCGCCAGGCCGGGTCCACCCTGAAACCGTTCCTCTACGCGCAGGCAATCGAGCGCGGATACCTGACCCCGGCCTCAGTGCTGGACGACTCCCCGGTGCAACTCGATACTGCGTCGGGGCTCTACGTCCCGCAGAACTACGATCGCGGGTTCAAGGGGCGCGTGTCGGTGCGCAGCGCGCTAGCGGGGTCGCTCAACGTGCCTGCGGTGCGGACGCTGCTGCTGGTCGGGGTCGAGCCGTTTCGCGATCGGCTCTGGGATACGGGCTATCGTGGGCTCGTCGAGGACGGCGATTATTACGGGTTCAGCCTCGCGCTCGGATCGGCGGAGGTGACTCTGCTCGAACAGGCCGACGCGTACCGGTCGCTCGCGAATGGCGGGCGCTGGTCGCCGTCGCGGCTTACCGCCGATGCGCCCCGCGTCGCCGCACGCCCGGTCACGACGCCAGCCGCCGCCTGGATCGTCGCCGACATGATGGCGGACCCCAATGCCCGCGCCGCCACCTTCGGCCTGGACTCGGCACTGCGCCTACCGTTCTGGACCGCGGTGAAGACGGGCACTTCGAAAGGCATGCGCGACAATTGGTGCGTAGGCTTCTCGCGCCGCTACACCGTCGCCGTCTGGGTCGGGAACGTCGAGGGCGACCCAATGCGCGCGGTCTCGGGCACCAGCGGCGCGGCACCGGTGTGGCGCGACGTGATGCTGGCGCTCGGACGCGACGACGAACGCGGTCCCCCCATGCCCGCCGGCGTCGAGCGCCGCCGCATCGCGTTTGCTGACGCGATCGAGCAGCCCCGCATCGAATACTTCCTCCACGGCACCGGCCAGTCGCTGATCGCCTCCGCGCCAGCCACCGCCCGCCGCGCGCGGATCGTGAACCCCGCCTCGGGCAGCGTCTATGCGATCGATCCCGACATCCCCGCCGACCGCCAGCGCCTTGCGATTGAGACCACCGGCGACGTCCGCGCGCATCACGTCTTCCTCGACAACCGCGACCTCGGCCCCGCCGCCCAGCAACTGCTGTTCTTCGCGCCTCTGGGCCGCCACCGATTGCGGCTCGTCGACGCAGCCGGTCGCGCCACGGACCAGGTGATCGTCACGATCCGCTGAGCGGAACCGTTCGCTTTCTCCGCCAAGTCAGCGAACGGCGGTTCAGGACGGCAAGGTCCACTTCATCGGCAAGCGCCGCCTCGGCCAGCGCTATGGCCCGGTCCAGCAGCGCGCGGTCGGCGTGCGCGTAGGCGGGGCGGCCGGGTATGCGGTCATACCACACGCCGTCGCACGCAGTGTCGAGGAAGATGCGCTGGAAGCAATGATCCGCCACGACCGGCCAGCGACGCGTACGCGCCACCGCCGGCAAGCTATCGCGGGTGAGTTTCAGCCATCGGGCTTCGGCGGCAGGACGGTCTTCGGACTCCATCCGGTGGCAACGATCGAAACCCGGTAAGGTCGCGCCGTCCGCTACCGGATCATCGGTCACCGCTCGACGGCGGGGGAAGCGTTGCCAGCGCGATCGAACCCGATCAGCGTCGGCGCGTCGGTGACAAACGTGTCGAGCACGCCGTCGGCGATCTTGATCGGTCCGTCGAACCGCGTCGCGCCAGGAATGCTCTGAATCGCCGCTGCTTCGGCGGCCAGCCGCTTGGCATCGGCGAAATACCGCCCCGCGGCGCTGCTGCCGTGATCGGCCGCGTCGAGGCCAGCCGCCGTCAGCTGGAGCGCACGCCCCCAGCGCTGCATCGCGTCCAGCCACGGCCGCGACTGTGCCGCGAAACCGGGGTCGATAGTCGCGGACCGGATGATGTCGGGCGCATTCGCGATCTCGTCGGCGCGCGCGGTCAGGTCCGCGATCGCTGCTCGCCGCGCCGCCGCATCGCCCCCGGCCAGCGCCTCCCGCACGCCGTCCAGCACCGCCTTCAATCGCGGCGCCTGCTCCTGCCAGGGCTGGCTGCCGAAGGTCGGTGCCATGTGTTGCGTATCGAAGAACGTCAGCAGCGCAGCGGTTGCGCGCTCGTCGCCGCCCGCCAGTTCCCGCGCAGAGAAATGCCACGCCCGTTGCGCATCATACGTCTTGTCGTTCCAGCCGAACGCGGCGACGCCGGTCACCGCCGGGCGGCTGGGGGCCTCCTGGTTCATCGGGTTCGACAGGATGCCGGTCAACTCACCAGACAGCCCCGCCTCGCGCCGCGTATAGGGCGCCATTAGGAGCCGACCGGTGGTCTGCGCATAATCGTTGACCGGATAATTGTCCCACAACAGCGTCTTGCGACCGAACGCCTTGGTCGCCGCCTTGGCGTCGGGGATCGAGATCGCCGGCGGCACGACGTCGGTACCGGTCCACTGCACGACGATCCGCGGATCGAGATGTTTCCGGAGCGCCGCCTTGTACGGCGTCTCCTTCGCGTCGTAATATTCGGTCGGCACCATGATCAGCGCCCGCGCCGACGGATCCTTGGCTGCAAGGTTGGCCTGCACGACGTTCAGCAATTGCGACTGCGCGACGCCCGCCGCCTCCGCGCCCGACGGACCGAACGCCGCCTTGTCCTTCTCGCAATTCCACTTGGTGTATTCGATGTCGTCGAGAGCGACGTAGAAACTGCCGACGCCTATCGACCGCATCGCGTCGAACTTGCGTTCCAGCGCCTGCACGTCCGCAGGATCGGAGAAGCAGACCGACGGCCCCGGCGAGACCGCATAGACGAAGTCGACATGATTCCGCCGCGCCGTCGTCGCGAGTGTCCCCAGCGCCTTCAGCGTCGCCGCGGGATAGGCCTCCCGCCAGCGATCGCGAGCATACGGATCGTCCTTCGGGCTGTAGACATACGTGTTCGCCTTGACCGTGGCGAGGAAGTCGAGATGCTTGGTGCGGTCCGCCATCGACCACGGCGCGCCGTAAAATCCCTCGATCGTGCCGCGGATCGGCATCGCCGGATGATCCTGGATCACCATGGCCGGGATCGCCGACTGCCGGGCGAGCTGGCGAAACGTGTGTGCGGCATGGAACAGGCCGTCCGCATCGTGCCCGGCCAGCGTGACGACGCCGCCCGATGCCGAGGCGAGGCTCGCGATCGTGTAGCCCTCGGCATGATCATCGGCCACCGCGCGGCTGCGGGCGAGCGCGTCGCGGACGATCGGCGCGGTGGCGGTTCCGAGCACGACATACGTCCCGTCGATGACCGAGGGCAGGCGCCGGGCGGTCATGATCGTCTCGACGCCCGATGCCGTCAGAATGCTACGGATCAGCGCGATCGTGTCCGGATCGACGCCGGGTGCCGCGATCAGCGATACCGAACGCCCGAGCGCGATCGTCCCCGACCCGAGCTCGATCGAGGTTGGCGTCGGGAACAGCGCAGGCATCGTCACCGGACCAGCGAAGGCCGATCCCGACGCGAGACCCGCGAGGCTCGCGGCAACCATTAGCGAGGGCACGAGGCCGAACTTGCCAGTCTGTCGCGTCATGCTCGTCTCCGGTATCATAATGGTATTATGAGCCCGGGGATACGGTAGCTGCGGGACGACCGCAACCCGTACGGGAAACCCTCAGCGGCTGGCGAGCATTGCCGCCATCTTCGGCCGGACGGCGACCCCGTCGAGCTTGTAGCTGACCATCACCCCGATATGGTCGGACAGCATGGTCTTGTCGCCAGCACGGCCGAACGGCGCACTGAAGGCGACCGGTTTCACCGTCACCGCATCAGACGCCCGGTACATCAGCCAGTCCTTCGCACGACCGGTCGAGGTCGCGACGTCGGCGGCTTGCGTCACCAGGCATGTCGGGGTCGATCGGCACCGCTGCTCGCCGCCCGTGAGCGGCATCGCCCCGCCGAACATGTGCTGCGCAAAATACGCGCGGCGCGCGATATCCTGCCCGACGTTGAAGTCGCCCGCCACCAGCAGCGTCTCGTGCGGCCGTTCCATCGAACCGATGAACGCGCTCAACAGGTCGATTTGGCGCTTGTACGCATAGAGCGCGCGGGGCTCGGATACGCCGGTGGCGCCGTTCGAGTTCAGGTGTGTGTCGATCACCGTGACGGGTCCGGCCAGTCCGGGCACCGCGATCATCGCCGCCATCGCGCCCTTGTTGGCGAGGCAGTCATAGCCGGCACAGACGGGATAGCTGATCCGCCGCACCGCCAGGATCGGATAATCGGAGAAGATCGCGAGCCCGCTGTCGACATGCTTGCCGACCTGTTCGCCGCGGAACATGCTGCCGGCCGATACGAAGCTGCGGTCGGTCGGCGTCTCGGCGGTCGCGGCGTCGTCGGCGGAAGCGCCGAATGCGATGTAGCGATAGCCGGCGGCGGCACCGATCGCTTTCGCATCGGGGACGAACGCCTCCTGCAACGCGACGATCCTCGGCTGGTGCCCGGCGGCTCGCATCGCCTTGAGCTGTGCCGCGATCGCCGACAGAGATGCCGTGCGATCCTCCGCGATCGGCCAGGGCAGGCCGTGCACATTGTAGGTCATGACCGATACCGTCGACTCCGCCCCGCTCGCGGTTGCGGGCAATGTGGCTGCTGCAAACAGCGCGAGGGAAGTGGCAAACCGACCGAGACGACGCGAAACCATTGGCGATCCAATTTCTGTATGTGCGGGGGAGACGCCACGGTCCGGCCGGAACCGCACCTGCCCAGGCATATTTATGACGATGTCAGCGCTTCAGCGGCGCGAACGAGAACAGCCCGCTTCGATAGTTCATCACCACCGTCGTCGGCGTGATCCCGGCATGCGCGACGACCCGCGCCGCCTCCGCGCTCGGTTTAGAATGGCCGAGCCGCGGGTTGCCGGCAAAGCCGATGCCGTCGTGGAGCAGGCTGAACCCGTGACCGCCGCTGCGGGCATGGACGACGCTGAGCGCATACGCACCCTCGCCCGGAACGCGCAGGCACAGCCGTGCTGGCCCCGATGCCGGCACCGGGATCACCGCACGGCGGAAAGTCTTGCCCTGCGCCACCAGCACATTGTCGTCGGCCAGGAACTCGCCCTCGACTGCTGGATAAACCTCGGCACGGAGGTTGCCGGCGCGATCCTTCAGCCCCTCGACGGTCACGACGATCGCCGGGCCCGGCTCGTGCGGCCTGCACTGCGCCGCCGCGGTCCCCAGCGCAGGGGTCGAGGCGATCGGCGTTGCGGCGAGGGCCAAGAGCGCGACGATCATTGGTTATGCTCCGGATTGAGAAGCTCGACCGCGGTCAGTGCCGCGCCGAGAAGGAGGTGCGTGACCAGCCAGAGTGCCGCGATCATCGTCAGCATGGCGGCGACGTTGGAGGACTGCCCGACGGTGAACGCGACGAGGCCGGCAAAGACGATGTCCTTGTTCGGCAACAGCGGCAGGCGCGAGACGAGCAGGCGCAACGTCGCCAGCACCAGCCACCAGGCGAGCGGTGCCGCGGGCAGCGCGACCGCCCACAGCGCAGCGGCGAAGACGGTCGTCGCGACGATCCGCAACAGGTGGATGACCGCGATCCGACCCAGCTCATCGCGGGGCAGCGTGAAGAGCCGCTTGCGCATCACGAGCGCCACGACCGAGGGGAGCGCGATGCTCGCGGCCGATACGATCATCACCTTGGCATCGGTGCCGAGGTTCAGCGCGACCAGCGACTGCCAGCTGACCACGGCGAGAACCAGCGTGCAGACATTGGCAACCACCGCGGACAGGATCGACACGTCCTTGATCGCGCCGAACGGGGTGCCGACCAGCGACGCATGCCGCCGCGCCCATGCGTAGAAATACAGCTCGCCGGAATAGCCTGCGATGATCTCGTTGCTGATCCGCTTGCGCAACAGCGCGAGGAACCCGCGCGGCGGCAGGTTCCACAGGCGGCGGTAGATCACCCACTCGCTCGCCGGCAGCGCGAGATAACCGGCCGCGAACAGCAGCCAGAACAGCGGCGAACGCGGCACCATCGCGATTACGCCGCGGACATCGAGATAGCGCAGTTGCCACAACGCCGCGATCAGGATCGCTGCGGACAACAAAGGCGTCAGGCCGCGTGCGACGATCCCCTTCCGGACTTCGATCGTCTTGAGCGGAAGCTTGGGGGCGGGCAGGGTCGCCTGGTTGAGGGCGTTGCTCATGCCGCCCTGCGCCGTACGGCGACCGGGACGACAATCTGATTTCCATGACGCAGCGATGCCGCGATGGCGGGGAAGCCGGGATGTGTCATGGGTTCTGGACGTCACCGCATCGCAGCATCCGCAGCCCGAAAAATTCGCCACAAAAAATAATCTTGGCGGACTGCGGTTCGGATCGCGCGGTGCCGTCTCCGGGGCATGTGTGTACCCCAGCCCTTCAAATCTGCATCGTGAACGCCCTGCCAAAGGCCGTGCGCCCGCCGTCACCAGACCGGCGCCTCATCGTGTCGATCCACGATGTCTCGCCGGCATTCGCCGACCCCATCGAGCGGCTGGCCGAGATGATCGGCGCGATCCTGGGCGGACCGCGGTTCGCGATGCTGGTCGTCCCCGATCACTGGGGGGCGGCCCCGCTTGACCGGACGCCGGCGTTCGCGCGCCGGTTGCGGGAATGGGCCGATGCGGGGGTCGAGATGTTCCTCCACGGCTGGTTCCACCGCGACACCAGTGCGCACCGAGGGCCGGCGGCAACGATGAAGGCGCGCTACATGACCGCAGGGGAGGGCGAGTTTCTCGGGCTCAGCGCAGACGAGGCCGAATACCGGATGCGCGCCGGACGCGAGATGGTCGAACAGGCGATCGGCGGACCCGTCGCGGGCTTCATCGCGCCGGCCTGGCTCTACGGTCCGGGCGCGAGGTCGGCGCTGAAGGCGTGCGATTTCGCGCTCGCGGAGGACCATTTCCGGGTCTGGCGCCCGGCGAACGACGCGGTCGTCGCGCGTGGTCCGGTCGTAACCTGGGCAAGCCGATCCTCCGCGCGCACCGCCAGCTCGCTCGCCGTCGCCGCCGCCGCGCGCACGCTCCCGGACTGGCTCCCGACGCTTCGGGTGGCCGTGCATCCCGGCGACGTCACGAAGGAGTCGCTGATGACAAGTATCGATCGGACCATTCGGTGTCTGGCGGGCCGCCGCACGGTTGCCCGCTACGCCGATCTGTTGCCGGGCGCAGCTATGTCGGAAGGGGAGGGCCGTCATGAAAATCGTTGATGTCTGCGCCTTCTACACGCCCAGCGGCGGCGGGGTCCGGACCTATGTCGACCGCAAGCTCGTCGCCTTTGCCGAACGGGGCCACGAGATGGTGGTCATTGCGCCTGGCGAGCGCGACGGCGAGGAACGTCGTGGACCGAACGCGCGCATCCGCTGGGTGCGCTCGCCGCGGTTTCCGCTCGACCGATCGTACCGCTATTTCTCCGATCGATCGGCGCTGCACCGCGTGCTTGATGAAGAGGATCCGGACCTCGTCGAAGTCTCTTCGCCGTGGCGTAGCGCGTCGATGGTCGCGGACTGGAAAAGCGAACGCGGCGCCCGGGCGCGGCTTGCGCTGATCGCGCATGCCGATCCGCTGGCGGCCTATGCCTATCGCTGGTTCGGCGGCGTCGCATCGACGCAGACGATCGACCGCGCGTTCGAATGGTATTGGCGCCACTTACGCCGCCTCGACCAACGCTTCGACATGATCGTCAGCGCAAGCGACAGCCTAAGCGAGCGGTTGCGGGAGGGCGGCCTGCAAAAGGTGCTGACCGACCCGATGGGCGTCGAGCCCGGCCAGTTTTCGCCGGCGCTTCGCGACATGACCTTGCGTCGCGAGATGCTGGCGCTATGCGGCCTCCCCGAAGACGCGATGCTGCTGATCGGCGTCGGCCGCCACGCACCGGAAAAGCGCTGGCCTATGGTGGCGCAGGCGGCGACCATGGCGGGGGCGCAGGCGCCGGTAGGCCTCGTCATCGTCGGCGGCGGATCACGTCAGCGGCCAGTAATCGAGGCGATCGACGGCAATCCGCACGTCCGCCTGCTCGAACCGACCACCGACCGCGCGGCACTTGCCCGAATGATGGCGAGCGCAGATGCCTTGATCCACGGATGCGAGGCGGAAACCTTCTGCTTCGTCGCCGCCGAGGCGATCGCGTCGGGCCTGCCACTGATCGCCCCCGACCGCGGCGGCGCCGCCGACCTCGCGCGGAAATCCGGTGGCGTCCTGTATCGATCCAGCGACGCGCTGGCGGCGTCCGAGGCGATCCTTTCGGTTGCACGCAACTGTCGTACGCCACGCGCGGCAGCCCCGGTCCGCACGATGGACGATCATTTCGACGCGCTGCTCGCGCTGTACGCGAACGAGGATCTGGTGAGGAGAGAAGGATCATGTCGATGACCGCGACCCACTTCGTCCTGCAACCGATACATGTTTCGGATCACGACTTAGCGTGGGAAGTCGAGCCGCCCGAAGTGGCGGTGCCGCTCTGCGATTTTCGGGGCGACGGACGCCTGATCGACACCTTCGTACACCCGCGCTCCGCCTGGAGCTGTCCGCTGTTCTACCTAGCCATTCCGGCGTATGCGGTCCTGGCCTTTGCTGCCGCGGCGATCCGCCTGTGCGACCGTGTCGGGATTATACCGAACCACTCAGCGCGCTGACCTGACGCCGACGGTCTTATTTTTCAGGGCGACATCCCGGACGGGCAGGAGCAAGACGCTCTTCCAGCGACAATGAGCCTCGGAGGAATGCCGTAGACGACCCCGATACAGTGCAGCCCTCGGGTACGTCCCATGGCCTGTCCGCCGTACTCGCTGCCAACCGTGGCCGGCTCGTCCGGTTCTTTACGGCGCGGACGGGCAGCGTCGCGGAGGCCGAGGACGTCGTGCAGGAAATCTGGCTCCACACGGCGCAGCCGTCGCTGGGACAGGCAACGGGACCGATCGCCAATCCGCTAGCGTATCTGCACCGCGTCGGCATGAACATCGTGCTCGACCGTGTCCGTGCGAATGGCCGTCGTCAGCGTCGCGACATTGGCTATGTCGACGCGACGACGTCGATCGTCGGTGTGGAGGCGGTCGACGATGCGCCCTCCGCATTCGACGCGGTCGCCAGCCGCCAGCGGTTCGATCGGCTGGCCGCTGCGCTGTCCGGCCCCCCCGAGGGTGCGATGCGCGTCTTTCGTCGCCACCGTATAGACGGCGTGTCCCATG
>Ga0308163_10001680_pt1 | contig 22754 bp, 18 predicted proteins | sample PhyTR1_FD_201037 | JGI IMG/M metagenome (GOLD analysis project Ga0308163, IMG submission 201037) | Phyllosphere microbial communities from UC Gill Tract Community Farm, Albany, California, United States - DLSLT.R1 | ecosystem: Host-associated > Plants > Phyllosphere > Unclassified | place: USA... | reverse complement strand
TCGACGCCGACACGTGCGGCGTGCCGTTGTCCGAGAACAGGTTGATCCACACGACCTGCTTGCGGATCGGGGCTTCGTAATAGTGCGACTGGGCGTCGGCGGCCGATTCGGACACCACGCGCACGGCGGCGCGGCCGCTGCCGTCGATGACGTCGACGCGGTAGATGCTGCGGTCGGACTGCACCAGGCCATTGATCGTCAGGCGCAGGTCGGACAGGTTGCCCGAGATGACGTTGTACTCGGACGTCTCGGACAGCGCGCGCGCCAGGATGCGGCCACGCTCGGCCAGTTCTTCGGCGACCTGCGCGCGGTGTGCGTACCACGAGTACCAGACGAAGGACGTAAACAGCAGGATCACCGGCAGCATCGTGATGACGGCCATGCGCCGCCCGACACCCCAGCCGCGCCAGAAACGCAGGTTCATCGCGCCGCCGGCGCCGGCGCTGGGCGGGCGAAGTTGCGCGCCGCATCCGTCACGCGCAGGTCGAGCGAGCTGGCCACGCCTTCATTGATGATCGTGCGGAAGTAGCGCGGGAACTGCGGCGCAGGCAGTTCGCCGCTGCGCACGAAATCGGCCGTGAGCTCGGCCACCTGGGCATTGATTTCTTCGACTTCCGAATACGTGGTGGCCAGCGCGCCGACCTTGACCATATCGGCCGAAAAACCGATCACGCCCTGCTTGCGTCGGTAGGTCGAGAGCAGGATGTTGCGCACGTTTTCGGCGTTGTAGATGTCGCTGTCGGGCAGCGCCAGCAGCGTCTCGGCGCGCGTCATGCTGTTCAGCGTGTGATTCAGGTCGTCGCCAGGCGTGAACATCTGGATCTCGGCGGCGTCGTGCAGCACCGGCCGCAGGAAGGCGGTGTCGGGGCCGAGCAGCACGCCCACGCGCACGGGGCGGCCGTACACCAATTCGGCCAGGCGCATCTGGTCGTTCGGCGCCGGCTCGGCATATACCGCCGTGATGGCGATGCGGCGTGGCTTGGGCAAGCGCGCCGTCAGGCCGCGCCATACCTGGCTTGAGGTATAGGCCGAGATGACGACGCAATCGCAGCGGCGCGACAGCGCATCGCGCAGCGCGGTGGGGCCGATCGCGATATAGAGCATGCGGCGCTTTTGCGCGAGTTCGGTGCGAAACGCGGCGAACGTCGGCACCAGGCGCTTGTACAGATCGTCGACGATACGGTGCGTGACCGCGCTGTCGTCGCCGGTGATGATCTGGAAGCGGTAGCCCTGCACTTCTTCGCGCTCGCGCTCCGTTTGCGGGGCCTGCGGGGCCTGCGCGGCGTGGGCGGCATGGGCGCCGGTAGCGGCCAATACCAGCGCGATGGCGATCAGCGGGGCCAGTGAACGCGCGCGTGAAGCGTTCTGCATCCGGCGCAGGAGCTTGGCCATCGCTTACGGCTCGATCAGGCCGTGCTTGACGGCCAGCAGGGTAATGCTGGCCTGGCGGTGCACGCCCAGCTTCTCTTTGATCGACTGACTGATATTGCTGATGGTCTTGGTCGACAGATCGAGCCGCTCGGCGATTTCGGCGTTGGTCATTCCCTCGGCCATGAACTTGAAGATTTCCAGGCCGCGCTCATCGAGCTGCGACTGCGGCGTGACTTCGCCGCGCACGGCGATGCTGGCCAGGCGCGACGCGATATGCGGCAGGAAGTACAGCTTGCCCTCGTGCGCGTGACGCACGGCGGTGGCCAGGTCGGCCGGGTCGCAATCCTTGGTGACGAAGGCATGGGCACCAAGGCGGTAGGTTTCCTTGATCAGACTATCCTGGTCAAACTGGCTGAGAAAAACGATCTTGGCCGACGGATCGGACTTGAGGATGGCCTGGGCCGCATCCATGCCGGTCAGCTCGGTGCCGAAGCGCATGTCGAGCACGGCGACGTCGGGCTGCTCGGCCGCGTACAGCGCGGTGGCCTCGCTCGGGGTCTTGGCCTGGCCCACCACCTGCATGCCGGCCGCTTCGAGCGACATGGCAAAACCGGTCATGACGATGGGGTGATCGTCGGCCAGCATGACGCGGATGGGTTTGTTCTGATCTGCCAATTTGTTCTCCTGGCGCGGGGGCCTGTGGTGCACATGCGTTGCGCGTGCGGTGCCTGGTGCGGCATGCACGGCCGGGGCGATGGGCCCCGGGTATAGAGGGGAATTATTTCACACAACGGGCGGCGAAGCGATGGGTAAAAAGGCGCATACGGCATCTGCTGCGCGCTGAGGGGATGCATTGGCTGGACGTTCTGGAAATATCCTCGCACCCTGGACCGCACAAGAGTAGAACCAAAATTACTTCATTATGGATTTGCAAATTGCTATGCTCTAGCATATATTGATTCCATCAGCGGCAAATATGCACCCTTCAACCAAACGCAGGGAGGTCGATATGCACTGTTCTTACATCCACGATGGCGTCGGTAGCAAAGCCGGCAAGTTTGCCCTTATCGTCGGTCTGCATGTGCTGGTGGCAGCAGGCGTCATGCACGTCATGAACGCGAAGACGATGTCACTGCCTGCCGTGTTCGACGAGCCCATGGTATGGATGAACCCCGAGGCTCCCCCGCCGCCGCCGCCGCCGCCGCTTGCACCGCCCGAGCCGCAAGTACAGTCTGCCCTGCCCGACATCGTGGCGCCGAAGGTCGAGGTCGAGATTGCCGCGCCGCCGCCGCAATCTGCCATCCAGGCCAGCAGCGAGCCAGCGCCAGAGCCGGCCCTGCCGCTGCAAGCCGAAGCACCACCGGCGCCAGCTGCCCAGTCATCGACCAGCAACAGCCAATTGCGCAGCGCCGTACTGGCCGACGCCAGTGGCTGCGCCAAGCCGGATTACCCGGTGCGCGCCGCGCGCAATGGCGACACCGGCACCGTGACACTGGCGCTGCTGGTCGGCGCCGATGGCCGCGTCCAGGATGCCCGCATCCAGTCGTCGAGCGGCTCGCGCGATCTCGATCGCGCCGCCGTCAACGCGCTGAGCACGTGCACGTTCCAGCCCGCGATGCATGGCGGCGTCGCCGAAGCCGGATGGGCGAAGCTGGCCTATGTCTGGACACTCGAGTAATCAACACCGACCCTCTTTCGCCCGCCCCTCTTGATCCGGCGGGCTTTTTTTCGCCCTGATGACAGATGCATGGAGAACAACCGATGGATGCCGTCCGCGCCGTAGCACCAGCTGTCCACATCACAGGTGTCAGACATGCCCTTGCCGGCGCTGTCGTACTGGCCGCCCTTGCTGTCCTGGCCTGGCAGGCGCTGGCCGCGCCCGATGTCCCGGCGCCGGTTGCATCGGTCGCGTCCCCTGCGTGGGCCGTGCGCGCGAACGACCATCAGCGGGTCCTGGCGGCCAGCCCCCGCTCGATCGGGGGCAGCGACAATGCCCACGCACGCGCCTACCTGGTGACGCAACTGCGCGCGATGGGACTGGCGCCAGCCGTGCAGCGCGCCACCGTACGCACATCGGTCACCCGGCTTTTCGGCGGCATTCACCATACGATCGGGGTGGTGCACAACGTCATCGTGACGATTCCGGGCGCCGCGCCCGATGCTGCGCGGCGCCCCGCCCTGCTGCTGGCAACCCACTACGACAGCGGCGCGGCCCCGCGTGATGCCCTTTCCGGCGCGGCCACCGCCAGCGCGCTGCTCGAAACCGCGCGCGCATTGCGCACTGCCCCACCGGCCAACGATATCGTGCTGCTGTTCGCCGACGGCGAGCGCGTTGGCATGCTCGGGTCGCGAGGATTTGTCGAACAGCACCCGCTGGCAGGCCGCATCGGCATGGCGCTCAGGTTCGATGGCGCCGTCGACGGCCCACTGCGCATGCTGGAGGCGCGCAGCGCGGGCGCGCCGGCCCTGGCGGGCTGGATGCGCGCTGCGCCCGAACTGCGCGGCGCATCAGCGACTGCGACGCTGGCATGGCTGCTGGGCGACGCGCCCCATATCGGCCCGCTCACCCGGCTCGATGCACCGGTGCTGCTGTTCGGAGGCGGCGAGCCACGCGTGGCCGACACGCCGCCGCGCCAGCTGGGCGACGCCATACTGCGCCTGGCCCGCGCGTATGGCGCCGTGCCGCTGGCACCGGGCGCGCAGGCAGCGCACGTCCACTTTTCACTGCCGGTCATCGGCCCCGTCCACCATGCGGCGTGGCTGGTGTGGGCGCCGGCGATCCTGTCCTGCCTGATGCTGGCGCGCGCATGGCGCAGGCAGTTCGGTGAGGACGGTGTACTCGATGCAGCGCAGGGCGCGTTCGGCGTGTGCTTCCTGCTGCTCGTGGTGCGCGTGGGCACCTGGAGCTGGGATCACGAGCTTGCTGCCGCCGCCCTGGCCGGTGAACACCGCCTGCCGTTGACCGTTGCCGTCGTCACGGCCGGTGTGTTCGTGGCCGGCTTGTATCTGCTGCGTCGCAGTGTCGGCACGGCCGCGACGGTGCTCGGCGCGCTGGCCTGGCCGACACTGGTGCTGCTCTTCGCCGCCGTATTCCTGCCAACGCTCGCGCCGCTGCTGGCCTGGCCGCTGGTGGCGGCGCTGGGCGCCTTCACGCTGCTGCATACGAGCTGGGGCGAACGGCAAGGCGACAACGTGCGCCTGCTGGTGCTGCTGGCCGGCCTGGCGCCGGCCGCGAGCCTGCTCCCGCCGGCGCTGCGCGATGCCTGGCTCCTGCTCGCACCGGGCCACATGCATGTTCCGCCGATGCTGATGGCGCTGCCCATGCTGTGCTTTGCCAGCCCCCTGCTGATGTTGCGGAGCAGGGCCGCCGTGACGGGCGCGCTGGTACTGGCGCTGGCGGCCTGCCTGGCACTGCCGGATAGCACTGCGGCACGACATGAACAGGCGGCAGAACCCGGGAACCTCGAGGGGCTGGTCTATTACAAGGACATGAACGCGTGGCGTGCCTACTGGCTGCTGCCGCAGCAGCCGCTTCACGACTGGCGCCGCGATCTGTTCCCGGGCCGCGCCAGGCCGACCGTCTTCGTCGAGGTCTTCGGCCTGCGCAGCGCACCCCAGTGGTATGCCGTCGCGCCGCGCGACGATGCGATCGCGTTCCCCGAGTGCTTCATCCTGCGCAACCACGTCGGGAAGGTGCGGCTGGCCAGGTTCACGGTGCGCTCGGCCAACCGCGCCCCGCATATCGCGCTGGCCATGCACGGCGCGAGGGCGCTGCGCTCGCGCGTCGATGGCGTGACACTCAGCGCAACGGAAAGCGCGTGGTCGCTGTCGCTGTACGGGATGCAGGACCGGGTGCTGCAGCTGGAAATCGAAAGTGAGCCCAACGAGATCTTCGCCATCACGGTGCAGGAACACATCCCCGGCCTGCCACGGCACCTCTTGCCAGCGGGCGCACACGACGTGGCGCCGCAGGTGGGCACGACGATGTCGACCGATATCCTGCGGTTTTACTGACAAGTTGTCATAAAATGGCCGCGCGCCACGAGTGCGCCCTTCCCGATGAATGGCTTGATTAACCATGCAGCGTCAACTTCGCGGCATTCACTTCGCAGCAGGACTCCATGCACAAGATCGTCTCTTCTCTCATCCTTTCCGCTCTCGCCGGCAGCCTGGCGCTGGCCTTCCCGACCCATGCCCAGACCAGGGCCAAGGCCACCGTGCAGGAAGCGCCGCTGCGCGCGCACATGGCGTTCCTGTCGTCCGACGCACTTGAAGGCCGCGGCACCGGCCAGCGCGGCGGCGAGCTGACCGTCACGTATCTTGAAACGCAAGCCGCCGCCGTGGGCCTCAAGCCCGGCAACGGCAAGAGCTTCCGCCAGCCGGTCAAGATCGCCGGCGTACGCTCGCTGCCCGAGAAGAGCAATGTCGGCATCGTCGCCAACGGCAAGGCCGTGCCGCTGCAGTTCGGCGCGGACTGGGTCTGGGGCCCGGGCGACGGCAAGGCCGATCACATGCTCGACGCCGAGATGGTCTTCGTCGGCTACGGCATCGTGGCGCCGGAAGAAAAATGGGATGACTTCAAGGGCATGGACGTCAAGGGCAAAGTGATCGTGATGATGGTGAACGATCCGGCGCCGACTGCCGCCGAAGCGAACCGCTTCAATGGCGCGGGCCTGACCTACTACGGCCGCTGGACCTACAAGCTCGAAGAAGCGGCGCGCCAGGGCGCAGCCGGCGTCCTGCTGATCCACACCGATGCATCGGCCTCGTATGGCTGGAGTGTGGTGCAGAACAGCTGGGCCAACGCCGAGCGCTTCCAGCTCACCGAAGGCAAAGTGGGCAGCGGCCTGCAGGGCTGGATGACCGACGATACGGCACGCAAGGTGTTCGCGGCCGGCGGCCAGGATCTGGACAAGCTGCGCGCTGCCGCCGAAGACAAGAACTTCAAACCGGTTGCACTGAATGCCCGCGTCAAGGGCGAGGCGCGCGCGCAGGTGCGCACGCTGGAAGAATTCAACGTGGCCGGCGTCGTGCCGGGCACCGATCCGAAGCTGAAGGACGAAGTGGTGATCTACTCGGCGCACTGGGATCACATGGGCAAGCAAGGCACCGAAGGCGACACGATCTTCAACGGCGCCGTCGACAACGCATCGGGTACCGGCGCACTGCTGGCGATGGCCGCCGAAGCGGTGAAGAACCCGGCCAGGCGCAGCCAGATGTTCCTGTGGGTCGGCGCCGAAGAGCAAGGCCTGCTGGGCAGCGCCGCCTACGTGGCGTCGCCCCTGTGGCCGATCGCCAAGACCGCCGCCAACCTGAACCTCGATAGCCTGAACTGGGTCGGCCTGGTCAAGGACGTCAGCGTGCCGGGCAGCGAGCGCACCGAACTGGGCGCGATGGCGGCCACGGTGGCCAAGTCGATGGGCCTGGTGATTGCACCAAGCAAGCCGGATCTGGGCGGCGGCTACTTCCGCAGCGACCACTTCAGCTTCGCCAAGGCCGGCGTACCCGCCTTCTCGGTCGGCGCCGGCAGCAGCTGGGTCAAGGACGTCGACGCGAACAATGCCAAGGCCAAGACCTACCGTGCCAAGTACCACCAGGTGGGCGACGAATACGATCCGAGCTGGGATCTGTCGGGCATGGTGCAGCAGGCGCAGTTCACGCTGAATCTGGGCCGCGCAGTGGCCGATGCGCCGAAGATGCCGGCCTGGAAAGCGGGCGACCCATTCGGCAAGGCACGCGAGACAGCGAAATAAAGCGGCAGCGAGCAGCCCTGGACGCAAAACGACGTCGTCCCCGCGGAGGCGGGGACCGAAGTTATTGAAGCGGGCCGGCAGACAATGCGACATCGTCTGTCGGCCCGTTGTAGCATCTGCGTATTCATCACCGCAAAAGGCACCACATGCAGGAGAACGAACTGACGCTGGGCGATGGCCGGGTGCTGCACTATTACGACTGGAAGCCGGAGTTCGAGGAACCCGAGCTGACCGTATTCTGGCACCACGGCACGCCGAACATCGGCAAGCCGCCTGCCCCGCTGTTTGCCGCGGCGCTCGAAATGGGCATCCGCTGGATCGGCTACGACCGGCCCGGCTACGGCGGCTCGAGCGCACGAAGCGGGCGCGATGTCGCCTCATGCGCCGAGGACGTCGCGCGCATCGCCGACCAGCTCGGGATCGAGCACTTCGCCGTAATGGGACATTCGGGCGGCGGCCCGCACGCGCTGGCCTGCGCCGCGCTGCTGCCCAAGCGGGTCATCGCGGCCGTCAGCATCGCCGGCCTGGCGCCGTTCGATGCGGCGGGCCTGGACTGGTTTAATGGGATGACGGCATCGGGCGCGGCAGCGCTGCGGGCCGCCGCGCAGGGGCATGCGGCCAAGGTGCAGCACGAGGGGCTCAATCAGGAATTTGACCGCGAGATGTTCACGCCCGAGGACTGGGCCGAGCTGTCCGGCACCTGGTCGTGGTTCGACAGCGTGGTCCGGCCGGCGCTCAGCGAAGGCCCGGGTGGCCTGATCGACGACGACCTGGCGTATGTCGCGCCGTGGGGCTTCGATTGCGCGCGCATCGTGCAGCCGGTGCTGCTGGTGCACGGGGCGCAGGATCGCGTGGTGCCGTGCGCGCACAGCGAGTGGCTGGCGCGCAGCTGCCGCTCAGCGCGGCTGTGGCAGCGGCCGGATGACGGACATATCTCGGTATTGAACAGCGCGGCGTCGGCGCTGGCGTGGTTGCGGGAGCAGGCCAGTGACGGGTGAAGTGGCGTCTGTCACGCCGGAACCAGCAACGGAAACAGATCAGATCAGATCGGCTTGCGGCGGCGGGCAGCCCCCAGACCTGCGAGGCCAACACCCAACAGCATGACACTGACCGGCTCCGGGACGTCAGCCCGGACCGGGGCGCGGTTGTAGTTCAAGATGGCCAATGCTTGCGTCCAGCCACTTTCACCATTGGCAAAGCCATTGCTGAAGCTGATTGAACCGATACCACCAATATTAAACTGCCGTGCAACGGTCAAAGCATAGGTTGCGCTCAGACTGGCAATGGCGAGGAAAAGGCTGGCAACGGCTATTTTGATTTTCATTACAAATTCCGGTGGAAATAAATTACAAAAATTATTTAGAGCAATTTTTATGCCAATAGGAAATTAATAAGAAAAAACAGTCACTTACCGAAAATCAATTTTTGTAGGATTAGTCCTATGTAAAATTTTCCGACAGCCAACTTTATTTGGATGCCACATGATTGCTGTTCAGGTCTGTCGTCCCACCAGTTTTCGCTGGTAGCCTGATGGGCGCAAGCAACTACCCTCCGCTAGACCATGACCACTTACAAATTCAATCTCCCGCGCGAGGCGGCGACCGCAATTTTCGTCATCTGCCTGCTTCTGGCCTTGATGCTGCACGCGGTACCAGCGCTGCTGGCTGGCCTCCTGGCATTCGTGCTCACACGCGGTCTGCTTGGCATCCTGCGCACGCGTGACCTGTATAAAAAGCTGCGCTCGCATGAATTCATTGCGAGCTTCGTGGTCGGCCTGGGGTCGATCGCAGTGCTCGCCATCATCACCGTTCTGGTGGTCCGGCTGCTCGAAGGCGAATCGTTGCGCGCGTTCTCGCTGAAGGTGGCCGAGACGATCACGCAGATCAAGCAGTTCCTGCCGCCGGCGCTGGCTGAGTACGTGCCGCAATCGCTCTTCGAGATGCGCGAACTGGCGTCGGACACCCTGAAAGAGCATGTCAATGCGGTCGCGGGCATTGGTTCGGGCATCCTGCGCAGCCTGCTGTTGACCGTGATTGGCTGGATCACAGGGGTACTTGCTGCGGTGAGCATTACCGTCACACCGACCGACGAAGCGAGGCATTCTGTCTTTTACCGGACCTGGCACCGCCATTGGAGCATGCTGGCCACCGCCTTCAAGAACGTGGCCTGGGCGCAGACCAAGATTGCCGCCATCAACGCAACGCTGACGGGGGTGTACCTGTTAGCCGTGATGCCGGCACTGGGCTGGAATCTGCCCTACGTCAAAACACTCATCCTGGCGACGTTCCTCTTTGGTCTGCTGCCCGTCGTGGGCAATATCGTGTCGAACACCCTCATCTGCACGATCGCGCTGAGCGTTGCGTTTCCGGCCGCCGTCATTTCAGCGGTGTTCCTTCTTGTCATCCACAAGCTTGAATATTTCCTGAGCGCGCGGATTCAGGGTCATCGCATCGGCGCGAAAGTCTGGGAACTGCTCATCGTGCTGATTGCGTTCGAAATCATGTTCGGGCCGGCCGGCATGGTCGCTGCACCCGTCATCTACGCCTTCGTCAAAGCCGAGCTGAAGCGGATTCGCTGGTTGAACTGACGCTGGGCCAGTTGGCGTCAGTTATTAAAATTGTTGTAATAATTTCCCGTCTTGGTTTACCAACTTGCGAATTTGGTTGGGCCAATCTAGAATCGATGAACCGGTTAGGCGCGATGCATCGTCCGGTGGCCTGACGCATCAACCAGATCGGCACGGGCTCTGACATCGAGCCTTCTTCGCAGTTAAAAAAATACAAGCCGGAGACATCTTGAAAACCAACTATCTACTGCAAGCCCTTGCGCTCGTCGCACTGGGCCAGGGGGCCGTGCACGCAGCGCCCCTGATGCTGCAAGACGCCAGCATCACCGCCACCTACAACGGCGCGGCCGACGGCATGCTCGGGCTGGATTACGGCTTCGCGGCCGGCCCGGGCGCCAATACCAGCAAGCTCGACCCTACCGATACCAGCGTGGAGTTCTTCACGTCGGATTTCCTGTTTGGGATCGACTTTTCCACTGACGGCTTGCTGACCGTGATTGCCAACTATGCCGTCGCGCCAGGCGCCTACAGCATGCGTTTCGATCTTGGGGGCACATTGCCAGTCACGGCGTTCACATTGACCGGGGCCAGCGGCGTCAGCGGCATTCCTGGCCTGTCGATCATCGACAGTCACACGATCGCGCTCGACCTGAGCGGGGTCGACTGGAGCGAATTCGGCGCACTGAGCGCGCGCCTGGAAACCGGTACAGCGGTGGCGGTGCCCGAACCCGGCGCGCCCGCGATCCTGATGGGCGGCCTGGCCGCACTGGCGCTCGTGCAAAACGGGCGCAACGGACGCAAACCACGCGCCTGACCTCGCGTCTTCAGCCATGCAAGGACAGTCCGGCAGCGCTCCAAGCGCGGCGGACTGCTCGCGGCCTCATTTCCTCCACCAGGAGAACCACATGCACTATCCACGTTTGCATGCAGCGCTGTGCGCTGCGCTACTCTTTGCCAGCAGCGGGCACGCTGCGGCTGCAGTCGATCCGGCGCGCCAGAGCGCCCCTGCCGACGGCTGGGCCAGCCAGGCCGGCGGCACCGTGGGCGGCGCGAATGCCGTCGAATCCCAGATCTACACGGTCACCAACCGCGCCCAGCTGCTGGCGGCGATCCAGAACGGCGGCGTCGACAACAAGATCATCAAGCTCGTTGGCGTGCTCGACATGAGCGAAGGCCAGCCCTATGCCAGCAACGCGGACCAGGCGGCGCGCGGCGCGGTGCGCCTGAAAAGCAACACGACGCTGATCGGCGGCGCCAATGCAGGCATCGTCAACGGCCACATCATCCTGTCGAACGTCTCGCAAATCATCATCCGCAACCTCAAGCTCGTCAATCCATGCGACGTCGCGCCCGTCTGGGACCCGAACGACGGCTCGAGCGGCAACTGGAACAGTGCCTTCGACGCCATCGCCGTGACGGGTTCGAGCCATGTCTGGATCGACCACAACAGCTTTACCGACGCGCCGCGCACCGACAACTTCCTGCCTGTCGAGAACGGCAAGGTGAAGCAGTGCCATGACGGCGCGGTCGATATCACGAATGCGTCCGACTACGTCACCGTGTCGTACAACGTCTTCGGCGAGCACAACAAGAACAACCTGGTCGGCAGCGGCGACGGCGCAACGGCTGACGAGGGCAAGCTGCGCGTCACGTTCAGCAACAACGTGTTCCGTGACGTCACCAGCCGCGCACCGCGCGTGCGCTATGGCCAGGTGCACCTCTTCAACAATTACTATGCCGGTTCGACGTCGCACCCGGTCTACGCCACCAGCTACTACGTCGGCGTCGGCCACGCTGCCAAGATCCTGTCGAACAACAATGTGTTCGAAGTCGCCGGCGCCACCGCCTGCAGCGACGTCGTCGAGAATTTCGGCGGCACCATTCCCGGCGCCTTCAAGGACACCGGTTCGCTGCTCAACGCCAAACCGCTCGGTGCCTGCGGCGTGCCGACGACCGTTACCTGGACACCGCCGTACGCCTTCAGCGCGCGGCCGATCCCGCTGGTCAAGGCCAACGCGCTGGCGCAGGCCGGCGGCGGCAAGCTGGTGACGACCATCAGCGGCACCGGCAAGGTCGTCGTCGATACCGGCCCGACGCTGGCCTGCCCTGCGACCGGTTTCTACTTCTGCGACGACTTCCAGAATGGCGGCAGCGCCAAATGGGACTTGAAGCCATTGCCAGGCCCGAACGGCACCTTCAGCGTAGTGACGGAAGCTTCCGGCAGCGCCAACAAGGTGCTGCAATACACCGCAGCCACCACCGGCGGCGTGCTGGCACTGATCAAGGACAGCGAGATGGGCGCCGTGCCGTCGGGCGACTACTTCGTCGAGGCCCGCATCCGGCCGATGACCAATGGCACTACCGGGAACAAATTCCTGTTCTTGGTCACTCGTTACGTCGATGTCAACAACTGGTACGGCGCTGGCCTGAACGTGCAGAATGCCACCACCAGCACCCAGGTCGAGATCGTCAAGCTGCTCGCTGGCGCACTTAACCGGCAGCGCGCGGTGCGCAAACCGATCGCGATGGATGCGCAGTTCTATACAGTGCGGTTCGAGATGGTCGGCACCACGCTGACGGTGTATCTCGACGGTGAAAATCTCGGCTCTGTCACCGACAGCAGCTTTGCCGCGCGTGGCCGGGTCGGCCTGTACACGGCCAACAAGAGCTTCCAGATCGACGACGTGCGCATTGGCGACCCGCGCATGAAACCGGTGCAGCTGACGCTCGCCCCCGGCACGCCGACCTGGGCCGCCGAAGCCGGCGACACCCCGCTGCAGGTACAGGTCACTGCAGTGGCGGCCGACGGCACGCCCGACAGCTTCACCGCCGAGTCGAGCAACCGTGCGGTGGCCACCGTCACGCTCGACGGCGCGACAGCCACGATCACGCCGGTGGGCGCGGGCACGGCCGACATCCTGTTCCGGGCCGGCTCGGACGCGAACATGACGCGTTCGATTGCCGTGACGGTTTCGCCGCAATTTGTCCAGCCGACCCAGGTGTACCAGCTCGATGGCGTTGCCATGCCGGCGGCGATGGAAAGCGCCGCCTACGTCGACAGCACGCTCAAGCTCGTGTTCGACAAGCCGCCAGTCCTCGGCACGGGCGGCACGATCCGCGTCTTCCGCCAGGCGGACGATGCGCTGGTGGATGTGATCAGGCTGACCGGTGAAACCGACATGCTCGGCTATCCGGGCCAGGACCAGATCCGCAAGGTCAATACGACGCCGATCCAGATTGCCGGCAACACAGTGACCATCAAGCTGCACAGTAACACGCTGGATTACAACATGGGGTATTACGTGGCGATCGCCGACGGCGTCTTCACCGGCACCAGCCTTGGCGGTGTGCCATTCCGGGGTATCGGCAAGGCTGGTGGATGGGCATTTACCACCCGCGCGGCTGCCCCAAGTGGCACGAGCGTGACGGTCGACGACGATGGTGTAGCGGATTTCCGCACCGTGCAGGGGGCGCTCAGTTATGCGATGAAGAACTTCGCCAAGGCTGAGCCGGTCACGATCCGGGTGATGAACGGCGCGTACGAGGAGCTGCTCTTTTTGCGTGGCAAGGACAATGTCAGCATCGTGGGCCAGAGCCGTGACGGCGTGGTGATCCGCTATACCAACCACAACACGCTCAATCCATTCACCGGCGCGAGCCAGGTGGCAAACGCTGCCGCAGCGGCGACCGGCGGGCGCGCCGTGATGCTGGTCGAAACGTCGGACATGCTCGTGCTCGACACCCTCAGCATCGACAACACGACGCTGCGTGGTCCCACCACCGGCCAGGCCGAAACGCTGTACTTCAACAATGACGGTGGCCGCCTGATCGCGAAAAACAGCGCGTTCTACAGCGAGCAGGACACGCTCAACCTGAAGGGGTTCAACTGGTTCTACCGCAGCCTGGTATCGGGCAACGTCGACTTCATCTGGGGCGGCAGCCGCGCCGCGCTGTTCGAAGAAAGCGAGATCCGCACGATCGGCGACACCTCCAGCCTGACCAGCGGCGGCTACGTGCTGCAGGCACGCGTGATCAATCCGGCCGACAAGGGCTTTGTCTTCCTCAACAGCGCACTGACGCGTGGTCCGGGCCGCGGTCCGCTCAAGAGCGAGGTGCCCGATGGCGCCACCTGGCTGGCGCGCAGCCCGGGCGGCACGGCGAGCTACGACAACATCGCGTTCATTAACACCCGGATGGACCGGCATGTGGCGCCCGCAGGCTGGGCCGGGCTGGGCGTGAACAGCCAGCCTGCACCCAATCCGGTGGTGCCCAATGCGGTGAGTGGCTGGCGTGAATACGGCAGCACCGACCTTGCCGGCGTGCCGCTGGACCTGTCGCGCCGGGTTGGCGGCTACCGGCTGAGCGCTGACGAAGTGCAAGCCGGTTTCTCGAACCGTGCCCAGGTGTTCGCGGCGTTCGGCGCTGGCGAAGGCTGGAATCCGCAGCCGTAATGACGGCGGCGGGAGCCGCCAAGTGATGTTGAAATGACGCAGGGCCCATCGCTTGTTCTACAAGCGATGGGCCCTGCGCGTTTACTGCTTGTGCGTCTACCGGATTACTGGATCACGCCGCAAGCCATGCGGGCGCCGCCACCACCCAGTGGTGCTGGATGATCGGCGTGGTTGTCGCCACCGACGTGCACCATCAGGGCCTTGCCCTTGAGGTCCGCCATTTTCATGCGCGGGGCCAGCACCGGATTGGTGGCCATGCCTTTTGCGTCAACGGAGAGACCTGGCAGATCGCCCAGGTGGCCATCGCCCCATGGGGTGCTGTGCTTCTTGGTGTTGGCCGGGTCGAGGTGACCGCCGGCGGCGCCCGCAGGGACGGTCTTGCCGTCTGCCTGGTTCGGGGCGCAGCTGCCGTTGGCGTGCACGTGGAAGCCGTGCAGGCCCGGGGTCAAGTCCTTGAGTTCAGGAGTGAACACGACGCCGTATTGGCTTTCGCTGATCTTCACGGTACCGATGCTGGCGCCTTCGCCTTTATCGGTGGCCATTTTCAGCGTGACCGACATGTCAGCCGCGCTGGCGGAGGCGCACACGGCGCCGAACAGGACAGCACTCATCCATCGTTTGTTCATGGTTCACTCCTTGGCAAAATTTCGGGATATTGAAAAGACAAGTGAGTGTAGACCATTCCATGCGGAGGGGGTGTTCGGCTGACCAGTGCTTCCGGGGAATGGAAACGGCATGCCGGCCTACGCCGGATTCCATGTCACCCGGTGCCCGCTTCGTAGCGACGCAGCACGTCATCACATGACATGACTTCGGCGTATTCGCCGTGCACGTTCGCCAGAGCCATCAAATGGACGTCCTCGGCGCTGCGATGCGTGCCGCCGAAATCCGTCTTGTCGAACGTGAAGGTCGCATCCGACACCACGATGGTGGAAAAGCCCAGATTGCCTGACGTGCGTGCGCTGGCTTCGACCGAGTTGTTGGTGCTGACGCCGACGATCACCAGGTGCGTGATACCGCGCGCATGCAGCCAGCGCTCGAGTCCGGTGTGAATGAAGGCATCGGGGACATTCTTTTCGACCACATGCTCATGGGCCAGTGGATGAAAGCGCCGTTGGAACTCCACGCCAGATTGGCCCGGTGCGAAGACGGAGTCCGGTGAGCGGCTGACGTGGCGGACGCTGATGACCGGGTGCCCTGCCGCCCGCCAGGCCGCATGCAGGCGCGCGATCATGTCCTCGGCGGTCGGGTTGTTGCGGGGCGGCAGGGTGGCGGATTGCATGCCCTGTTGCATGTCGATGATGATCAGGGCTGGTGGCTGGAGCATGCTGATTCCTCTATGGGGGAATAGCTAAGCTAACACAGCAGGATGTTCGGCAACCAGTGTCAATCTGATAGGTAGCAGGCCTAGGAAAATTTGCACCCCTTAAGCAGGGTTGTGTCCTCTCATTTTTTGTATCCACCGCAGCACAGCAGCCGACGGCAAAACAGCGCACCAGCCTGCCACAGCAGTAGCTTTCCGGTTTGTGCGCATAAGTCAGAACGACGAGGAGCGGCTGAGTATAGACAGGTGGTGTATTCCGCTAAACCTTCTAGTCAACATTGACATCGATCATGGCAAATACTCAGAAAAACGTCGCTTATGGGTCGTGCAAGATTTACGGGATCATCCAGAACTCTACATTCCACTTATCTTGCAATATTGAAACTCGATACGCTAATGAAACTGATCTACCCAGCCATAGTGTTTGAAAAGGTCAGTAACAAGGAGCTTTCTGCAGACCCTTTCTGGAAAACCGGCCTGGCCGCAGCAATCATTTACCTCGTCGACGCCCACCTAAAACCGTGATTTGGCGTTATCTAATTCCTACCAGCTGCAATATGGTTTGCGATCTTGTTCCTCGAACTTCACTCACCTGATGTGTACTCGCACATATACCGCGAAGTAGGCGCTGTTTACTTTCTACAGGCTTACGCGTCTTTTACACCCGACGTTCTACATACTTCTCGCGGGCTATGTCTGGGGCCTGAAGAAGCTACACCACATCTGACTATGCTTAAACGTCTACATAACATTCAGAGGCTATACAATCCAGTTCTCTAACCCGCTTCCCTCATTATTGCAGCGCAAGTATTAAACCTGATCTCATACGTGATATTTTTAGCCCATATGCGCCACATATTTTCCGACAGTTATCGACCGGCACACCTGATCCAACGATCTACTGATCCACACCCCGATCTGATAATTTGATCCTTATTCCCAATACTCCGATTAGAAGCCAAGAAGACAGCCAAGATAGCTTGGGAATGGCAGACCAGATCCTAGTGCGGGGCATTTGAAAAATATTTTCAGCAGATCGACTTACCAATCAAAATTGTATCCGCCCCTGACGCATATGGCAGTTTGCCTGCAGTCTATTTAGAGCTAATGTAGCATTCTCAAGCATGAGCTCTATACCGAAAAATTTCCGCTCAAGATCTTGACAAGCAATTCCCACTGATCCCGATCCTGCAAAAGGATCCATTATAAGATCGCCAATTTTCGAACTAGAGAGAATACAAGGCTTAACTAGCTCGAGAGGAAATGGTGCAGCGTGACCTGACGATCCTGCATTAACAGGAACGGTCCAAACATTTCTAGTACATCTCAGCCTGTCATTTTGACTCTCAGCCAAAGCGCTCCAGTTAAAGCAGTATTTCTCTGATTTAGAAAACAAAAATATATGCTCGTGACTCTGATGGGGGCGATCACGAACAGATTCCGGAATTGGATTGAGTTTATGCCAAATAATATCCGACCTGAGATACCAGCCATCTGCCTGCAATCGGAATGCGACCTTCCAAGGCAAACCTATCAGGTCCTTGCGCTTTAATCCCTGAGGTGTTTTAGGTCGGCTTGTCATCGCTCGGTGTGAATGTTTTTTATCACTATCTCTGTAACGACGATTTCCAGATGTATAACCGTCACCGATTATGAGCCATAGCGTACCATCACCCCGTAGACTGTTCCAACACGCTTTGAATACATTACTGATGTTCTCAAGATACTCATCAATAGTAGCTTCTGACCCAATTTCAGATTCGGCACCGTAAGACCGTTGCCCCCAATAAGGAGGAGACGTAATAATTGACTGAACTGATCCTTGCGCAACGAAAGAACCGACATCCCTAGCATCACCTACCACTATCTCACAATCAGGCACGCATTCTAAATCAATATCAATTGGTCGCACTGTTAATTACCTATCGTTACCGCTGCTTCCCACCGCCTCACGACGTCAACAACTTGACTTTTAAAATTAACATCAGAAGTTTCTTTTGCATAAAATATCAATGCAGTTAGCAGTCGTTTAAAATGTTTTTCCAACTCAGAAGAATCAATACCCTTGCTTTTCTTCAGAAAAAGCATTTTATCAATAAAACGTTCTAATGTTTCCAATAATAAGCAGCCTTCAACCGTAGTAAACTGTACGCGCGACTTGACCTGTAACTCTAAAGCATTTCGAGCAAGCTCTATCCAATCTGACTTATCTTCTACGTCTGGCGGGATAAACGAAAAATATAAATTCACATATTTTTCGTAAACGAGAATAAGATTAGTCAATGTCGAGCTATTTGCAAGCTGGGGAAAGTTTGAAGAAGCTGAAGAGGCAAAAAACCACTCCAGTGATGTTTTCTCTTTTACAGCCGTGTTCATGATTCACCTCTCGGCTTTGAGTTTTGATTCTCATGTTCGGAAGACAGTTCTTCCAATTGCTTATCCAACTCTTGATCAAGTTGGTCTTCTAATGATAGCACATCGTTCTCAGGTTGAGCTACAGGCAGCGAAGCGGGTGTCTCAACTACACTACCAGTTGATAGTGTGCTTTGCGTTCCAAGCCCAAAAGTCCCAGGGGATTGAACAGACACTTGTGATTGTTCTTTTAAAATTTTAACAGCTTGATGCAGTAAGGCTGTCCCCACTTCGCGTTGAAGCTGAATTCCCATATTAATCGCGCGAACCTTTTGGGAAACTGATTTCTCCTTTTGCAACAAATCAACCTCTTTTCTCAATCGGATCATATCCTCTTTAGAAATTGACTCCGGGACATTTAGACACAAAGAAGTTAGCTCCATAAGATTTGGGTCATTATTTTTAAAAATTTCTGCCACTTCCTTTAAAGCACGCTGCCCTCGACTTTGATCCATTTGTCGCTCTAAATAACGATTAATTACGGTCAATATTTGAGCAGGTCCAAAATCCACTTTTATTTTCTGATCTTTTTTCTCTACACTATATAAGCTACTACGCAGCGCGAACATAGAAATAATCCCGATTTTTGCAGCTTCCACCACCGCTAAGCCGGGCTTCGTTGAAAAAAGATCGACGATTTTTGTTCTGTCAGTCGCCTCGGCAATAAATAGTACGACAATCGCCGCGCAAATGTTTGTAATATAGTAAACGCTTTGGGACCGACCAAGCAGTACCCAAGACGGCTTATTTCCAGCACCGTATTTACTAAGCAGCTCGACAATCGCCACAGAAAATCCAATAATGCAAACAGTAAAATACGCTGCGAAATAATTTACGACTAACCACCATTTAATTCCTTCAGTCATTAATAATCCCCAATCGTTTCTTCGCCAAATTTATAGCTGCAACTTCCCAGTCGCTAAATTGCTGGCCTTTATTATGACTTAAGCGACCTCGATATTTATTTTCACCAGCAACTCCATAAGGAAAACGGGGCGGGGTGACAAATCGGTAGAAGCGCAATTGAGCAATCCTCATTCCAGGATAAAGCTTGATCGTCGACGGTCCGCTATTTAGAATTTCGAGCGTAAGACATCCGTCAAATCCTGCTTCTACCAAATTGGCAGTCATGTGCACCTGTAAACCCAATCTAGCAAAACTTGATCTTCCCTCTACTTGAGCCGCAATGTCTGATGGTAATTTTATATATTCTAATGTATGAGCAAGAATAAACTGGCCAGGACCAATTTCAATACCGTTGGTAAAATCAATATCTATCTCAACGGATTCTCCAGCATCATCTGTCTGAGCCAACATCGGATCAATAAGTCTAGGTACGTTTGAATGAAATATTTCAAAGTTATGTCCTAGACGTAGATCGATTACACTACCGCGCACTTGCAAATCGGAATCAATGAGCGGGATTATGCGTAGATCTTCGGACAGAATCGCTGCGTTTATATCTCGGTCTGATAAAAGGCCTGGCAATCCCTTTGTTCTTGGCTCCGGACCAAATGGCGTAATATTTTCTTCTTTAACTGAAGTTGCACCCTCGGTTAAAATCGAAAACCACTCGCCCATTTGAATCGAACGCTTCAATGTCTCGTCAGATCGATCGACTTTCGCTAGCATCTCTAAGAATAAATTCGATTCGGATTTTTTTGGTTTTGAAAGCAATTCAAAAAAATCTTTTCTAAAGGAAAAACAACGGTGTAACCATCCTGCAAGCAAAATCTCTGCAGTCGTTGCCGCCCGCTGTTCTCTATCCGAATTCCTAACCGATAGGGACGGAATCGGCAATCCACTTTCAAGATCTGCGATGAGCCTATTTAACGTAACAGACGAGATTTTTGTATTAGCGGTGTACTTTTCTCGCGGAAACGCATTTCTTAAAAATTCGCTAAAATGATGCAATAGAAACATCAGCTCAGGCTTATAAGGCGGCACAAAATCGAAAGCAGAAAATATCGCGTCCCGTTCATTTTCCATTGCTTGACATATGCGATGACGTGTTTCTCCATCTTCGTCATCGAGTCTTCCTTCTGATAGTCGAAGCAATAGTTTCAACCTGAACCATGCAGGCGGATAACCGCTACCTGCTTTGTGTTCCGCTGTAAGATATCTAGGTTGCGAAAATATGAAAGCATGTAGCTGCGCGAAGAATACTGCTGGGCCGGTGTGAATTACCGCATATGCATCACACCAACATTCCATTAACCACTTTGCAAGTTCTGCCGTACATGCATTCTCAGACGAATCACAGCTATATGGAATCATAGCGCGCAATACTTCAGCGCACTGCAAACTGGATATCCCGTCAAAAAAGCTTTTTATGATCTCTTGTTGAGTTATTTTGGAGTGACCCACTTCATGCAATAATGATGGCCACCTACAGGGATTACCTAGATCAATTCGTGGAAGCGATATATATTGCAACTGCTCTTTTTTATCAGCGACGTCTTGCGTAAGCCCTATTGAATCCATTAATTCGATTAAAGTAACAGATTTTCCTGCCACGGATAACTTGGCATTCCATGCCTGAAAAGAAAATCGATCGTGTGCTTGATCACCAAGCATTTCAGTTGCGAAAATTTTGGGAATATCGTGAACAGTGGCCACTAGCGGCTCGATCTTTGAAGACGAACTTAGCAAGACTTGCCTGAGATAACTGATGAGCTCGATCGGCTCATGTGGACGAGGAATACGCAAAAGTCCTCTACTATGCACCTCCGAAAGGTGTTCTAGAGCTTGATCCAGATAGTCTGATTGCTCCTCGGCATTCAAATTTGAATCTGAAGAAACGTTAGCGATGGTCTGAAAAATAATTTGATATATATGGTTTTTCAAGTCTGTTGCTATTTGCATTTGAGCCGTCTGGCGCAGACCTGGGATTAACGCGACTCGACACGATCGTTCAATGTGACCATACAATCTCACTGCTCTCTCTATTAATTCAAAAGCAAGTATTTGTTGTGATGTCATATGATTTACCTCCAACCGTCAATGATGAACTCTTCGGTTGTGGCGTCGCCAAATCCATCCAAAACAATTCTGCTTTGTATAAGAATTCTAATACAATTTTCACTACAGAAAAAATTAACGGCTCGAAGGATTGCTTCCGGGCTTCCCTCCGAGTCACGGTTGACCAACTTAGAAAGTCGAAAAAGCAATGCTGCCATGAATCGCGCGTCACCAAGGTTGATACTGACGACCACTGTTAAAATTCGGTGAGGCAATTCGGAGTCACGTAACTTGCTAAGAGCTTCATCAAGAAATAGATGTGTAAAAGAGTATTCAACCCAGCAAAATTCTAAATTTAGCTCTATCTCATTCAGTTTCTTTCCATCAACTTGCACTCTGATTACATCAGCAAATTTCGCGCAAGGTGTGTATTCGTCTAGATCGACTAGGCCAAAATCTCTGGCTTTCAATTGCAATTTATGTGCTGTCATTATGGTCAATAGAGTTCGCCGTGAAACATTAGGATTGGTGAAGAGCATGTTTTCACGCATAACTGTCTAATCAGAGAATGTGTGTAGTGACTTAATTCACCTTCTGCGCGCATTTGTACTAGCTCGGTGAGCTCTACTACAGTGTCGGCGTCCCTTACAGATAGACGGAAGCCAGCGCTGTGCGACGCCTCCACGATTAACATTAATCCGAGCCCGAAGTTTACGCCGTTACCACCCTTAGTACTATTTCCTGGTTGCAATGCCCAATGAACTAAATCTGGAAACCCACCTTTTTCTGCCAATCGCGATTTCTCAGACTGCCGATGGAGTTCACTCTGAGTCTCCTTTTGATTTTTTTCTTTATTAGGCTCCAAATGTTTTCTAACCGAACTGCATATTCCTTCACCTGTATCACAATAAACGAAGGAGAAACGAGCATCGTCCCCTCTATTAACATTCATCTTCATTGCAAGAATGGCCGGCCGCCCTGAATGGTCTAGAGTGTTCTTTACAAGCTCAAGCAGTATCGACATAACCTGCTCATGCGCAAAATTCCGCCCATGATCTAAACGAAAAAAATCTTTAATTTTTGTTTTAATATTAGATATTTGAGTAGTACGGGATAAATTTTTATCTGGAATAATACAAAGTATTTTCTCTAAAGCAGCTCTCTCATTATTTGGAAGATGAGTTAGCATTACTGATCCAAATTTTGTAGACTCCCGCTTCAATGTGAATAAGTCTCGATATTCCTCAGTCTGCAATGCGAGCGTTTTCAGAATTGCCTCGAATTCAAGTTCACTTAATTTCTGGGCCGGCAAATCCGCTCGTGGCAGCGTAACCGTCGCATCAGAGGACGCGCTTATTGATTGCGTTAGTCTAGCTAAAAATATAGCCAAACCGATAGCATCTACGCGCCTAACAAAGCTCAAATCAATATGAAAACGTTGACTAGGTCGCCCTGCAGATATATCTGATGACTTAAGAAGCGGCAATAGCCCCGTCAAGTCCGGCCAGGGTTTAATTTGTCTTGGCTTTGCAATAGTTACCAAAATTTCGACTCTTTCAATAATGATTTCTGACTGCTCACGAAGCCCTTATGCGATGTTATCCCCGCTTTTACTCATCTGCAAGTAGTTTCTATATTGCTTTATTAACGGAATAAAAAAAGCGGCACCAAAGGTGCCGCTAATATTAAAAACTATCGAATAACTTGAGATTACTCGTTATCACTGTGCTGCTCAGCCGAAGCTGAAGCAACTTGCTGGTCTTCCATCGCTTGCAGCTCGGCGGCCATGTTGGCCTTCTCTTGCTGCAGCAGTGCCTGGCGCTCTTCCGCTTCCCACACTTCCTTCTCTTTGCGAGCGCGGTGGAATGCCAGACCCGTACCGCCCGGGATCAGGCGACCGACGATGACGTTCTCTT
>Ga0308163_10001678_pt1 | contig 22762 bp, 24 predicted proteins | sample PhyTR1_FD_201037 | JGI IMG/M metagenome (GOLD analysis project Ga0308163, IMG submission 201037) | Phyllosphere microbial communities from UC Gill Tract Community Farm, Albany, California, United States - DLSLT.R1 | ecosystem: Host-associated > Plants > Phyllosphere > Unclassified | place: USA... | reverse complement strand
CGCCAGAGCGAGAGCCTATTCCCGGCGTGAAACATTCTCAGCGAGGATCAAAGATGCGTACACCTCATCTGGTACCGCTTTCAAAGCAGGCACTGGCAATCCTGAAGCAGATAAAACAGTTTTGTGGTGAAAAGCATGAGCTGATTTTTATTGGTGACCACGATCCGCGTAAGCCCATGAGTGAGAATACGGTGAACAGTGCGTTACGGGTGATGGGCTATGACACCAAGGTCGAGGTTTGCGGTCACGGTTTTCGTACGATGGCCTGTAGTTCGTTAATTGAATCAGGGCTATGGTCGAAGGATGCGGTAGAACGGCAGATGAGCCATATGGAGCGTAACTCGGTGCGGGCGGCGTATATCCATAAAGCGGAACATCTGGATGAGCGCAAGCTGATGTTGCAGTGGTGGGCCGATTTTTTGGATGCAAATCGGGATAAAGGGATTACGCCGTTTGACTATGCGAAGATTAATCGGGGTAATGGAGATTGAGTTGTTTGAAAGTGGACATTCGAGCCTAAATTAAAAGCTGCTGACTTATCAAATGAGGAGTTGGTCGGTAGGGTCAAATAGCCGAATTTTCACTGAGGCAACACTTTCCATTGAGCCTAAGTGGCAGGAATGCGCCATGTAAGCCTAAATCTAAAGTCACGATTACTGAGAAAACGGGAATGGGCTCTTAATTGGGCCCTATATCGTAATGAAAGTACAACAATTCGGCTACCATCAGGAGTGAAATGCTGTTCCTCAAGTTTTAACCTGATAACTACTTGAATATAAATGATTAGATTTCTTGCGTAAAATTGATAAATGTACTGGTGATGAAAGAAGCAATACCTTAATGTTATCGGTATAAAGGGGTTTGATTTCTTGTAAAGAGAGTATCAGTATGAATTTTAAGAAAAAACTCGAAGAGCATTTTAAGCAGTTCGAAGCATCCCCAGTGTTATTTGTTGGCTCCGGAGTGTCTCGTCGTTACCTTGGTGTGCCATGTTGGCAAGACCTTTTGAAGCATTTTGCTGAGGCTATTGGGGAAAATCATATAAAATTAAAAACAAAATCTAATGGTGATTTACCCGAATATGCACAATTATTGGTGTCGGCATACGCTGAGAAATGGTGGGATACTGAAGAAGGACAGTTAGCATTAAGTGAAAAAGAACAGGAGAAAATTTTCATTAACGAACAGTCTCCTTTGAAATTGTCAATATCTAAATATATTGAGAATGCACATAAAAATATTATAGATAATGATGAGTTAAAACACGAAATTTCTCTTTTTGCGAAAGCAAATATTGATGGGGTTATTACCACAAACTGGGATATTTTTCTAGAAAGCCTTTTCCCGAAATTTACAACCTTTATAGGTCAGGATGGATTGATTACTGGCAGGAGCCACGGTATTGCCGAAATATATAAAATACATGGTTGCTGCACTGAGCCTAACTCATTGATTTTAACATCAAGTGACTATGATAAATATAGAAAGAAAAACCCTTACCTATCATCTAAGTTACTAACTATGTTTATAGAGAGGCCTGTTATTTTCTTAGGCTACTCTTTAACAGATGAACATATAGCTGAAATCCTGGAAGATATAGTGAGTTGTTTTCCTGATGCCAGTTTGGATTTTTTACAGAATAAATTATTGTTTGTTGAATGGAAACCTGAACTTGGAGAGGCTGACATTAGTGACTCTGTTATTCATAAAAAAATACCAGTAAAATATGTTCAGGCACCATCTTATAAAGAAATATTTGAGGTTCTGAGTGAAACTAAAAAAAGAATTCCAGCTCATTTATTCCGAATGATAAAAGATGAACTTTATGAGTTAGTCTTAACTGATGATCCGAAAGGAAAATTATATGTGAGAGATTCAGAGAAAATTGAAGAAGGGGTCAGTACAACGGAGTTTGTTGTTGGGTATGGTGCCATTTCGATGGTGAAAAGATCAGAATCGATGGCAGCAAAAGGATTAGTTGGTTTGGAACGAGCGGATCTAATTCGAGAAGTTGTTTTTGAAAATGGGTATTATGATTGGGAGCGTGTTGTTAATTCCGTGCTACCAAACATATGTAAAGGTAATGCACGTATTCCAGTTTTTCATTTTTTAAAAAAGGCTGAAATGATAGATTCTGATGGATGTATCAGAGATGACACAACTCTTTCAGGCGGCGTTTTGTCAAGATTCGACATTGCTCCTGAGAATTTTCAGTCCCAAGGGTGGGATAAACGACGTTCTGACAGCATTCCTGAAGTCAGAGTGGGAGTCAATGAATTATACCTCGCTTACGACTTCAATTTCTTTTTAAGAATGATGCCCTATATGGAACCGGGTTTAATCAAGCGTGACATGGATGAACTACTTAAAATACTGAAAAAACATATTGATGAAGCAATGAGCATCCAGACTCTATCAAGTAATTTTTGTCGACTGGTCTGTCTGTATGATTTTATAAAGAATAGCAATAGATTTTAAAGATTAAGGTTTCACTGAATAAGTGAAACCTTCGACTTCTTGATTATGATAGATTTTTACTTTAAAAGTATTTTTTACTTAATGATGACAATAATGTCTCCAAATCACTATGGTTTATTTTTTTCTTAATGCTATCGACTTTTAATTTTACCTTCATAAAAGAAGTTAGTGCATTTGCTGAGGGAATGTTTATTTTAATCTTTCCAACTATATCTTTATTCAGATTGGCCATTGTAACTCCACGAGACTCTTTCTTTAAAAAATTCTTAATCGCCTCGCTAGATAAATATTCGTTCAAATAAAAAGAAAGTATTTCATTGGGCGTATTTAATCTAATAAAAAGGCTGCCTGTGCCACAGAACCATCCATCCTCTTTATCATTAATCAGTGCGCAACGCCCCATTTCCCCTCTTCGGCCCATTATAATGTCACCTTTTTTTAAATGATATTCTTTTAGTTTGTCATATTTATGACGTTCTACGCACAGTTTAAAATTGGGAATAATAATGCCATTCTTAATATTTGTGGGGTTAATTAGTGGTATCCCATTTTCAATATAATCTTCCTTATGAAGCTGAGTTCCAAATGGTCCCGTTTGGATAAGTGCTATGTCTTTTAACTCTTTCTGTTCCCAACCATTTAATAAAAAACTTTGACTGTTAAATGTTTTTTGAAACATAGTATGTAAAAAATCATCAGCTAGTTTGATTGCTTGCTCGCGCTTTTGGCGTATGCCATCAGCTTTATCAAGAATTGTTGCGATTTTTTTTTGTTCGCATAATGATATTTTCTTAAATTGTTGTTCTTTAATTATTTTATCTGAAACTGCGGGGTAATTAGCCCCGGTGGCTAGCTTAACTAGGCTATTAACAAAAGCTTCTGATTTTACATAATAGAAAAGGTATTTGGCTTCCACCTTTAACTTATTAGGACGTAGTACGCAAAAACCTGTCGATGCAATAGCCCCATCCAATTCCTTAGGGACAATAGCAACAGTATTGAGATTTGGCCTAACAGTTGAAATAATGATATCCCCCGCAAAAACAAGTTGCCTTGCTCTACTGGGTGCAGAGTCAGATGTAATGTCTGAGACACTCTCTAATACTATTTTTTTCTGGAACCTATCTACAGAGGCAATATCTATATATTTCCAAGAGCCATCCTTATTATTTGGATTGATCTTTTCTACTCTTTCTACCAACTCAGAAATAGAAATCACAGCATCCCCTCCAGCTCATCCAGATCCGCCAGAATCTCTTTCTCCAGGTCCTTCAGCCGCTTCAGTATCACCTTCGGATCTTCATACTCCTCCGCCTGATACACCACTTCTTTATAACGATTGATAGAGAGATCGTATTTCTGCGCAGCAATATCCGCTTTCGGTACTACAAACGCCGACTGAGTGCGATCTTTAAAATCAACGCCCACATCTATCCCTTCTGGGTGCTGCTGTTTCAGCAACGAGGCGAACTTCTCGCCCATAAAGTTATTAACCGGTAGCCCGCGTAAAGTACGGTAATGCTTCCAGCTTGCCAGTAGATGCGGTAGATCGTTGTCTTTTACCGGGTTACGTTTGTCATCCAAACTGTAGCCGTCATTTTGTAGATCGTAGAACCAGACCTCATCCGTCTGACCACCTTTGGTAAAGATCAGGATTGCCGTCGCTACGCCCGCATAAGGCTTGAATACGCCGGAAGGCAGGTTAATCACCGCTTCCAGTTGGTTATCTTCCACCAGTGTTTTACGTAGAGATTGATGCGCCTTGCTGGAGCCAAACAGCACGCCCTGCGGAACTATGGTTGCACTGCGCCCGCCTACTTTTAACATTTGCAGAATACGTGCCAGGAATAGTAACTCGGTTTTTTTTGTTTTCACCATTGCCGACAGCGTGGCGTCAATATCTTCCTCATCCAGAGAACCAGTAAACGGCGGGTTCGCCAGAATCAGGTTGAATGCGTTTTTACTGGCCTGAGGGAAATTGGTGCTGAAGCTTTGGCTCATTGTGTCCTGATAGTGAATATCCGGCTCTTCCACTCCGTGCATAATCAGGTTCATGGCGGCAATACGCAGCATGGTGGTATCAAAGTCGTAACCGTGGAACATGTTGTTATCCACATGGTCACGCCACGGCGTCAGCAGATCGCCGGTAAAGATTTTTTGCTCTTCTAATTCGCCGCGTTCGTTGGTGCCAATCTCGGTATGAATGGACTCCAGTGAACTGTATTTCTCCAGCAGGTACTCATAACTGGTTGCCAGAAAACCGCCCGTACCACAGGCCGGATCGCAGATCGTTTCACCACGTGCCGGGTTTGGCTCCATCATTTCAACCATTGTGCGGATAATGTGGCGTGGCGTGCGGAACTGACCGTTGATCCCGGCGGTGGTCAGCTTGCTTAACAGGTATTCGTAGAGATCGCCTTTGGTGTCGCCACGATCCAGCGGCAGGTTTTTGATCACCTCCACGGCTTTGGTCAGCAGTGACGGTTTAACAATCTCCAGGCGAGCATCTTTCATAAAGTTGCCCAGCAGCGTCACTTTCGTATCTTCAGCTTGCCCAAGCTGACGGAAATGCTGGAATACGCCGTCGCGCACTACGTCCATCATTTCATCCGAGCCGAGGTTACTGTAGTGGCTGAAGCGGAACTCCTGCTGCTCAGGCGCAAAGCGTGGTTTAAAATCAATGCCTGCGATTTGCTTACGCTTCTCGTCCCGTTGTTCCTGGGTATCCAGCATCCTGGAGTACATCAGGTAGGTGATCTGTTCGATAACGGTCAGCGGATTTGTGATACCACCCACCCAGAAATCTTCCCATAGTCCGTCGATTTTACTTTTTAAGTCACCGGTAATCATTGTTAACGTCTATACCCTGTTATAAATACAAAAGCCCCGCTGCCGGGGCTTGTCATGCGCGTATTATACCGTCGCCGCGTCGATCACAACACCCAACTCTTCGACTATCTTTTGCAACCGGGCGATCTGCTCTATGTCGGGGAACACGCCGGTAACGCCTTCGTTGTGGATATGCGTAAATGGCTGTTCAAAGAGCTGCCGCATTTCAATGGTGCCGTAATCGCGGATGTGGTTTTTCAGCAATGACAGGAAGCGCAGTTGCTGGCTGGTCAGGCTGTTGTCAGCGGCGAACTGTGCAAAGCGCACTTCAACCGCATCGCTGTCCATCCCGATAATGGTACGCAAAAGTTTATCCAGGCTGGCGGTCGCCTGCGGGTAGAACTCTTTCAGCGCCCGGATATCAACGTTAGGGTTCTGGATCAGCACCAGCTTAGCCAGTTCATCCAGCTCGTTTTGCGTCACCGGCTCGCCGTTGCGGATTTTCGTCAGTACCGGATTTTGCTGGAACAGCGGCTCCAGCGCTCCCTGAACCTGCTGACGATAGAGTTTGAAATCAATCGAGCGGATGTTGGTTTTGCGGGTTTCCGTCTGGATTAGGTTCACATCTTCGGTAATATCCACCTGTATCGAACCAAATTTTGGCGTCGCATCTTTCTCCATCAGGTGCATTATACCGCGCAGATGAATGCGGATATCCTCCAGCTCTTCCAGGTTGGCTTGCTTCCACCAGCCTAAATCACGAAGTTGATTAATCCGTTGTCCCTGTTGCTGCACTTGAGTCAGATGCGGCGGCAGACGTTCCACTTTCTCGATGATGACCGGCCAGAGCACATCCAGCTCTTCCGGGTTGGTATAACGGGCAGTTTGCGCCGCCAGAATATCCATATCAAAGCGCATGGCATCGCTTTGCCCGCGAACGTCCAGCCACTGCATCAGCGGGGCCAGGACAGATAGCAGATCCTGCTGTGTTTTCGGGGAAAGCTGGCGCAGCACTTTTTCATCGCTGTACTGCGCTTTTTGCTGCCACTTTTCCTGCACGGCAATCGACTTTTCATCCAGCGCGTTGATCTGCTCGCGGAGCTGGTGAGCGACTAAATCCACCGCCTGTTTGTCGAACTTACGCTGTGCAGCAGCCCCCAGCATAACCCACGCTTCGAAGCGTTTTTGCGCCAGCGATTTTGTCGCTGTGACTTCGGCCTCTTCGGTATGCAACTCGTGATACTCAAAGTTGCCCCAGTGATCGAAGATGCGGAATTTCTGTTTATCCAGCGGTTTGCCGTTGTCATCGTAGCCGTAGAGCCCCGAACAGAGGCGCGTACCACGGCCAATCATCTGCCAGAACTTCACTTTCGATTTGACTGGTTTGGCAAAGACCAGATTCACAATCTCCGGGACATCAATACCAGTGTCGAGCATATCTACGGAGATAGCGATGGTCAGCTCTTTGTTGGTGCTTTCATCCAGCCCTTTAAAATCGTCAATCAGTTGCTCGGCGCGGGGATCGTAGTTGTCGATGACTTGGCAGAAGCGTCCGGCAAACTGCGGGTACATGTCGTCGAACAACTCATTCAGCAACAGCGCGTGTTTATGGTTACGGGCGAAAATAATGGTTTTACCAGGTAGTTGGCCGTCCAGATCTTTCAGGCCGTTTTCCATCAAGTTACGCAAGATATAGCGGTTGGTATCTTTGTTATAAATTGCCTCATCCAGCGCCTTGCCATCAAATTCCAGCGTATTGGGATCGATACCCTGTTCTTCCAGTTCGCGGATTTGTGCGTCGCTTAATTTTTCCCGTTTGATGCCTTCGCGCAGGAATTCTGTGGTGTGCGTGACGACCTCATAGGGAACCAGATTGTTATCGGCGATGGCATCTTCCAGGCTGTAGTTGGCGGTAGGGATACGTCCTTCACAACCGAACAGGCCGAAAGTGGTTTTACTCACCATGTCGATCGGCGTGGCCGTCAGGCCAATCTGGAGGGCATCAAAATACTTAAACAGATCGCCGTAGACGTTGTAGATCGAGCGGTGGGATTCATCGGCGATGATCAGATCGAAATAACCGACATCGAAATGGTCCATGATTTTCATCATGCCGGGATAAGTGGCAATGTAGATCCTGGCGTTCTGCCTGTCTGCTTTTTTCGATTTTCCGACCACATACAACGGTTCATTGGTGAACTGATTGAAGGCATTCGCCGCCTGTTTGCGCAGCTCTTTACGGTCGCAAAGGAACAGAACGCGTTTTACCCAACGGGCATCAATCATTAGTTTGCTTAGCGCAATTGCCACGCGGGTTTTACCAGTGCCGGTGGCCTGAACGATTAATGACTGACGATATTTATTGGTAAACCGTTCGCTGACGCGGGCAATGGTTTCAAGCTGATACAAACGTCCGGCAACGGCCTTACCTTCGTTGTCTTTTACGTGCGGCACACTGTTCAGCGGCAGACGGGTTTCTCGCTGCTGAATAAGATATTGCAGGCTTTCCTTGCTGTAGAAGCCAAATACCCGGCGCGGAGGATAGCCATGAGTTTTATGGTCGTCCCACAGCCAGATGTCGTAGCCGTTGGTGTAGAAAATGACCGGACGCTGACCATATTCTTTTTCCAGCCAGTCTGCATACAGTCGGGCCTGAATTCGTCCTTGTTCGGCATTGACGCTGGTTTTTTTTGCTTCCACCACCGCCAGCGGTTTATGCGCCTCATCCCACAAGACATAATCCGCGTAACCGTCGCCGGTTGCAGTAGGCTGTTCTTTAACCGGGTGTTCCTGCGTAACCTGATCGGTATTCTTAAGTTCTTCACCTACATTCCAGTCAGCAGCAAGCAGACGAGAATCAATCAGACGGCGGCGGGTTTCCGCTTCATCAATAGAGAGGATATCAGCAACATGTTGGTTACGCGCCCTGGCTTCATTCAGGCGCTGAGTAAGGTGTTCGGCCTTTTCCTGCTCCTGTTGTAATGCGCGTTGTAATGCCAATTCGCGCTCACGGCTTTCATCTTGAGCCCTGATTGCATCTTCCAGACGTTTTTCATCTGCACGACCTGAAGATTGCGTTAACGGAGGGAGAGAAAATTTGGGGCAGTTATCAACATTACCGTGGGCGTAACGAACATATAGCCAGACACCTAATAAATACGCTTCCTTAAGCAGCCAGTAGGTATCTTTGGCTTTGATACGTCCACCGTGCGCGGCGCGGTTGCCGTGGATACGCAGCGCATCCATTTTCATGATGATGGCTTCCGGCATCATGCTGGTAAACACATCGGCGTTCATTAAATCGTACAGATTTGCTTTGATGCCTTCAGGCAGCCGTTCCTGACGGTATAACCAACGCACCATCAATTCGGTGTAGTTGCGCAGCTTGACCAGACAGCTTTCCGGATCGGAGTGAACATAGCGTTCCGCCATACACGCGAGTTCTGCCAGTTCCGGCCACTGGCTGCGCAACATTTCAAAATTGAGAGACTGCTCCATCAATCATCGCCTTATGTCGTGGATACAACAGCATTTCTGAAAAGAATATCACACTAATTTGGCAGACAAAGTGAGCTTGTACATCTTCAGGGCACTGAAGAATGAACACGTGGTACGGGGCAGGATAACTTCAGTGGTGCGTAAAATTCACATATTCATCCATTAGATGGGTTAGCTTTGAGTTTGCTTCCTGACGCTGTAACAGCCAAAAGCAGAACTCTTCATCATTCATTTTCTTAAGGTTCTCCAGCCAGTCGTCGAGAGGCGCTCCGAGCATACGGTCATACCAGAAAAGCCAAACAAGCTTATGGCGATACTCCACGTTATCGAACTGCTGAAGCAGGCTTATCAGTTTATTGGCAAGTGAGCGTTGCTTGAGCCTGACACACTCGCTAAGCAATACACCTTCAAGGCCTCCGTGAGTAAAAAGCAATTGCCCGTCAGTCTCCAGGCTAAGACGTAAATCATTTTGAATACTCAGCGGTTCTGGCTTGGTTTTGTTATAGATCATTCGGTACAGGCACTGTGGTACGATCCCAGGTACAGGGCCGGTATCCGGGAAGTAGAGTGTCGACAGCGTAAGGTAATGGCTGGGATAAATATTCTGATGGCATATTCCATGCCTGACAGTCAGTTTGGTCAGATCGGTAAGCCAGCTTTGGTAGGTTTTGAGTAAAAAATCATAGCGAGCGATTGTATCTTGCATGGGGAATTATCCGTATGTGCTGTATTCAAACTGGCGTCATATTGCGCTTTGGGGAGATGACGCTGATGGTTTTCGCAAAGGTGATTAATGACGGGACTGGCGGATACGCTCCTGCAACCAGGACTCTATTTCACTTTGTAGCCAACGGGAACTGCGCCCCAGCTTGATGGGTTTCGGAAAGACACCATCTTTGATGAGTCGATACATCCACTTATCACTGACGCCTAATAGACGGGTAATGAAAGCCATATCGACAAATTGGTCTTCAAGTAAGGAAGGTTTGATGGTCATGATTGAGTTCTCCGGTAGCATTGGGTTAGCCGGAGTCGTGGTTGATGATTACTCATGCCAGCTCCGACATACCAACCGGTGAATCTGTAAAAAGTCCGAGAATGTTGTTCAGCGTATGCGTGGTCTACCTCGGTTGCTTTTTACCGGTATCACGCTTTTGCCCGCGATAATGCCATTTTCCTTTTGCTCACATTTAGCCAGATAGCTAATGACATAACGTAAATCATCGATCTCGTCCGTATCAAAATGTCGGATCACCTTGCCAATTTTGATTTCGTAAATATCTTTAGGGACACAAAGATGATGATATCCATCATGATTTGTCACTTGCTTCCAGATATTCCCCATAGCTCGGGATACAGGATAATGACAGTTCTGAAACTGCCCATTTAGATAGCAAACAAAATGGACATGCAGTCCTTTTCTCTTCGCGTACTCTATCACCCAGTAATAGCCCACAATCGGAAGGGATTTTTCGAACCCTTTAATCAGCATTAGAACTTCGTTATACATTGAATGTTTGCAGGCATGCCCAAAGCTTGCTGAGTTCTTTTTATAGGCAAAGTCGATCCTGAAAGGTAGTAATTTTGAAAATCGCTGGAACATAGCCTCCATATGCGTATTGATATCAGTCAGCAATAGCCCATCCATTTTATACTTTGGGTTGGCGTTATATGGTCGTTTCATTTTTCTTCCTCAGTAGTGATTCAAAGGAAGAGGTGGTTCTGTAATTTATACGAGTATAAGTCGATAGGTCTATCTAGTAGATGCTCATCATCTTTTACTCATGTGGGATATGATAGTTGTATGTACTTCTTTTAATAATACTAATTAACCTTAATTCTCTGTTGTGGTTGTTTAAAGCACAACCCGTTTTCTGAGGCAATAATCGAGGATGATGGAAAATCATCCTTGACGGGGAGTACGAATTAGCGACCAAATCATAGACCGAAATGTCCCTTAAAAGTAACAGTACCGCAGTTTTGCTATCACTAACTTTTGAGGTATCCCGAATTTGTGGATATGACTGCTTTATCCTTGAACTGTTCCACGCCCTGATAGACGTTCTTGCCTCTAAATTTTTGTAATAGAATCACCACTCAGATACCAGTGCATCCAGTGAATGCGTAACATTAGACCATGATAACTTCGAATTTTTTCACTTGAAATCAATGTGAAGTGCCTGTAAAACAAGATGATATGTAACTTAAAATTACTGTAAATCACTAAGTGATTTTATTGGCGTGGGAGATTGAAAATGGTTCGAGTAGTTCGTAATGATGGTGAAATGATAAAAATCCTGGAAAATGCACTACAGCGATACAATATTAATTGCCCATCACATGCAGGTGATAAGAATTATCGCACCTACCTCGAACGTGTCAGAAAACACTGCCAGTCTCTTGGTCATAACGAGCAGGATTTAGACACTTTCTTCGCTGAGGTGGAAAGCTATCAATCATTTTCCTTCCCTACGGAAGTTGATCTTGGATGGTTTAAAAGTGATGCTCGTGCGAGCCTGTGGTTGGCATGTGAATTATATTCTGAAACACAAGGAATGACGTTGGGAACGAGGATTCTTGATATTTTGTCTCCAGATTCTTTACCGCCCGATCATCTTGTCAGGATACAGAATATCAGTAAGGTAATTTACAGCTGGCCACTGAGTATAACACCTAAGGAGTTTATGAAATCTAAAGCAATAGAATGGGCTAAATTAATTGAGCATGAAGATATTTTTAGTGATGTTTCCTCTCAAGAAAATGATGTTTCTGGTTGGTTAAAAGGTTTTCTAGACAAACACATTCCGTCTTTAGGTGTGCGGGTTTGTGGTAATTCCAGAGACGAAACTCTTGCATGGTGCTACGCACTATACTTCGAATGGAGAAAGAAAAACTCAGGGTCACCTGATACAGTGAGTTTATTTAAAATTAAGTTCAAAAGTGCATGGGCAACACAAAAGAATAGGTTGAAAAACAAAGTATATAAAAAACTAAAGCCACTGAATATCTACATTTCAGGAGATGCCCATCGGATGTTAAGGACGTTAGCCTTAGAAGAATGCATATCAAACGATAAAGTAGTTGAGCATGCAATTATGACTGCATACAAAAATAAAAGATCAAAGCAGTGATAACATTTTAAAAAAAATTCAGATAGATATTATTTCATTGAATGCCCCCGAAGCCATTCTGGCTCGGGGGAGGTTTTCTGTCTGAGGTCGTTTCATGAAAAAATCAGAAGGTCTGCAAGCCATTGAGAAACCGTTGGCGTCGCTCCCCCATGCTTTCGGCAAACACATTCTTGACCATATTTACAAGCTCACTCATCACGAACCGGTCATCGGCATCATGGGCAAAACAGGTACGGGTAAATCGTCGCTCTGCAATGCGTTGTTCCGGAGTGAGGTTACGCCCGTCAGTGAAGTCGATGCCTGCACTCGTGAAGTGCTGCGATTGCGTCTGAGCAGCGGTGAACATAGTCTGGTACTTGTAGATCTACCCGGTGTCGGTGAGAGTGAGAAACGGGATGAAGAATATGAATCTTTGTATCGTCGTATCCTCCCTGAGCTGGATCTCATCCTGTGGGTTATCAAAGCCGATGATCGCGCTTTCTCTGTGGATGAGTGCTTCTACCGACGAGTGATGACGGGTTACCAACAGCGAATACTGTTTGTCGTTAACCAGGCTGACAAAATCGAGCCATGCCATGAATGGAACGCTGCCAGCAATACTCCCTCACCTAAGCAGTCGGCTAATATCAAGGCCAGGCTGGAGTCCATTTGCCAGCTATTTTCACCGCTCCATCCGGTGTGTGCTGTCTCAGCGAGGACAGAATGGAATCTACCATCAATGGTAGAAACCATGATGCGTTGTCTTCCGGATCGTGCCACTAGCCCAGTGGCGACGCAATTGCATGGGAGGCTGTGCAATGAGCCGGTAAAAAAGCAGGCACGTGAGAGTTTCGGCAGGGCAGTAGGTGAGGTGTTTGATTCTGCGGAAGCGGCATCATTTATTGCCGCGCCACTAAAAGCGGTCATTCGTACAGTCCGCGATGCTGTAGTATCCGTTGCCCGTGCCGTTTGGGACTGGATTTTCTTCTGAGCTGGCTTACCTGCCATTATCTTCGGGACATACCCTGTCCGTTCTGACGTTTTATAATCTGTTGAATTTCGGTGGTTTCCTCTTTACGCCCCGTCACGACTGATTTTGGCAACTGTAAAAAATACGTCTTATTGTGTCCATTCCCTGTCCTACCCCCTCGTTAAAATAACCGTTTTATTATCAGCAAATTATCCCAATGGAGAACTTGTCTCATGACTCAGGCTGAACGCCGCCATGACCGGCTTGCCGTCAGGCTGTCGTTGATTATCAGCCGTCTGGTGGCTGGCGAAACACTGGATTTGCGAGCGCTGGCAATGGAATTTGGTGTGTCGGTTCGAACCCTACGCCGGGACTTTCGGGAACGGCTGATGTATCTGGATCTGGAGTACCGCAAAGGCCGGTGCCGTTTGTTATCCGGTAGCCGCCAAAGAGAGCTGGCGGTAATGACATTTGCCCGCCAGTCAGGCGTTGAAGCACTGTTTCCTGATATGGATAACCATCTGGTCAGTTCACTGTTGAGCGGACCAGGGGAGTCTCCTTGCCTTATCTGGCAGGGAACAGCCCAGGCTTCATTCCCGGACTCAGGCATATTCACTCGGTTAGTAAGTGCCGTATCGGAACATCGAAAGGTAACGCTGCTCGGTAACGGTTGCCGGTGTACAGGCCTTGCTCCCTATCGGCTGGTTTTGCGCGAAGGCAAGTGGTATCTGACAGGCGAGCATCAGGCACAAATTGCCGTCTTTCCCCTGACCGATATTCGGGCGGTCACGCTACACAAGGATAGCTTTACCCCAGATGTAATAGTGCGCGACATCCTCTCTCGCCCGGATTTTCTTCAGGCTTTACCACATTTTCGCTTTTTCCATTCATTGCTTGTCGCAACTGACGGCGGGCTTATACCTCAGAAGGAATAACCACGATGAAATTATTTACCACTACATTGCTGGCTGCCAGCCTTTGCCTGGGTACTGTTTTTCCGGCTGACGCTGGAAACACCGTCGGCACTGTTAAAGCCTGGCAATACATGCAGGCCGACGGCTGGAGATCAGCCGATGGTATGGATGACAACACGCTGCACAACATGCTCTATCAGGCCAGCGTGATTGATAACTACCCATGGACGAAGCAGTTTCTGCTACGTGTCCGTGGCGGCGGTCCCATTTTCCTGGCCGACAAGAAAACCCACACTATTCGTCAACTAAAACTAAGTCCTGTCGGTGAAACCTACAATGACATTGAAACGGTTTATCAGGGAGAAGATAAAGGGGAAGGCTGCTACTTCGCCATTATAGATAACCAGTCCTCGGCCAGATACGAAGCGGAGCAAAGTGTTCTATACAGCTATCCTAAGGTCGAGAATATTGATAACGAACTGGCTAAAGTCAGGCAGAAATTCAGCCCACAAGTAGTTACGGTCATTCCGGATAACTGCGTAAATAAACAACAGCAGGCCGCATTGGCGGCTAAGCGCTCAGAAGAGGATCGGAAGCTACAGCAATGGGTGGCGCAGCAAAGCCTGGCGGAATTATGTCGTCGCACAGGCAACTGCTAATTTCTTCGCAATAACTATCAAAGGAAAAGAATGATGGACCAAGATTATCAGAAGGTTATTGCTATGCCTTTCACCATAACGTTAAAGATATTTGCGAAGCCAGATTGCAGCAATATCCTGCCACTCGTTAATCGAACTGCTAAAGCTTTATCTCTCATTGTCGGTTTAATGTTGTGCCTTCCATCCTCCGCTTACGCAGATGAACAACGCTATATCAGCATCCGCAACACCGATACGGTGTGGACTCCCGGTAATATCTGCTCGTATCAGTTCCGCCTGGATAACGGCGGTAGTGGTATGGGTTTTGGCCCATTGGCTGTTTCGCTGCGGCTGAAAGACAAGTCGGGCAACTCGCTGGCTACGGGAACCATGGATGTTGCCCCCTTTGGTGACAGTGATGCCACTCGTTCTCAGGACGCTTTTCTGGAGCATGCATGTGTCAAAAACGTCAGCGCTATTGAAATCATAAAGGCGACTGAAAAGCGCAACGGCTACCAGGTCAGGCTGCCACTGTCCATTTTCGACCCACAGTATTACCAGCCACTGTCAGTATCGGTTGCCGGGAAGAAGGCATCATAACTGGCTTAGATTTGATTCTGCCAAGTCCCAACTTAGCACAACACCTCACTACACATCAGGCCATGCCTCCTTCGGGAAGCATGGCCTTTTCGTTTTTAATCTCTAAATAAGGAATTGCCATGACCCGATTAGCCAGCCGCTTTGGTGCGGTTAACTTGGTACGCCGTGATCGCCCGTTAACCCGCGATGAACTAGCACATTATGTACCGAGTGTTTTCAGCGAAGAAAAGCATAAATCCCGTAGTGAGCGCTATACCTACATCCCAACCATTACCCTGCTCGACAACCTGCAACGTGAAGGCTTTCATCCGTTCTTTGCTTGCCAGACCCGTGTGCGCGACCAGAGTAAGAGAGAGCACACTAAACACATGTTACGCCTTCGCCGCGTAGGACAAATCACCGGCAAACAGGTGCCAGAAATTATTCTGCTTAACAGCCATGACGGCTCCAGCTCATATCAGATGTTGCCGGGATTATTCAGGTCGGTTTGTCAGAATGGGCTGATTTGTGGTGAGAGTTTTGGCGAGGTGCGTGTGCCGCATAAAGGCAACGTAGTAGAGAAGGTTATTGAAGGGGCTTACGAAGTGTTGGGGATATTTGACCGGGTGGAGGAGAGGCGCGATGCCATGCAGTCGCTGATGTTACCACCCCCCGCCCAGCAGGCTATGGCTAAAGCGGCATTAACTTATCGCTTTGGTGAAGAGCATCAGCCGGTGACGGAATCGCAAGTCCTATCCCCGCGCCGCTGGCAGGATGAAAGTAACGACTTGTGGACCACTTATCAACGTATTCAGGAAAACCTGATTAAAGGCGGCCTGTCGGGGCGAACAACCAAAGGAAAGCGCACCCATACTCGTGCTGTGAAAGGAATCGACGGCGATGTAAAGCTCAATCGCGCGTTGTGGGTGATGGCCGAGAATATGCTGCAGCTTGCTTCATGAATCGCTTATTCGAGTTTGTTGATAGCCCTGTAACTCCCGGTTGCGGGGCTTTTGCTTTAAAGGAACCCCCATGCCTGAACTGATTTTACCCCCGACTTTCCCGGTGAATGAACAGCGTATTATTCGTCGCGCCATGCGCCTGCTGGAGAAATACCTGCGCCAGCCTGGTGAGCAGTTTCTTGCCGCGAATTGTACGAAAACCTGGCTACAACTGCATCTGGCGCGACAGGAAAGAGAAGTCTTTGTCGTACTCTACCTCGATAATCAACATCGCCTGCTGGAACACGAAACTCTATTTCTCGGCACGATCAGCCATACCGAAGTTCATCCCCGTGAAATTTTAAAATCTGCACTGCGCCATAACGCAGCAGCGGTGATAGTCGCCCATAACCATCCGTCCGGGATTACGGATGCAAGTAAGGCAGACAGAACCATCACCGCCCAAATCGTAAACGCTCTGGGTCTGGTCGAGGTTCGGGTGCTGGACCATTTCATTATCGGCAATGGCGAAATATTGTCTTTTGCTGAACGGGGCTGGCTGTAGCGAGAAGTTCCACCTATTTAATGGATATATAAAACAGGACTAAATGATGGATAAAAACGATCCCGCTGAATGGGGGCTTCGACGTGATATCACGCCGCGTGTAGGAGCACGACTGGTACAGGAAGGAAATCAACTGCATTACCTGGCTGACCGGGCCGGTGCCACCGGCACCTTTAAGGAAGCTGAGAGCCGCAAACTGAATGCAGCATTTCCGCATTTCGTGGAGCAGATGGAGTTAATGTTACTCTCCGGGGAACTAAATCCCCGTTATGCGCACTGTGTCACCCTGTACCATGATGGATTTACCTGTGAAGCCGACAAGCTTGGCTCTTATGGTTACGTCTACATCGTCATTTACCCTACTCAACTCTGACCGACTTTAGCCTCAACCTTAACGAGAACAACCCCATGAAAACTTTACCTGCATCAACTCAGCGGGCGGCTAAGCCATGCCCGACACCCGTAGTTGTCTGGCAAACGCTGCTTACCCGTCTGCTGGAGCAACACTATGGCCTGACTCTGAACGACACGCCATTCTACGATGAAACAGTCATTCAGGAACATATTAACGCCGGTATCACACTGGCTGATGCCGTTAACTTTCTGGTGGAAAAGTACGAGCTGGTTCGTATCGATCGCAGAGGGTTTAGCTGGCAGGAACAATCGCCTTATCTGCGGGCTGTAGATATTTTGCGGGCGAGACAGGCAACGGGTCTGTTACGACAAAGCCATAATCTTTCGACACGCTGAATCTTGCGAGTCTCCTTCCCGAATTACATTCCCTATCTGTCTTCCTTATTTACTCATTGCATAATGCGCCTGCCACTCCCGGCAGGCGTGTTTGCTTTTATACGGACAAAAATCATGCAAACAGAAGCTGAAGTCTTAACTGACCATAATGAGCTAATTTGCTCAACCAGTATTGAACGCATCGTCACAGGACGTGATGCTGCGCTGAGCTTGATAGAAATCCTGATCCATAAGCTTGATGATATCTCGCGGCTAACCTCCAGCATCGGTGGTGATGTGGCGGAGCATTGGGCGATGCGACAGGGCCATTCCTTTGACTGCTGGTTGATGCAACCAGTAGATAAAGCGATGCCGGTGATTACCCGCAATATCGATCGCAGTATCTGGCGCGATCTCATGCTGAAGTCCGGGATGTTGACCTTGATGGATGCCGAAGCCCGCAGCCAGTGGGTGAAGAACCTGGAGGAGGGCGATCTCCCGGCGATTAGCGAAGCCAACATCCTAAGTACCTTTGAACAACTCCACCACAATAAGCAGGATGTTTTCGAACGTGGGATTATCAATGTATTTAAAGGGTTAAGCTGGGACTACAAAACCAATAATCCCTGTTATTTCGGTAAGAAGATTATCGTCAACAATCTGGTGAAGCACGACCGATGGGGCTACAGCCTGAACTGGGGCTGGCGGCGCGATCAGTTAGCCGATCTGGAACGGATGCTCTACCTGCTGGATGGGAAAACTATTCCCGATAACCGGCATGATGTCTCCATCCGGTTTATGGATTTTGTGCGCGATAATCCGCATCAGCAGGTTTTCGAAGACGATTTGTTCACCATCCGCTACTTCCAGAAGGGCAGTGGGCATATCACTTTTAAACGCCGGGATCTGGTGGAGAAGATGAATGATATCGTGGCGAAGCACTATCCGGGGATGTTGCCTGCGAAATGAGATGTGATGTTTTTATAGGCACCTCTATGCTAATCTTAATAGGAGTTATTAAATGTTATTAAAGGAGGTGATCCCTATGGGTTCGCTTACTAAACAAACCATCAGCGCACAGATACCCGTTGAATTGGCTGCTGCTGTTGAGAATCTGGCAATTGAGTTGGACCGTTCTAAGAGCTGGATTATTAAAGAAGCGTTGACCAGTATGCTGGCCGAAAGAGAACGGCGTCACCAGAGCATCCAGGCCGGTCTTGCGGATGTGGATGCCGGTCGCGTGGTGAGCCACTCGGACATGGTGGATTTTGCTAATCGCTTAAAGAAATCCTGATAAATGGAAGTTTACTGGACGCTTAAAGCTCAGGATGACCTGGAGCGTATCTACCGTTTTGCCCTTCAGTACAGCCGCCAGCACGCCGATGACGTTTTGGATCGCCTGATTACTGGTTGTGCTGGCCTTACAGCGCATCCGGCAATTGGCGTACAGCAGACTCGGTATGAACCTCGTGAGGTCCGAAAAGTGTTATTCGATGATTACGAGGTTCACTACGAACTTCGCGATAGTGACATCTATATCGTGGATCTCTGGCATACCAAAGAAGAACGATGAAAAGATTTTCTTTTCGTCCATGAGTGCTGATGAATGAGTAAAAACACAGTTTTGTGTTTTTTACTCAATTTTGTGTTTTAATGGCACTTTCTACTCCTTCTGAAGGATGGATGCCATGTTACAGAACAACATCAAACAGCTCCGTACCCAGCTATCTATCACTCAGCGCGAGCTGGCATTTATGGTCGGCACCAGCCAGCAACAAATTCAGCGTATCGAAACCGGGAAGGTTGCGGCAAAGCTGAGTCTTGCACAGGCAATATGCAATGCCCTGGATAAACCTCTAAACGTAGTGTTCCCGGAAAGCGATCGGTTGATAAACGACTTCCGCAAGAAGCGTCGTAAAACCGATGAAGATCTTGAGGCGATAGCCACAAGCGGTATTGAAATGGATAGCGGTCTCTGGACCGTAAAACTTTGGCTACAGGGGCGGCAGGAATATTTGTTGTTGCCCATTTCAGCAGCGGATAAGCGGAGGTTTTATTATTATTTTCAGGAAAAAAACACCCCAAACACAGAACGCTTCTTCGTTTTAGATTCTTCCGAGTATCGTTATGCGTTAAATATGCGTGAAGTGGTATTTCATCAGTTTCTGTCTGATGGCTTTGCCCCCATCGTGAGCGAAGAGGATGATGCCTACGAAGACGATTATTTTAATGTCCATATCACGCTGGTAAACGGCGGACCAGTGATTCCACTGAGTGTTGAGCCTGATGCGCCGCAAAACGAAGAGACGGATGATATCGGTCAGTTGAATGCGTTCTTTGATACGCTGGATTGCGAGCCTGAAACCACGGATCGTTATATGCTAACCGACGAAGATGGAGAAGATGCTTTCATCCGTATTGGTTCTATCGCTATGGTGCGAGTCGCGCTTGACGCGTTAGAACCTGTGGAAGATGATGAAGAGTAATTTTTGAGCTAGCTAAGACCTCAGAGAATCGCGTTGAGTATACATGTGAGTATATGTGTCGGTTGTCTTGTTTTTAAATTTCAATTATTTCAGTTGTTTACGTCGAAAATCACGGTGCGGCCTTCGCACCAAATAGTATAAAAGTTCCATGCATAGGGTAGGTGAAACATGGTTTCTATCTGTCATGCCAGCGTATAAAAAACATTTCTAACGGTTTTCTGTTAGTCCAATTCGAAAACCTTCAGCTCTTAAACACCTGACTCTGATGCCATTCAATAAACCTTTCCGCAGGCCAGAAAACTTTATCTTGCGGTAAATAAAGTTGTTTTCCGTCACGCTGCCAGAAAAGGTGATCCACAACCGGGCTGCGGTTTACGCCACCGGAAATACGGATGGTCATCTGCTCATCTATTCCTATCGCTCCCATATCAAAGGCAGAGTGATGGAGGGAACAAAGGGCCAGTCCATTATTCACTTCGCACGGTCCACCGTATTGCTTCCAGCGGATATGCGCCGCCTCCAGTCCTACGAGTGCGCCATCAAGCCGCAAATCGTAGCCACATATTGCGCAGCGCGAGTGATATGCCCGAAGAACAATCTCCCTGAAACGCGGATCACGCGCTTTCATCAGAGACGTAAAATCAAACCCCAGACGGTCTGCCAGAAGTATCTGGAGACTTTCCGGGAAACGCTCAGACATGATCTGCAGCGCCAGTTTATTGATCATTCCTGGTGCTTCTCGAAGGATTTGGAAGCTGCTTTCGTCAAAACCACCAGTCACATGATTCTCAATCAGCTCACGTTTTGTCGGCTGGATATTGCCCTTGCGTGGCTTACAACCCTCAGTATTTTCAAGTGTCCAGAATCCGTCAGTCCTCAACCGCCAAAAAGGCATATTTGGATAGTAGTCGCGCCGCTTAGGGCCGAAGTCAGCCAGCAATTTTGTCAGCGGTTCGTGGATCTCTTGCCCATAGTCGAAGAGTCGGGAATGCCCCCTCAGATATTGAGAGAGAACATAAAGCAACAGCAAAGGTTTATGCGGCGCGCACTGGTCGCCCTTGCGCCAGACTGCCACATTTGAAATTGCCGTTTGCAGTGCTTTACGAGAGGTCATAGCTGAAGTTTAACAGGTTGAAGTTATTGCGATCATGCTCGCAAAGAATAGGTAATTCAATGAAAGTCAGGGAAAAATAATCCGAGGCGTCACGAAAATCTCGCGACCCAAAATTAACGGGATCGCGCGCGGACTGTCACCGAATCTCAGCTTCCCATAAGGCATTCCCTGTGCTCTGAAATTCTATCCACCAGCCAATTCACCCCACCATCATCAGCAATCTCCGCCAGCGGTACAGAAAACCCGATGCCTTTGATGTTCTTATCATCCGATAACTGCATCTTTGAAACGGTCTCAGGATATCCGTCATAGTTGCCCCACAGTTCTTCGGGGGATGCGTAAGTGGCATCATCGTTTACCGCAAAAAAGAGATACACATTCAGATAGCTTTTGGCTTCTTCCGCCGTGGTTTTCAATCCTGTGGCTGGCGGTTCGTCATCTTCACCGTATTGCAACACACGCTGGTCACATTCCAGTTCGCTGTCTGTCACCAGCTTAAAGTCCAGCACATAGTCGCTCGCTGTCATCGGCGTGTTGGGTCGTTGCTGTTTACTGAACACAAACGAAACGTCCATTATCGGCAGGAAGTCCCATTTCCAGTTTTCCAGCGGATTTGCCCCGCGGCGGGGCGGCTTGTTGAAACTCCAGGTGTCCCACAGCAGAAACGATGCCTCCATTTTCTGTGCGACTTCGTTGATCATCGGCAATATATGCTGGTAATACGCCCCGCAGATGCGGTGGGCTTGTCGGACCTGAGCAAAAGGGTCGTGCATCATTGTTGTTCCTTCAAAAATGAGAAATTATTGGAAAGCGGTGTATCTGCCATAAATTGATGAAATCGTTGCCAGGGGAGCAAAGGCTCCCGGATGCCATAGAGCGCAAGGGCCTTCAGGCAATCAGCGACGATGCGCTTATCCTGTGGTGCTTCCCACTCTGTGTACTGGAAAACCTCCCGGACCCTGCGCCATTCCGTGCCATGAAACTCTACCTGCGGAAACTGTGTTTTTAGTTCCTGAAACCAGTTCTCTGCAGTGGCCGGTAAATTGCCCAGCGCCAGAAAGTGAACGCTGTCTTTGGCGTTGTCATCCGCCAGATAGGTATAGAGTTCTTTCCGCCATTGCTGCAGATATTGCCTGCCGCCAGCCGGTGGTTTGACTTCAATGATCAGCGCCGTATGCTCAAAAGCGATCACCAGATCGGGTTCGGCAAATCGTTCGTCTCCTGAAAGAAAGGGTTGCATCTTCTCATCAGCAGGATCAGGGAAAACATATTTGGGCCAGAAGGTGATGGATGCAAATTTTCCCCAACTGTCCCTGTTAATTCCCAGCATCGCTGAAAAAAACTGATCCATTGCTGCCGGGGATAAATAGCTAACGCGGCTCCAGATTGCTGCTGTGAGTAAATCCTCATAAGACTGAAAAACGGTTCGCCAGCTTTGTGGTTCACCGCCATCGAGCATTATCCTGCCCGCTTTTCCTTCCAGAATGGCATTTAACATGTGGCACTCCTTGTTAATTAATTATGTTATTTTTCTTAGCCCTGATCCGCCCCAGTTTGATCGTCACCTCTGCCGGCATGTCATCCAGATTATCTTCCCGTAACCCCATTACTACGTTATATCCCATCATTAACGAACGATCGCCCAGGCGTGGCAGCGGTGCGAGCTTCATTGGGATAGTCAGAGACAGGCTGGCATCGTAATCACATCCCAGATACACACGCAACAAAGTAAACACGTCTTCCCGCAACTGACCGCCTGGCAACCAGCCTTTAGCCTCAGCCGCGTCTTCGGTAAACATTTCCACGCCGATGCAATAGTTGGCGTCCTCCGTATGACTGCCAAGAACCAGATGATCGCCTAACTTTTGTTGCTCTGAAAACGAGAATCTCGCCCGTTTGCCTGCCAGCATC
>Ga0308163_10001677_pt1 | contig 22770 bp, 14 predicted proteins | sample PhyTR1_FD_201037 | JGI IMG/M metagenome (GOLD analysis project Ga0308163, IMG submission 201037) | Phyllosphere microbial communities from UC Gill Tract Community Farm, Albany, California, United States - DLSLT.R1 | ecosystem: Host-associated > Plants > Phyllosphere > Unclassified | place: USA... | reverse complement strand
TTGCTGAGGTTGCTGAGGTTGCTGAGGTTGCTGAGGTTGCTGAGGTTGCTGAGGTTGCTGAGGTTGCTGAGGTTGCTGAGGTTGCTGAGGTTGCTGAGGTTGCTGAGGTTGCTGAGGTTGTTGAGATGGCTGGTGTTGTTGAGTCTGGGCGGGGGGCTCGTCAATGCTTTCAGCGAACGACTGGCTGTTTGCCGTGGTCGCGAAACTTTCAAGTGGCACATCGTTACGAGTGTAGAGCAAGCCAACTCGCTGTTCTTCGTACTGCAGCGTGGGGGTCATGAATGCCAGATCGTTCTCGACTGATGCGAACTGTCCCTCGACTTTCCCGGCCTCAAGGATGGCGTGCTGGCTGCTTAGAGGGTAATCACCGGTGGTGACCAGTTTAAGGGTGGCGTCTGCCAGATGGGCTGTGCCTTTGACGACCAGGGTCTGGCTATTGCCGGAGGCATCCACCGCGTAGGCCACTACGGCGGTACGGGACAGATTGAGGTCTCCCAGCACTTGGGGGGCGCCATACACCTCGTCGAGGGTCATGCGCCCGTTTACGTTCAAATGATTGACCAGACCAGCCCCGGCGAAGTGGCCGTTCTCCTGAACATTCACAATGCCGTGGATGACGCCCAGGTTGGTCAGATCGCCACCAGATGAAACGGTGGCGCCGCTGCCAATTGCACCTTTGTTGACCAATATGCCGTCGGTCAAGGCAGTACCGGAAATGTCCCCTTCGTTGACCAGCAACGCCTTGGGATGAATCAGCACGCCGAGACTGAAATCACTCGGCCCGCTGCGTGTCCATTTGCCCCGCCTGACCTCCAGCCCGTCGAAGTTCCGGGTTTCACCGAGCGCTCCTTTTTTGTCCGCATCGAGTTGCAGCAGGTTGGTACCCCCGCCACCATCGACCCGTCCGGCGAAACTCCCTCGGGCCTGTACTGTGACGAGGTCATTGCGTTCATCGAGTGCCAGGGATACGCCGTCCTGCGCCTTGTAACCCTTGTTGATCCTGTGCGGGACGGTCTCCGGATGATGAATGAAAGCGTCGACGGCTGACTTGAGTGCTTCGGGCGTTGCGAGCGTAAAGTCTTGAACGTCGACCGGCATCTCTTGGGCCATGGACAGGTCTGCGCAACCCAGCGCCAGTGAAATGGCCAGAGCCAGATGTTTAGGTCGATAGTGAAATTGAACGGGCATCGAGTTCAGCCTCTCTTGGAAGGAGGCCAAACTCTAAGTTGGCGCCGGGCGACACCGATGTCAGCTGGATCGCACACGGTTGCAGGCGACGTCGGATTGAACAGCGGAAAACGACGACCTGGCGCAGAATTGCGAAATACTTCCTACCGGCCCGTCGCCCTTTCCTACAAGTGACGTTGTCGCTGCACAGGCTCGGGGCATGAACGACTGAAGCGCGCCCGAGGGCAGCCGATCACCTCAACGGCGATGCGCGTAGGCCTTGCCGTAATGGCGCTCCATTCGCGCCTGAATCAATTCCAGGCCGATCGACATCAGCCAGTAAATGATCGCCGCCGTGGTCAGCATCTCGATGTAGCGGTAGCTCGAACGCCCGTAGGACTGGGCCAGGAACATCACTTCCCACACGCCCATCACCGAGATCAGTGACGAGTCTTTGAGCATCGAGATGAACTGGTTGGTGGTCGGCGGGATGATGGTGCGCATGGCCTGGGGCAGGGTGATCCGCCAGAAAATCACACTCTCGCGCATGCCCAGCGCCAGTGAGGCTTCGCGCTGACCATAGGGCACGCCGAGGATGCCGGCGCGGAAGATCTCGCTGAGGTACGCGCCATAGTTCAGAGACAGGGCAATGATCCCGGCTACCACCGCACCGGGCACGACGCCCAGTTGCGGCAGGCCGAGGTAGATCAGCAGGATCTGGATCAGCAGCGGTGTGCCGCGGAAGAACGAGGTGTAGAAACTGGCGATGCCGAATGCCACGGCGCTTTTCGACAGGCGCGCCAGGGCCGTGATGAAGCCCAGCAATGACGAGGCGACAATCGCGCAGGCACATAGAAACAGAGTCAGCGCCGCGCCCTGCAAAAAGCCGTTGGGCGCCAGGTGCACGCCGAGCAGGTTCGGCAGCTTGTCGAGGATGATCGAGAGCTTCAGATCGAAGCTCAGGAAAAAACTGGCGAACAGGCTGAACATCGCCGCCCACGTCAAGTAAAGGCGCGTGCGGAAACCAAACAGCCGTTGCAGGCGCGATTCAGCCACCGGTAGGGGCGGTTGTGGAGGTGTCGGGAAGGCAGTCATTGGCTGATATCGGCGCCGATCCATTTTTGCGACAGCTTGCTCAGCGTGCCGTCCTGCTTGAGTTGCGCAAACACCTCGCGCACCTTGGCGTCCCACTGCGCGTCACCCTTTTCGATGGCGACCGAGTTGGGCTCCGCGTACAGCGGCTCGCCGGCCAGTTTGAAACGTTTGTCCTGATTCAGGCGCGGTTGCGCGGTGACCAGATTGGTGAGGATGGCATCCAGACGCACACCGGCACCCAGGCCCAGGTCCTGGAAGGCGACGTTGTCGGTATCGTACGGGGCGATCTGCACGTCCTCGAACGGGTACTCCAGGCGCGTGTCTTCGGCGCCTTCGATGACCAGGTTCTTGTTCAGATAACTTTCATAGCTGGAGGCGCTGGTCAGACCGACTTTCTTGCCACTCAGATCCTTGGCGCCGTGGATGCGATCGTCCTTGGCGTTGACCACGATCACCGCTGGCGAGGCGTAGTACTCGACCGGAAAATCGAACACTTCGGCGCGTGCCTTGCTGGGCGTCATGGAGCAGATGCAGATGTCATAGCGTCCGCTCCAGCGGCCAGCCGCGATGACGTCCCAGGATGGCGTTTCGAGGCGCAGCTTGACCCCCAGCTTGTCAGCGACGGCTTTGGCGACATCCACATCGAAACCGTCGAGCTGGTTCTGCTCATTGAGAAACGAGAACGGTGGATAGCTTTCCATCAGCACACCGACCAGTTCTTTTTTCTGCTCGACGCGATCGAGTGTGGCGCCACCGAAGGCTTGGGTGGAGGCGGCCAGAATCGTCAGGCCCAGGGCCAGTAGCGGTTGAAGTTTCACAGTCGATACCTGAAAAAAGGGGTTGTTATTAACCGGATGGTGCGTATTAAATAGTTATAAGAACTACTCTGGTAGTGAGTTATTTTCATAAGCATATGAGCGAATCGCATATGGGCACAGCAACGGTAATTCTTGATGGCGGCATGGGCCGTGAATTGCAGCGCGCCGGGGCACCGTTTCGGCAACCCGAGTGGTCGGCGCTGGCCTTGATCGAGGCGCCGCAAGCGGTCGAAGCGGTGCACGCTGCCTACATCGCCAGCGGCGCCAATGTGATCACCAGCAACAGCTATGCGGTGGTACCGTTTCACATCGGCGCAGCGCGGTTTGCCGCTGAAGGTGAGGCACTGGCGGCATTGGCCGGGGAGCTGGCGCAGCGTGCAGTACAGGCGTCGGGCAAGGCGGTGCGGGTGGCCGGTTCGTTGCCGCCGCTGTTTGGTTCCTATCGCCCGGACCTGTTCGAGGCGGCGCGGGTGAACGAATTGCTGGCGCCACTGGTGAGCGGTCTGGCGCCCCATGTCGACTTGTGGCTGGCGGAAACCCAGAGTTCGATCATCGAGGCGCGATCCATCCGCGCGGGTCTGCCAAAGGACGGCAAGCCGTTCTGGCTGTCGTTTACGCTGAAGGATGAAGACACCGACGATGTACCGCGTCTGCGTTCCGGTGAGCCGGTGGCCGAAGCGGCGGCCGTGGCGGCCGAGTTGGGCGTCGAGACGCTGCTGTTCAACTGCAGTCAGCCGGAAGTGATCGGTGCCGCGATTGACGCGGCGCGTGACACCTTCGAACGCCTGGGGGTGAAGATCCACATCGGCGCATACGCCAATGCGTTTCCGCCGCAACCCAAAGAGGCGACGGCCAACGATGGCCTCGACCCGTTGCGTGACGATCTGGATCCGCCGGGGTATCTGCATTGGGCGCAGGACTGGCAGCAGCGTGGTGCCAGCCACTTGGGCGGCTGCTGCGGCATCGGCCCGGAACACATCGCGGTGCTGGCGCAGAAGCTGGTGTAAATAAACATCAAGAGATCACAGCCTGCGGCAGCTCCTACAGGGTGAGGAGTTGTCGCAGGCTGCGATTTTCTACGTTTACAGACTCAGGAACGGCACTCGACCAATCCTTTCACCTGCCCGGTCGGTGTCTGGTTTTCATCGCTCAACCACTGCTCGAACCCCGCCGCAATCGCCGGCCATTCCGAATCCAGGATCGAATACCACGCGGTATCGCGGTTCTGACCCTTGACCACCATGTGCTGGCGGAACACGCCTTCGAAGCTGAAACCCAGGCGCTCGGCGGCGTATTTGGAGCGGGCGTTGCCGTTGTTGCATTTCCATTCCAGGCGACGGTAGCCCAGCGCGAAGGCGTATTTGGCGAGCAGGTACACCGCTTCAGTGCTTTTCGGCGAGCGTTGCATCGGCGCGCCGAAGGTGACGTGGCCGATTTCGATGCGGCCGTGAGCCGGGACAATCGACATCAGGCTGAGAATGCCCTGTACCTGACCCGTGGCGCGGTCGACGATGCTGAAGAAATACGGATCGCTGCTGGCCGCATGGTTGTTCAGCCAGTCATTGAAAACGCTGCGCTGCGGGAACGGGCCGTAGGGCAAATAGTCCCAGAGTTTCGGGTCGGCACCTGGGCCTTGGAGGACGTTGAACAGCTCGTCGCCATGGCGTGCCGGGTCGAGTCTTTCCAGGCGGATGAAGCGGCCTTCGAACAAGGTGGCAGTGGGGGCGGGGACGCCTTTCCAGTCGGCAAGTGAAGTGGTCATGTACGCGGCTCCTTAAATGGCTTTGCGAAACTGGATGAATCCGGGGCGTTCGGCGATGCGCTCGTAGAGCTGGATCGCGGTGGCGTTGCTCTCGTGGGTCAGCCAGTGGACCTTGCAGCAGCCATCAGCCTTGGCAGTGGCGTAGACGTGCTCGATCAGCAGGCGCCCGACGCCGGTGCCACGGGTTTGCGGCTCGACCAGCAGATCCTGCAGGTAGCAGGAATTTTCGATGCTCCAGTTCGAGCGGTGATAAATGAAATGGACCATGCCCACGGCTTTGCCATCGGCCCAGGCGAGGGCGGCGTGGGTCGGTTCGCTCGTATCGAGGAAACGCTGCCAGGTACTGTGTGTGACGGCCTGCGGTAACTCGGTGTTGTAGAAGCGCAGGTAGGCCTGCCACAACGGCAACCAGGCGGCGTGATCACCGGCAGTCACCGGGCGGATCTGGATCTGACTCATGCTATTTCCTTAACGCATCAAGTGGGCGAGGGTCTGGTCGTTGATGTCGGGGCTGGCGGACAGGCCTTCACGCACGCCGGCGATGTCTTCGGCGCTGCGGTTCTGGCTGAGCTTGCGCTTACCCTCGAGGCGATCGATGGGAATGGCAAAACCGACGATGGCCTTGAGCATGCCGTCGATGTAGTCGGCGGGCGCGTCGTCGACCTTCCACGGTTGCGCGCGACCGGCTTCGTGGCGATCGGTGAGCGTGCTGACGATGTCGAGCAGGCGTCCGCCATCGCTGAAGGTTTCGGCGTGACCGTAGGCGTGCACGGCGACATAGTTCCAGGTCGGCACGACTTTGCCGTGCTCAGCCTTGCTCGGATAAAACCCGGGGCTGACGTAGGCGTCCGGGCCGGCAAAGATCAGCAGGGCTTCGGCGCCGTCGCGCAAGTCTTTCCACTGCGCATTGGCTTTGGCCAGATGCCCGTACAACGTGCCGTTCTGGCCTTGTTCGCGATGCAGCAGCACCGGCACATGGCTGGCCTGCAAGCCGCTTTCACCGTGGGTCACGAGAATGGCGAGGCGGGTGGCGAGGATCAGTTCGTGCAGTTGGGACAACTCGTCGATGGCAAAAGCGCGTGGCGTGTACATGGAGAGATTTTCCTTGGCGAATGCCTGCATCCTAGGCAGGCTATTGGACTGTTGTAAGAGCCATTGATGACCAATTTCATAGGTCCATTGCCATGCCCGAATCGCCCACGCTGTCCATGCCGTTCAATCCGGCGGGAATCGAACTCGACCGCCGTCAGGGCTTGAGCCGGCAGCTTTACCAGGCGTTGCGTTTGCGCGTACTGGACGGACGTCTTGCCAGTGGCACGCGGTTGCCGGCCAGCCGCGATCTGGCGGCGGCGCTGGCGATCTCGCGCAACAGCGTGGTGCGCGCCTACGATCAGTTGTACGCCGAAGGCTTTATCGAAGGCCGGGTCGGCGACGGCACTTACGTTGCGCAATTGCCGCAGGCGGTGTTGCCGGCGAAAAAACTATCCACAAAAGTATCCACAGGGTTTTCAACAGGCTTACCCACAGCCTTATCCACAAATTGGCTGGATTTACCTGTGGATCCATCCAGCAAAGTTATCCACAACGACGCGCTGACCCGGGTCAAAAACAATCATTTGGCCCGTCCGCCCAGTGGTCCGCCCCGGGCGTTTCGGGTCGGTGTTCCGGCCTTCGATCTGTTCCCTTTCGACGTCTGGGCCAAGCTGAATGCGGCTTTCTGGCGCAAACCGGATTTGCAGCAGCTGTGTTATGGCGACCCGGCCGGCGATGCGCGGTTGCGGGGGATGATCGCGGCCTATTTGCGCAGCTCCCGTGGCATGCAGTGCACGGCTGAGCAAATTGTGATCACCAGTGGCGCGCAGCAGGGGATTAGCCTTTGTGCACAGTTGCTGGTGGAGCCGGGCGACGGGGTAGCGATCGAGAATCCAGGCTACCGCGCTGCCGGTCATGCCTTCGCCGTGGCCGGTGCCCGGTTGCACGGAGTGGCAGTGGACAGCGAGGGCATCGACTGCCAGCAATTGGCCGGGCTCAGCGATTGCCGTCTCACTTATGTCACGCCATCCCACCAGTATCCGACGGGCGTGGTGATGAGTCTGGCGCGGCGGCTCGAACTGCTGGCCTGGGCCGAGCGTACGCAAGGCTGGATCGTCGAGGATGATTACGATGGCGAGTACCGCTACAGCGGTGCTCCGCTGGCGCCTTTGGCCGCGCTCGATCGACAGGGGCGGGTGCTGTATGTCGGCACGTTCGGCAAGGTCGCGTTCCCGGCGTTGCGCCTGGGGTATCTGGTGCTGCCGCCGGGGTTGGTGGATGCGTTTGCCCAGCGGCGTGCTGTGGATGTGCGGCATTCCGAAGTCAGCACCCAGGCCGTGATGGCGGAGTTCATGGCCGCCGGGCATTTTCAACGACATATCCGGCGCATGCGGCGAGCCGCCCTGAGTCGCCGCAATACCTTGCTCAGTGGCTGGCCAATGGAGGTTCCCGGGGTCGGCCCGCTGCCGACAGTCGCTGCCGGCCTGCACCTGACGGTACCGGTCGACAGCATCGCCCGTGAGCAGGCGTTGATTGAACAGGCTGCCAGCGTCGATGTGGAGATCAATGGCCTGAGCAGCTATTGGCTACCCGACTCGACCACCGCGCCTGATCGACGCGCCGGACTGGTGATGGGGTTTGCCGCTGTGCCCGAAAAAGCCATCGTGTCCGCACTGGCGCGCCTGCGCACGGCCTGGCGCGTTGGTTGAGGCGGGTCGTTGGCGACCCGCCCGGATAATGACCTCAGCGACTGACTTCAAGTTTGAAGAACAGCGCCGGATCACTGATGCGCCGCAGGACATAGTCGATCGGCGCCAAGTCAGTCAGGACGTTTTGGCGTTCGGCACTAAACTGCTGCAGATGGGCGTCGGCGATTTTCAGATGCGCAGCCGTGAAGGCCTCCAGCGGCGCTTGCAGGGAGTCGTAGTGAAAGTGTGCCAACCACAAAGGCTTATCGGCGGTGTCGAGAATCCGATACTCCTGAAAATAGTCCCGACGCTTTTTGGTCCTGATTCGCCCCTGCCGGTTTTCCTCGATGCGCACCTGATGATTGTCCAATAGCCATTGCAGGTACGCCTGGCGTGGCTGGCGCTCCTTGAGCAGGCTGGCACGGACACTGATGCCCTCGGCGCGCAAGCGCTCGGCGGCACTTCGCAGCTCCGTCGGCAGGCTGCCCACCGGGAAGCGCGAGCTGCCGCTGTCACGCTCCCGTGCCAGCACCTGCTGGACATCTTGTGCGGCCTGTTCAAGGCGCTGTGCCTGCTGATCAAACAGGTCCTGCATGTCGGCCGGGATGCGATTGGGTCTGAACGCGTCCTTTCGCGTCTGATCGATGAAACTCTGCACGTTTTCGTTCAGTGTCTGGCCATTGTCGATCGTGTCGGTATCGTTCAGCAGTGGCTGGGCGGCGGGACGGGGCCGTGACGGCAGGATATCGTGGAACGCCTGCTCGGTGGAGGTCGAAGCCTTGGCGGGCGCGGGATCACGGGGACGGCTCTTGGTGACCTTCATTGTCGGACGGGAAGGACCCGCGACGGCCGGTTTCGGCGCGGCGGGCGCGGGGATGTCCGTGGTCTCGGGCAACAATTGATCTAACTGATCCTGCGCCAGTTGCCGGAATTCGCCGATCAGTCCGCGCACTCGATCGATCTCGAGCGGTTCGACTTTGCCGGGGTATTGATCTGCAAGGTCCTTGAAGCGCTGATCGGTATCTGCATAGACATCGAGCAGCCCGCTGAGGGTGTCGATGCGTCCGGTCAGCGGTTCACCGCCCTTGGGCGCCTTGAGCAGTCCAGCATGCCGATGGGCGGCGGAGGCGGCGTCGATAATCAACTGACCCACGGCGTCGCGCTGTGAGGCATCAACGCTGGCTTCACCCCGCAGGCACAGCTCATGGGACATGCCGACTTCGTTGGCCTTCAAGTCCCAGGCGGTGAAGGCCGGCAACAAGTCGCGCAGGGGTTTTGCTGCGGTGATGCCGGCGCTGCCGGTGGCTTCCAGATCCACCAGCGAGGTTTGCGACAATTGCAGGCGAGCGACCATGTCCTGGCTCAGTTTCAGCGTCTGCCTGACCGTCTCGATGTGCGCCTGCAACGCTGCATCTTTCTCGATGACGCTGTTCCCGCTCAGCTTCTGATTGAGTTTGGCATAGGCATTGCGCTGAAGAGCGAACCACAGGCAGAGGTTTTTCTGCAGGTGGGTGGTCATGCGCAACAAGTCATGAAAGTAGCCGTCGCTGCCACCCTTCTGGCGCCACTCCTGAAGGTTGTTCAACGCCTGCTGGTAATCCGTGATGAGTTTTTCCACTTGGGTGAGGTATTGCCGGGTTGCCTGCTCGTGCGCCGTTCCGGTGGCGGCCAGCATTTTCTCCTGAGCGGTTTTCAAGGCGTCGTTGCCAATGGACTCCTGGCGTTTGAAGGTGTTTAGTTTGGCTTCCAGTTGTTTGCGTTGTTGCTCCTTCACCCAGCGTTGCGCGCGCAACTGACTTTGCAGGCTCTTGCCGCCGGCTCCACCGCGCAGGCGCAGACGGGTATCGACAAACCATTTCCCTTGGCTGTCATGGGTCAGTAGCGGCCCTGTTTCTGGAGGATTGCCCGGGAATTCGATCTGGATCTGCTGATCGTCATTTTCGATGACGCCGTACCAGTGCTCACCGACTTGCGCGTACAGATGATCATCGCGGCGATACACCGGCGCAGTGCCGAAGAGGATTTTTTCCAGGTCCGATTCTGTCGGATCGATAGGCGTCACGCTCGCCTTCAGCAGGTAGGCGGTCAATGCCTCGGTCGTACGGCGAGGAACGGAGCCGCGTACTTCCAGAGAGGAGTAATGGCTGGACGGCAGTTCTCCGCTCAGCGCCGTGGGGTCGCGAGTCACGCTGGGCGCCGCTGGCTGAACGGCAGCAGGCACAGTGGCGGGCGATTCGCGCTCAGCGGGGTATGGCGCCGGGCGGCGGCCGCTCTGGCGCCGAACGGCCGCGCGATGGGCGAGAAGCAGCCCCAGGTTCAGCAGCATATCGCCGATCGCGTCCCATTCAGCGAGCTTGTCACCTCGTTGACGCGCCTGCAGCGCTTGTTCGACCTCACTGATGCCTTGCCAGATCCAGAGCGCGGCGCCGGCCGGGCCGCTGAGGAAATTCGCGGCGACGCTGAACAGTGCCCAGCCGCTGTCGCGCAGCAGTGCCCAGCGCCGTTCAGCGTTGGACTGTGATTGCCGGTCGGCAAACTCGGCCATGGTCTGGGCATGGGTCTTGAACAGGATGCCAAATACATCGCCATGCAGCGCTTTTGAGGAAAGCTGAACCGGGCCGGCCCAGTCCACACTCGTCCACGGTTCGGAAAGCATTTGCGCGCTCGTCCACGGACTGGGCAGGCCGACGGGGAACGTGTATTGGGCGTATTTGAAACTGAGGGTCGAGTCCGGTAACCAGGCCAGGACCGAATCCCTTAATTCCCCCGGATGATGCAGGGCGTACACAAGGTTTTGCGCAGACGGAAATTGCAACAACGGCTGATCGAACAGAGGGCGATACAGCAGGCACGGCCCGCTTTCAGCCTGGCGTGGGCCGATGACGAACATGTTGGTCACCGTGTCACCTTCGGTGTCCCCGTTGCGTATGAACGTCAGCGGACGAACGACTATCGGTTGGGCGTGGCCGGGTGTCGGTTTGAGCCATTCGCGAATATACGCATAGCCGCGTTCATCGATGCCGCCGATACGGCGGATCTTGCACTCCAGAGCGATCAGCGGAAGCAGGGCATGCAGTTGGCGCAGGTAGAAGTATTTCTGTATGGCTCCCTGGATTGGATCGTTGATCAGTTTGTCTTTGATCAACTGAGGGTAGGTTTGGCCGATGTCGACTTTTTTCGCCATTTGCGTCAGGTACGCGACGTCCAGCCAGTCGGGAACAGGCTGCGGCGGTTTGAAGCGCAGCGTAGCCTCATAGGGCGGTGAATTCTGCAGTGCGAACTCGCCCAGGGTTTCGGTATGACTGTCGAGCGGGTTGGGCAGCGTCAAGCCACCGGATTCGAAACTGTTGGTGATGGTGATCTCGAACGAATCCAGGGGTAACCGGGTAGCGGATGGCTGGTCGGCAAGAATCGCTTCGCGCATTCGCTGCTGGGCGAAAGTGTCGATGGCCGGCAGGTGATACAGGTTTTTATTGATGTGCTTGTACAGCTTGCCCAGGGCACTAACGGATCGGCTGTATTGATCCATGTCGGCAGCCGTGGCGCCGGCCAGCCATTCGGGCATGGCTTCATCGAGGGTCGCGAAGGTGTCTTTTTCCTCGGTGCCGGGATATTGCGCAAGTTCGGACAGGGAACTGCCGGTATCGGTTTCGCGGGCGACGGATTCGCGGGTGATTTCGGCGATTGCATCGAGTTGGCTGGCGATCAGCGCCCAGGCCATATGGTCGAAGAAATTGCCCTCGGGTTCGAACAGTCGCCACTTCATGCTGCGTCCATCCAGGCGTTCTTCGAGGCGTTCGAGCAACGCCGCGCCCAATGCCTCCAGAGACGCGAACGATTCATAGCCGTCCAAGGTGTACATCATCACCAGGTCGCGTTCGCGATAACGGCCGGTCAGTACCGCAACGCCGCCGACAGTCAGATGCCGGGCCTTGCCTGCGGCGTCGACCGTGTCGATATCGATGAGCTGAACCTTGATCTCTGACAGCGTCGGCTGCTGGCTGTCCCGTTGTTGTTTGTCGGGATACTGCGAGACGGCCCGGGCGACATGGCACTGATCTGCATCCCAGCCGCTGACACTTTGTACATCCAGGGATTTGCGCAGTGCATCGGCCAGTTCCTGCCAGCGCGGCGCCTTGTGTCCATTGCTGTTCCAGAAGGCCAGTTGGCGCTCGCGAAAGGCCACGAACAGCAGCGGCGAGTAGTCATTGAGCATCGTGGCGATGGCTTCGATGCTGATGTCCAGATGCACCACGGGAGACGCCTGCGGATCCGCTGTCAGGAAGTGCTCGCCCTCCAGGTAATTGGCGTCGGTGTCGGAAAAAAAAAGGTGCACCAGGGCCTGGGTCAATGATTCGAAAGTCATCGGCAGCGCCCGGAGCTTGCCCTCGGCCCATTGCCAGCGGGGTGTGCCGATCAGTGTGAGATCAGGGTCCAGAGCCCGATCCGGGAATTGTTTTTTCAAGGCATTGCGCAGCATACGAGCGGCGACTTCATCGACGGTAGGGCCTTGGTTGTCGTGCTGCACAATCAGATTGTTTTTCAGTTGTATGGGCACGCGAAGGTTGTCGGTATGTTCGGTCATCGTCCTCTTCCTTTTTGACGTTTCGGTTATGAAAAAAACAGTTTGCGGGCCAGTTGTGCACTGATCTCGCTGCGATAAATGGCGATCACTTGCGGGTTGGAGGTCTTGGGATTCACCTCGAACGCCCCGGCCTGGAAGCGTTGACCGCTGGTCTTCAAGTGGGCGGCGGTAAAGTTTTCCGCCGGCCCGTCCGGCTGGGGGTAATGGAAGTGCGCGTACCACAGCGCTTTCTGGCTGCGACGGTCGCGAATCTCGTATTCAGTCAGGTAATCCCTGCGCGGGCCCTTGAGCCGACGCCGTGCGGTGCCGGGCAAGATGTCGATTTCATTCTTGCTCAGCAGCCATTCGATGCGCGAGGCAGTGGGTGGCTGCTGTTTGATCATTTCGACGCGCAGCCGGTAGCCCTCGGTATTCAGCCGTTCGCGGGCCTGCTGCAGTTCGCTCTTCAGCTTCGTGGCTGCCAGGCGCTGGGCTTCAGCCGTACTCGAACTCAGGGCACGTTCCAGGGCACTTGCGTTGTGATCGAAGTGTTCGCTTTTCTGGCGGAACAGATCCTCGATTTCCACCGGGATGCGGCCGGGTTTTTTCGCGCTGGCTTCGGTTCGCCGAATGAAATCTTCCAGGCTGTCGAGCAGGGTTTGCCCTTGGGCCAGTTGTGCATCGAGCGCAGGTCGGGACGCGGGTCGGCGACGTCGGGCGGGTACCCGTTCGACCCAGACGCCCGGGGTTTTTTCGTGGAACGTGGCGATGACTTTGCCAGTCATCGGCGCGCGGACTTCCAGCAGTACCGGTTCGCCCGGCGCCGAGGGCCGCATTTCGCCGACGACCGTGCCCTTGAAACGGGTCTTGACCACCCGTTTGCGGGGCGCGCGGGCGGGTTTCGAGGGGCCCGGCCGAGCCTGCGCCGGAGCATGCTCGCGCAGCAATTGCGCCAGATGATCCTCAGTGCGCTTCTGGAATTCGCCGATACGCTGGCGCAGATGTTTGAACGGTTGCTCCAGCAAGACCTCTTTGTGGTCGAGGGCGAAGTCCTCCAGCGACTGGTCGATGGCGACAAACTGTTCGAGCAGTCCGTCGAGGCCCTCGGTGCGTTCTCCTGCCCCGGCCGGGTTGTCCTCCAGCATCAGTTCCTGAGAGGTCTGGATCACCAGATTGGTGGTGTCGAGCAAGCGGGAAAAGTCCGCCTGCGCCTCGTTCACTGCGGCACTGTCGCCCTCCTTGAGGCACACCTCGCGGGCCAGCGAAACTTGCAGGGCCTTGAGATCATCGGCGCTGAAGGTGGGCAAGCGCTTGCGATACTGCACGACGATTTCGGCGGCACTTCTGCCGAGGCGATCCAGTTCCTGAAACTTCGAGCGGGCGAACTCGAGCTTGCCGATCACGCCTTCGGACAGATCGACCATTTGCTGATAAGTCGCCCGGTCACCAGCACCTGCCGTAGTGTCTTCGGCTTCCAGCAATGTCAGCGTTTCTTGCAGTGTCCGCACGAAAACGGGGGTGTTCTGATCAAGCCATGTCTGATTGAAATGCAGCTGGGTATCGAGCATCGAGATCATGGCCGGGCGGTAGTTGGGAACCGTCTCCAGCAGACTCAAGGCCTTGAGCTGTTCGATTGGCGCCTCGTACTGAAGGGTGCGCTGGTCGAGCTTTTCGAGAAACGCCTGCTGCAGTCCGGACGAAGCCTGGTCCTTGGCACGTTTCATTTTCTGGTAGGCGTCGATCAGCTCGGTTTTTGCGTGATCGCGTTCGTTATCGAATTCGGTCAGTTGTTGCTTGAGTTCGGCAATGCGTTGACGGTTTTGCTGTTTCAGCGCTTTGCGCCGGGCGGAAAAGCCACCGCCGCGAAGGCGCAAACGGGTGTCGACGAACCACTGGCCGTGGGTATTGCTGATCAACGCCGGGCCTCTGCGCATCGGTTGTTGTCGGGTGTCGATCATCGACACCGCGCCTGTGTCATCGACGGCTACCTCGAACCAGCGCTCGTCGATCGTGGCGTAGTAGCGGGTTCCCAGGCGATGGAGATGACGGTAAAGCGCGCTGGTGCTGTCAGGCGGGATCAGTGATTCGGGCCTGGGAACCGCGAAGCGTTCCAAAGTCTGCGTGAGACTCAAGGCGGTATCGGTGAGCACGCTGATACGGTGTGGCGCAGCGGCAGCTTCGCCGACGACTTCGGAGGACTGGACGATGGTGAGCGGTGTCCGCGGTTTTTCCTCAAGCGCGACGGGTTTGGCCTTCGAAGTCTTTTTCTCGATGCCGGGGGCCGTCGACGATCGTGTACTGGCGTGATGGGCGAGGACCATCGCCAGGGTCAGCAACAGGTCCGTCATCGCGCTGGCCTGTTGCTGTCGATCACCCTGGTCGCCGGCGTCGAGAGTCTGTTGTATGTCGTCCAGTACCTGCCAGATCCACGCGGCGGTGCCGACCGTACGACCGAGAAAGGGCAAGGCTGCATTAAGGATCATCCACGCGCCATGCTTGAAGGTTTCCCAACGGCTTTGTGCGTTGGACACCGATTGTTCTTCTGCCTGCCGGACCAGTGCATTGACGTTGGACGTGAACAGCGCGTCCAGGTAATCGGGGTCGATGACCGCTGTGCCCAACGTCAGCGTGCCGCCCATTCGCAGCGGAGTCAGCGGGTCGCCCAGCAGTTGCGAAAGCGTCCAGACAGAAGGCCGGTTCGCGGTGAACACGTAGTTGGCGTAATCAGCCCGTACGCTGTCCGGCAGCCAGGCGAGCACGGATTGGTGCAGCGTCGGCGAATGCTTGATGGCGTAGATCAGGTTGGCCGGTGTCGGGTACTGGCTCAAGGGTTGATCGAGCATTGGCCGGTAGAGCAGGCACGGCCCCTTGTTCATTTGACGAGGGCCGATCACAAACATGTTGGCCACCTTGTCGGCGGCGCCCGCCAAACGCCAGCCGGGCTTGAACGCCAGCGGGCGGATGACGATTTCCTCGCCGTCCACCCAACGGTTTTCGGCGGCGACTTGCACGGCCGCCGCGACATACCGGTAGCCCAGTTCGTTGATCCCGGCCTGACCACGAATCTTGTGCTGTAACGCCAGCAGCGGCAGTTCGACCCGCAAGTGAGCGGTGAACAGGTTCTGCCGGCGAAGGCTTTCTGTGGGGACGTCGAGCAAGGTGTTCTTGATCAGTGTCGGGTAGCTCTGGCCGATGTCGGCGTTGACGATCAATCCCTCCAGGTAGTCCACGGTCATCCACTCGGGCAATGATTGCCCGCTGATGCTGCGTACGGTCTTGTTGCCCAAGGGCAGCGCGATCAGGTTCTGCAGCGCCAGATCCACCAGGCTCAGCGACATGCGTTCGGGCCCGACCTGTGGCACGAACGCCCCCCAGACCACGACGCTTTCGACAGCGATCTCGATGTCCGTCAGGTTTAACGAGGTGGCATCGGGATGCTGTTTGAGCATGGCCTCGCGCAGGGTGTCGAGGGCGAACTCGCGGATCGGCTTGATGCCGTCCAGAAAGGTCTTCTCGTCGTCCTGCGTGCGCACCGTCGCCAGATCCATCAGGTGGCGGCTGTAAGCGGTGAGGTCGCTGGACGAGGCGTTGGCTATCCACGACGGCAGCGTCTGCTCGACCCGGTTGAAGCGTGACGGAGCCTGTTGGTCTGTCGGGTCAAGCTCGTTCGCGGTGCGACTGATGTGCGGCGCAAGGTCGGCATTTGCCGCACCGGGTTCGTTCGACAGCGCGCCAATCGAGTCCGCCTGCAGGGCAATCAGGTTGCATGCCAGATGATCGAAGTACTCGCCCTCGGGTTCGATCAAGCGCCATTTCAGGGTGTGGCCGCTTGTCTGGCCTGCGCTGTAAACCAGCAGGGAGTTGCCCAGTTGCTCCAACGACTCGTAGGTGCGCAAACCGTTGGTCACCGAGTGCGTGAGGATCAAGGTGCGGCTGTCGTGCTCGCCGATCAGTACGGCCAGGTCAAGGACATTGAGGTGCGTCGAGACGTCGTTGCCGGTCTTGTCACTCACGGCGTCGAGGTCGATCAGGCAGGCGCGCGACCGATAGCGGTCATGCGCACTGCGCAGGCGCTTGTCCGGGTATTGGTAAAGGTTGCGCGCCATGGCGTACTGGTCGGTATCCAGGCCCGCGGTCTTTTCGATGTTCCACTGTTCGCGCAGCGATTTGGACAGGTGTTTCCAGCGCGGGGTCGTGTCGGACGTCAGTTGGTTCCAGTAATCGACTTGCTGTTCCTGGAACGCAAAAAACAGCAGCGGCGCCAGCTCATTGAGCAAACGGGCGATGGCTTCCAGGCTCACGGGGAATTGCGCCGGAGCTGGCTCCAGTGGCTCTAGCGTGAGGTAGTGCTCACCGTCGAAAAAAACCACCGGAGTGCCCTCGACACCATGGCGAACGAGGGTGTCGGTCAGCGATTCCCAGTGCTGGATCCCCGGGACGACCTGTTCCTTGAGCAGGCGCCAGGTGGGGGTCACCACCATCGCCAGACGCGGATCGATCGTCAGCTGTGGGTACAGCGATTTCAGGGCCGGCAAGAGGGTGCGTGTGGCCACTTCGCGAATCGACGGCCCGGTCACCAGTTGGGTCAGCAATTTATCCTGTTCGTCCGTGGGGACGGGCACGGAGGAGGGGGTGGAAACGTCGGTCATGTTCACATCCTGTGTGGGTTAGGCACCGTTGGGCATTCGGTGCGCATGCCGTTTCACGGTAGTGACGGACGCGTCGGGGCGGGTGGTAGATAAATATCGCGGGCAAAAAGAGACCTGCGCGAGCGCAGGTCTTATCGGTACAGCAGTGGGCGTCAGGTGCCGGACTTGATTTTGGTCCAGGCCCGCGTCCGCGCCCGCTCGGCATCGCGAGGCAATGGCTGCAGGGTGTACAGCGTGTTCATCGCCGCTTCGGTCGGGTACAGGTTGGGGTTGTTGCGGATCGCCGGGTCCACCAGGCCGGTGGCGTCCTTGTTCGGGTTCGGATAGCCGACGAAGTCGCTGACCGGTGCGATCACCGCCGGTTGCAGCAAGTAGTTGATGAAGGTGTAGGCGTCCTCCGGGTTCTTCGCGCCCTTGGGGATCGCGAGCATGTCGAACCAGATCGGCGCGCCTTCCTTGGGCAGGCGCATGTCGACCACCACGCCGTTCTTCGCTTCCTTGGCGCGATTGGCCGCTTGCGAGAAGCTGCCGGAGTAGCCGACGGCGACGCAGATGTCACCGTTGGCGATATCGGCCATGTACTTGGAGGAGTGGAAGTAGGTGATGTACGGACGGATCTTCATCAGCAGCGCTTCGGCTTTCGCATAGTCCGCCGGGTTCTTGCTGTTGGGATCGAGCCCCAGGTGTTGCAGGGCCAGCGGCAGGATCTCCGACGGCGAGTCGAGCAGGGCGACGCCGCACTGCTTGAGCTTGCTGATGTTCTCTTCCTTGAAGATCAGGTCCCAGCTGTCCACCGGCGCGTTGTCACCCAGCGCTGCCTTGACCTTGGCCGGGTTGAAGCCGATCAGGATGGTGCCGTACATGTACGGCACGGCGAACCGGTTGCCCGGGTCGTTGGCCTCGATCAGCTTCATCAGTTTCGGGTCGAGGTGGTTCCAGTTCGCCAGCTTGCTGCGATCCAGCGGCTGGAACACCCCGGCTTCGATCTGCTTGGCGAGGAACACGTTGGACGGCACCACCACGTCATAACCGGAGTTGCCGGTCAGCAGTTTGGCTTCCAGCGCCTCGTTGGTGTCGAAGATGTCGTAGACCAGTTTGGTCTGGGGGTTCTGCGCCTTGAAGTCTTCCAGTGCCTTGGGCGTGATGTAGTCGAACCAGTTGTAGACGCGCAGGGTGCGTTCTTCAGCGTGGGCAGCGGTGCTCAACAACGTCGCACACAGGGCTGGCGCGATAAGGTGCTTGAGGCGGTTCATTGTTCAAACCCTTCCAGCACGTTCACCGCGTTGATGCCGATTTCCTCCACCGCGTAGCCACCTTCCATGACGAACAGGGTTGGCCTGCCAAGGGCGGCAATGCGCTTGCCCATGGCCAGGTAATCCGGGCTGTCGAGTTTGAATTGCGAGATCGGATCGTCCTTGAATGTGTCGACGCCCAGCGACACGATTATGACGTCGGCGCCGTAGCGGTCGATCTCGTTGCAGGCCTGATCCAGTGCCGCGCTCCACACATCCCAGCCGGAGCCGGCCGGCAGCGGGTAGTTGAAGTTGAAGCCTTCACCGGCGCCTTCGCCGTGCTCATCGTCGTAACCGAGGAAGAACGGAAACTCGGCTTCCGGGTGGCCGTGGATCGAGGTGAACAACACGTCGCTGCGCGCGTAGAAAATCGACTGGGTGCCGTTGCCGTGGTGATAGTCGACGTCGAGGATCGCGACCTTCTTGTGGCCCTGGTCGAGGAACGCCTGGGCGGCGATGGCGGCGTTATTGAGGTAGCAATAACCACCCATCAAGTCACTGGCGGCGTGGTGTCCCGGCGGACGGCACAGGGCGAAGGCACTGCGTGCACCGCGCTGGATTTGCGCCTGGGCGGTGAGAGCGACTTGCGCAGCGCTGTAGGCCGCTTGCCAGGTGCCGGCGGTGATCGGTGCGCCGCCGTCGAAGCTGTAGTAACCGAGCTGGCCGTGCAGGCTGGTCGGCTTGATCTGCCGCAGCGTGCGTGCCGGCCAGGTGTACGGCAGCAAGTCACCGTCGGTGTTGAATTCGGTCCAGCGTTCCCACGCGCCTTTGAAGAAGTCGAGGTAGTCGCGGCTGTGGATTCGTGCGATCGGCTCCAGGCCGAAATCCTTCGGTGCCTCGACCGGGCCGAGGTTCTGGTGCTGTACCCGTTGCAGCACGTGGTCGGCGCGCGAAGGCATCTCGAAGCACGGCTTGAGCTGGCCGTCGATGAGCTCGCAGCGGCCATGGTGCAGGTGGTGATCGTCTGAGTAGATCGTCAGCATTTGTTGTTCTCCGCAGGGCTGATTCGGTGGCCCCCAGTGTTGCGGCGTGCGGCGAATCGGAGAACGGCAGGAAAGGCCAAAAGGGGATCGATATGGCCAAAAAAACTGACCGTTATTCGCCCCTTTTTAGATCAAAAGATCGCAGCCTTCGGCAGCTCCTACAGAGATCGGTGTAGGCGCTGCCGAAGGCTGCGATCTTTTGATCTTTCAGGTTCTGAACTGGCTCGGCGCCACGCCGCTCCAGCGCACGAACGCATGGCGGAAGCTTGCGGTTTCGCTGAAGCCCAGGGTTTCGGCGATGCGGTAGATCGGCAACTGATTTTCACACAGCATCTGCTTGGCGCGCTCGAAACGCAGTTCGTCGAGCAGCTCCTGATAACTGCTGCCCATGTCCTTGAGGTGACGGCGCAAGGTGCGCGGCGAGCACTTCATCTGCTGGGCCAGCCCCTCCAGCCCCGGCGCGGCATTCAACTGGGCGCTGAGCAATTGGCGGATACGCCCGAGCCAGGCCTGGCGGCCGGTGAATTCGAGGTTCTGCTTGCGGCAGCGCTCGGCCATGGCCTGATGGGTGATGGCATCGGCCAGTGGCAGCGGCTGCTCGAGCCAGCGGCGGTCGAAGGCGAACGCGTTGTCCCTGGCGGCGAAGTGCAGCGGGCTGGCGAAGTGTTCGGCGTAGCTGTCGCGGTAATCCGGTGCAGCGTGTTCGAAGCGCGTGGCGAGCAAGGGCAGGGGATGACCGAGCAGGTCGTCGCAAATGACTTTCAGTGACACCAGGCAGAACTCGGCGTTGAACACCGCCATCGCCGGGCTCTCGCGATAATCGGCAGCAACGAACCAGACTCGCTCGCCGTCGTCCTCCAGGCTCAGTTCGAAAAGTGTTCCCAACAGCGCCGGATAACGGATCGCCAGACGCAAAGCGTCACCGAAGGTGGCACAGGTCAGCAGCGCATACCCGAGGATGCCGTAGCAGGAAACATGCATGCGCCGGCCCAGTTCCAGACCGATATCGTGCTTGAGCGCGACCGCGTTGGCGCAGACCTGCATCTCCTGGTTGGTGGTGATGCGCGTGTCGGCGCGGTTCAGATCCGCGGCGCTGATGCCGCTACCGGCCAGCAGCGCGTCGCTCGACAAGCCTTCGGCCTTGAAGGTGTTGAGCACCAGCGAAACGGCGTTGAGGGTGGTGAGGTGAGAGTGCAGCATAAAAAGTTTCCGGCCATGGGCGGTAAAGTTCAGCAATTTATGTGCCGTTCACCTCGACTGATGAATTAAAGATTAAATAAGGATCAATTTTTCAATAGTAAGCAGGAAGCTATTTTTAATAAGCGTTTTTTTTTGATTTTCTTTAGTTGGTTTTTTTGAAACTTCGTATTGATTGGATAAAGCATTGTGCATGCCAATTTTAAAGTTGAAACTGGTTGACGTCTACTGTCAGAAGTTACAGGTTTTTAACGATTTTTTTGCCGCTCGTCGTATATGTTTATCAGGGTGATTATTTTTTGACAATGGGCAGAGTTGGGTCTAGGTTGCCATTGTGCTTCTCGCTGAGAGGACATGGACTTTAATTTAATGAGTTGGAAAGGAGATTTATATGAGTCGTTCAAGTTCTGAAAAATATACGGCGGAATTTTTCAAAGGGATAAAAAAGGCAAGTGAGGGTCAAATCAAAGTTAAAGTAGATGGAGTCGAGCAGACGTATCCGGTTAGCCGCGCCGAGGTGCGCGAAAATGATGTTGTTATGGAATTCGATATGAGAGGTGGGGATCCGAGCTTTAATCGCTTCATTTATGTGGTTATTAAAAAATCTCTCTTGAATCAGAAAGTGAATTTCACCGCGCCGGGTCAGCCAGTCTATTTCTTGTTCCAGAGCTTTCCACAAGAGTGGTTGGCAGCAATTGGCTGGATTCGTGTTGAGTGGCAAGAGGGCAGCAAGAAAATCGAAGGGTTGCTGGATGACATCGATGGTGAGCGGGAAGAGGATTCCAAACTTTCCAGCGGAAAATTTTCAGTGACATTGAGTTGATCGTTCATACCTTCCTGCAAACCTGTTTGCAGGAAGGTTTGAGTATGTTGCCAACGCTGATCAGAGGCGTTCACCGCAAAGGTCAAGTTCGATGAGTCGGCGCACTTCCTGCGTTTCAAGCCCTGCACCAAGCAGTCCATGAAGCTTGCCGAACGCTGCCTCACGAGTCATGCCACCACCGGATAACACGCCAACTTCACGCAAACGGCTGCCCGCCTCGTACACATCCAGCTCAACGCCACCTTCATGGCACTGCGTGACCGCTACCACCACCACACCGTTATCCCGTCCCCGTCCAAGGCTGGCGAGGAACTCAGGGTTATCACTCGGCCCGGTGCCGCTGCCGTAGCATTCCAGCACCAGCCCCTGAATACCGCTGTCGAGCAGGCCGTCGAGGACTTCGGCATTGATGCCGGGGAACAGCGGCAGCACGGCGACCCTGGCCAGTTGCTTCGGTTGGTTGTAGTTCAACGACGCTGGAATCGAAGCCGCTTTCACGCCACCGCCCTGACGCTCCAGACGCTTGAACGGATGACGGCCGAAACTGCGCACTTTCGCGCAGCGGGTCGGGTCCAGCAGTTCGCCGTGGAAGTACAGGTGCACGCCCGGCGCCAAGCCCTGGCCGAGGGCAACCAGTGCGCCGCCGAGGTTTTCCCAGGCATCGCTGTCAGCCACGCCCGCCGGCAGCATGGAACCGGTGAAGCACACACGAGCATGCAGGCCGAGCAACTGGAAGCTCATTGCCGCCGCGCTGTAGGCCAGTGTGTCGGTGCCGTGCAGGATCAACACGCTGTCGCAGCCTTGCACGTCCACGGCATCGACCACTGCTTCACGCAGTTGCTGCCAATAGGCCGGGGTCATGTTGGCGCTGTCGATCAGAGGTGACATTTCCCGGAAGCGCCACTGCGGCACCACCAGTTCAGGCTGGCTGTGCAGGTACTCGCGCATCCGCGCTTCGAAACCGGACGCTGGGGCCAGGCCGTTGGCACTGGCCTGCATGCCGATGGTGCCACCGGTGTAGAGCACCATGACGTGTTGGGCGGCGGGGAAGGAATTGGCAATCATCTGAGGGTCTCCACAAGAGATGACATTGTAGGAGTGAGCCTGCTCGCGACAGCGGTTCATCATTCAACATTGATGTTGGCTGAAAGACAGCTATCGCGAGCAGGCTCGCTCCTACAAGTTATTGCATCACAATAACTGACGGGCGCAGGGGATGCGCCCGTCATTCACCTGTCAGCGTTGCGCTGCAGGGGCGCCTTGCGGCTCGACTTCGGTCTTGCCAGCGGCGGCTGGCGGGTTGGTCGGCCAAGCCTTCAGGTCCAGGTCCAGATCGGTAAATTTGCTGGAGTCGAACACGGGCTGCTTGACGCCGGCGCGGCGCTGCTCGTCGTAGTCGCGCATCACGCGCATGCCGACCTTGAACAGCATGGCCAGGGCTATCAGGTTGACGAAGGCCAGGCAGGTCATGGTGATGTCGGCGAAGGCGAACACAGTCGAAAGGTCCTGCATCGAACCCCATACCACCAGCGCCAGGACCAGACCACGGAAAATCATCAGCGCGGCGCGGTTGCGGGTGAGGAACTGCAGGCTGTTTTCGCCCAAGTAGTAGTTGTAGAGGATGCAAGTGAAGACGAACAGCGACAGAGCGACGCTGACGAACATGCGACCCCAGTCACCGACCACGGCGGCCAGCGAGT